>Ga0214919_10011128_pt1 | contig 11255 bp, 9 predicted proteins | sample LL1503_MetaG_FD_177994 | JGI IMG/M metagenome (GOLD analysis project Ga0214919, IMG submission 177994) | Freshwater microbial communities from Lake Lanier, Atlanta, Georgia, United States - LL-1503 | ecosystem: Environmental > Aquatic > Freshwater > Lake | place: USA: Georgia | collected 2015-03-15
GCAGAATAGACCAATTAAAATTAATGACGGAAGAGTCTTGAATAATTCGTTAGCTATACTTGGCATTGCGTCAGCGCTATATAACCCAGAATCTAACTCGGAAGAATTAAATAGCGCCATTCTCCAAATTGAAAAAGGAAACGCTTCGGCGCTCATTAAACTCTCAGACAGGTATTCAGGAAGAAACAAGTCGGGAAAATATATTTCTAATGAGAACGACATTGGAACCTTGATTAATTGCTTAGATTGGCAAGATCAAACCAAGATAGAAGAAATGCGCTATAACTTCAAAGAATTTGTTTCAGATGCCCCAATCTTTGGACCTTACCTAAGATTTTCTAGATTAGTTTGTAGTTATTTCAATTTTTCTAATACGAAATTAGCTAGTGATTTATTTCAAGATCTAATCGCTCCCGTGTTGATAATAGGTACGACTCGGGATCCTGCGACTCCTTACGAATGGGCATTTAATCTTTCCAAAAAATTCATTAATTCAAGCTTTTTAACTTTAGATGCAGATGGCCATACTGGCCAAAATAGAGGTATTCCATGCATAGAAAACGCGGTACTTTCTTTTTTAACGGAAAAGAAAAATCAATCATATGCTATTACGTGTCATAAATAATTGAAGATGTTATGCTCACACAATGTTATCAAAAGCAAAATTGCAGCTGCTGAAGGTTGGAAAAAGACAATTACCTATTCATGACTTTGTCAGACAGCTAAATCGCATGGTCAGACGAGTGTCTTATAGCACCCACAGATTTCAATACAAAATTGAATGGTCTGTAGATAATCCTGAACATTTTGATCACTTTATGGATTTGCATTTTCAATGGAATCGAAACCGGGCATCATTCCCAATGGAACGAGGGGTATTTTCAAGTTTTGCTTTGAGTAACGACAAGGAAAAAAAAGGAAACACTTTAGATTTATGTTGTGGTGACGGGTTTTATACTTATTTTTTCTATTCTTTAAGGTCTGAAAAAGTTGTTGGAATTGATTTCGACCCTTCTGCTATTAAGTGGGCAAAAAAGAATTTTAAAACATCGAATTTGGAATTCATTGAAGGGGACATTAGAAGTAGCATCCCAGACGGGCCGTTCGACAATATAATTTGGGATGCGGCGATTGAACATTTTACCGAATCCGAAATTATTTCATTAATGAGCAGGATAAAAAGTGTTATGAAAGATAAAGGGATTTTAAGTGGGTACACTATTGTCGAGCCAGATCACGACGGCAAACACTTACACCAACATGAATATGAATTTCACGACAAAGAAGATTTAGCTCGATTCTTGACTCCGTATTTTAAAAATGTTCAAGTAATTTCAACCGTATACCCAATGAGGACTAATTTGTATTTCTATGCAAGCGATGGAGAGTTACCCTTTGAAAGCAATTTGGTTCTAACTAAACATAGAAGCTAGAAAGAGAAATATTTGAATGGGCACAAAGGAAATAGTAAGATTAACCACAATTAAAAGTCCAAAATTTTGGTCATATTTGTTTATCTGTTTATTGCCTCTGCTTATTGTAAATAGGGTAAGCGATTTACCTATATGGATCGGGAATGGTGAAGCAAAAGCGAGAGAAATTTTAAATCTACAAATCCCAGCTGATAACTTCTATCCAATAGGTAAAGCATTAATGCTCTTACCATTCGTTTGGCTATCGCCTAATTACTTTCCTGTGATTATTCTATATTTTGTGGCGTCATCTGCAATTTATTTTCTAATTTGCCAAAAGATTTCAAGTTTCTGGCCAAGGCTAATTGCCCTTGCAGCATTGCCTGCAAACCCTTATTTAGTTTGGCTATGTTACTCATCGCAGGACACAATATTTGAACTATTTCTACTGCTGGCGCTAGTCTATTCTGCAATCAACAAAAGATTTTCCCTTTTTATAATTAGTGGATTCTTGCTTTGCTTAACAAGACCTTCTTACTGGGTGGTCTTTATTGGACTTGCATTTTTCTTAGCAATATCTGAGAAAAAACTTCAAGAAAAGAAGCAAAAAAAGTATTTTTTAGTTTTTCTATTGTTACCAATTAATATGTTTTTCAATTTATTTGCCTACGGATCTTCTTCTCTTGCTGGAGAAAGTGGCATAACTGCATATTTTTCTTATAATAAATATTTATATCTTTCGCTTCCAAAATTTGATATGGATGTTTTCTTGTCAACTAAAGGGCACGTAGAAGATTATGGAGCCCATACCAGTACTGAATATACAAAAATGGCAATCCAGTCGATCAAAGACAATCCAAAAGAAGTTTTATTGGCTAGTATGCAAAAACTTGATGCGTATATTTTTGATGTTCAAAAAGTTCCACATTTACCTGGCGAGTACTACCTAAGTTTAGATGCGAAATCCATTGTTATAGGAGATCAGAGATTAACCTGGACGTTGGTGCTCGGTAATCTTATTTACGAAATATACCGATCAATAATGCTAATCGGTTTACTAATGGCACTAGGGGTATTATTTGCTTTAAGCCGATTTAAAATTTTAGCCAAGCAATCGTTTAATATTCAATGGATACTTTTGATTCCTTGGGTTGTAGGGATCATTCCAGGAATGGTTTTTTATACGGAGACTCGGTTTAAAATCGTATCTGAGTTGCTACTTTTCCCCTTTATTGGTTTGGTCTTAGGCTCAGTACTTTCGAGTAAAGTTGATGGTAAGAAGCACTCTGGTTTATAGGGCAAGATTTACCCATGCGACTTGACCATATCTCATATGTAACCTCACACGATCAGTTGGCGGATACTGTTCAACGTCTTGGATCAAGACTTGGAAGCGCTTTCGTCGACGGCGGTTTCCATCCAAGGTTCGGAACAAGAAATTTTACACTTCCCTTATTAGGCGGACAATATTTAGAAATTGTTTGTCCGTTAGATCATCCTGCAGCAGACAGCTCTCCCTTCGGTAAGGCAGTTGCTCTACGCGCAGCGGAAGGCGGCGGTTGGTTAACTTGGGTTGTATCAGTCGACGATATTTCCGACATAGAGTCAAGACTAGGTAGAACCTCAGTAGATGGCCACCGTAGAAAACCAGACGGTACTGATATCAGGTGGAAACAAATAGGAGTTCTTGGAACTCTTGATGATCGACAACTTCCATTCTTCATTCAGTGGGTAGAAAACCATCATCCTTCCAAGGACGGAAATCCTGTAACAAAAATTAATAAAATTGAAATCGCAGGTTCAGAAGAAGTTGTATCGAATTGGACAAACTCAGATCCTAAAAAAGCAGTTGGTGAAGATATTGAAATAGTATGGCGCGATAATTCATTAAATAATGGGGAAAATGGGATAATTGCCGTGTACTTAAGTACACCAACAGGCGAGGTTGTAATAGATTGAAACTAACTTATTAATATCTAATCTTTAATTTAACTACTTTGAAACTGATATTATTTGAGGCATGAAGATTACAGCATTGTATAGAATTCCTGGCATCAGAGAACGGTATGCCAAAATTCGCTTTAACTACTTGCATAGAATTTCTAAATTAACGAGAGATGGAAATATTTTAGGAATAAGAAAACTAGATTATTCGGAATCAGCTTTTATTAAATATTCTTCAATAAGGGAAAGAGTCAACTTTCTCGTCAATTCAGTCGACTCGGCAATACGCGTTAGCGATCAAAATGTTCTCGTTATTGGCCCAAGGTACGAAACTGAACTATTCGGGTACCAAGGCCTAGGTTTTAAGAAATCCAAAATTACCGCGATTGATACATTTACATATTCGAGAATGATCCAAACTGGGAACATGCATGATTTAAAGTTTCCAAACGAACATTTTGACTTAATAGTAATTGGGTGGACATTGGTTTACTCAACTGATTTAGAATTGGCACTAAACGAAATTCACAGAGTTTCAAAAAATGAATCTAAAATTTTAATAACTTTTGATCTAGAGTCCGAAAATTTGCCCATGAGTTTTAAGGATATCAAACTTTTTAATGGTGAAGAAAACATTCTGTTAGAAAAAATAAAGAATTTTAAAATATTTTCTTACAGCGTAGGTCCCGCATCTTGGAGTGGTAGCAAATCTGTGGCAGCAGTAATTTTAACTAAAATAGGAAAGGATGTTCAGAATGAAAAAAATACTTAATAAATTGAGGTATCCACTTATTTCAATCTTCAATTTAATTTTGCTTATAATCGATGTTGCAAAAATGAAGTTTTTTGACAAGCAAAGTGTAAATGCCTATAAGAGGTTACTTAAAGTATTTTATTCTTTCGGTGGAGTTTTTAATCCGATAATTTCCAAAGTACTAGGCAAACCTAAAATTAGATTCGAAAAAGTGGGTCTATTAGCTAAGTTGTCCAACCCTGAATTGGAAGCGGCAGAGTACCAGCTAAAAAAAGAAGGTTTTGTTGTTTTCGAAAATATATTAACACCAGAATTGTGCGAAGATTTTATCAAAATGTCTCTGAAAACACCTGGAATAACCCGAGTTATGGACGGTGAAAAGGGTGAAAGAAAGTCCATGTATTTCGATAGAGGCAATCCTCAAAGTGTCAGATTTGACTATTCTGCATCGGATTTAGTTTCGCATGAAATTGTTCAAAAATTAATCTCAGACGAGTCAATATTTGATTTTGCACAAAGATATCTGGGTGCTGCACCAATCCTAGATTTAGTGGCTATGTGGTGGCACACAACTTTTTCAGATTTAGCCGACAAACAAGCTGCGCAATGGTTTCACTTTGACATGGAAAGAGTTAAATGGATCAAATTCTTTTTTTATATTACAGATGTTGATGAAAATAGTGGGCCACACACGTTTGTCCCCAAAACTCATAGCAAATTCGGCATCCCAAGCCGACTTCGCCGCAGAGGTTATGTTCGTCTAGCTGATTCTGAAGTTGAAGAGTATTTCCCCGTTACGGAATGGAAAGAGTTTGTCGGAAAACGAGGTACTTTAATCGTAGAAGATACCAGAGGCCTCCATAAAGGTAAACATTGCAAATCTGGCGACAGACTATTGTTCCAACTTGAATTTACAACGAGTAAATTTGGGGCGATACTAGAAGAAGTAAATTTCAAAAACAAGACCATAACACCAGAATTAGCTATAGTAAAAGATAAATATACATCAATTTATTCTATGATTAATTTTGTCGAATGAAATTTAATAAAAAATATACAGATTATTGGCAAAAAACTGTTTTGAATTCTATAGATGGTACTAAAATTCCAGGCCCAAATGAGGCGGAAATTTATCTAAAACAAATGAAAATAAAGGTCGATGACAAAATTCTTGATTTAGGTTGTTCTTACGGTAGATTTCTCGAAAACTTAAAACAAAAAACTTCGCAAGTTTATGGAGTGGATCCTGATCCATTTGCCGTTTCCAAAGCCAAGAAAAAAAATTACATTGAAGTAATTCAAGGGACTGCAGAAAGCACTACTTTCCCCGATGGTTTTTTTAATAAAATATTTGCTTGGCTGGTTTTCGATGTTGTTAATCTTGAACAAACTCTTGTTGAAATGCATCGTATAATGAAACTGGACGGATTATTATTATTTACTGGCAAAAATAATAATTATTTTGAGGATGACATTCTTGGTTTTACAGCGGAAAAAAATGCATATTTAAAAAACTTTCCAAATCACTTTACGGACGTATCACTTCTTATAAATAAATGTAATATATTTGGTTTTGCGGTTCAAAATATATATATATTTCCACAAAGGGGTGATTTCGGAGTAAATAAACATATTGAAATTAATAGAGAATTGGATTTACCGAACAGATTTTATGAGTTCTTGATAATTTTAAGTAAAATTGATTCGCAGAGTTACAGTACAAATTTATCAATAGGTGAAAATTTAACAAGTAAATTTTCTCATACAGCTAAAACATTTGCCAAGAAATCAAATTATCTACAAGTTCATAATCTATTTGAAGACCTAGGAATTACATAATTAAAATTTTATGTTATACAAAAAATCTATGAATAGTTAAATCCGCTTTATATAATATACAAAAAATTAGGGATTTATAAACAAAAAATATTAATTGATAATGCTCAGCTAAACAATATCACAAATTCAAGTAAAAACGATTGCGTTGATGCAGTTTGTCATGAACCATAATTATTGACACCTCTAGTAACATGGACACATGCAAACTTTTATATCAGCAACGCTTATTGATTATGCCGTACTAGGAAATATAAAAATCGAACCGTTGGGTAGTTGGTGCGTGCCAACATCGGATTTATTTCCTAATTCTGATTATAGTTCTAAACTTTACACTACCGGATTTGTCGAGAGAAGAATAGTTTTTCAATATATTGCAAACCTTTATGACAGAATAATGCCTGCCTTCTCTTCACAGATGAACAGTTACCACAATACAAATTTCACTGATGATCAATGGGAAAATATATGTGGATATTGGCTTTTGTGTGTACTTAATGCAACTTTTTTTAGATGGCAAAAGATTGAAGATATAGCAATAAAATATTCGAATTTGACATTAATCATTTGTGAGCGTAGTAAAGATTTCAATCAAAGATTTCACACGATGCAAGATTCACGTATTTCCTATAATCATGAATTTAATAGTTTTCTATGTGAAAAAATTGCAACCTATTTTGATAAAATTAAAATAGTAAAATCTAAATTGAACTACGAAGAAGTTTTGTCGGGACAAGAAATAATTCCAAAACGGAAGACAAAATTATTATATTTTACCACCTGGAAGTTCGCGCAAATTAAAAAGTTATTTTTTGATAATCTGATCGTCAGAACTGGTTTTTTTGCTAGACAAGGCCTAATAGTAATGACCCATTGGAATTCACTCAGAGATTTGATATGGTTGATGTATAGAATAAAAAAACCAATTTTTATTAGTCACTTAAATATTCCAGATAATCCAAGCAACACCAAGGTTCGCGATATTGCACTCGCGACATTTATTGCAAATGATGAGTTTGAAAAATTTTTAAAACAGAATTTAATGTCCTTCGTTCCAATTAGCGTATTATCTGATTTCAAATTGAATATAGCAAAAATACAAAAAGCAAAATGGGATTTTTCGCCCAAATTATTGATTTCTGATACTAACCACACAGGAGGAAATGATCTCATGAGGATTTGGTTTGGTTTATATGGTAACAACAAGAAACAATTAAACGTGGTACAGCACGGTGGAGCATATGGTGAAATGGAATTGCAATGGAGTCTGCATTTTGAAAACCGCATCTCAAATAAATTTTACTGTTGGGGATGGGCAGAAAGGAAAAATAATCCATTAAAATTTAGCAATATACCATCTTTAAGATTGTTAAAAACTAGAAAAAAGAAAATGAGAAGTACAGACAATTTAATAGTTATGTTATTATTTCCTGAATACAACTACTCGTTCTTACCTCTGCATTCTCAACCTAGTAATCGTGATGAACATATTTTGAATCTTGAATTTCTCTCATCCTTTATTACTGCACTCAACAAAAAAGAAAATTTGGCCGTAAAACCACAAAATTCAAATTATACGGTAACCACCGAGTTTATAAAAAAATTTCACCCTAATATCTATTTAGGTAACGTGGATATATTCAAAAATTCTCAAGATTGCAGAGTTCTTATTTCGACATATAACGGAACCAATACGTTAGAATGTTTTACATCTGGAATTCCGACTATTCTTATTTGGGATAAAAGGTTTTTCCATCCTAATGAGGAAGCTAAGAAATATTTGTTAAACCTTGAAAAAGCAGGAGTGCTGTATTTTGATGCAGTCGCGGCGGCGGAATTTCTAAATCTTGATCACAAATTTATTGATAAATGGTGGCTAGAAAATGAGGTTCAAGAAGCTGTCAATGAGTACTTAGATCATTTTGGAAGCACTAAAGGCGGAAGCAAGGAATTTTCCAAAATAATTGCAACTGCATGGAAGAGCAAAAATTAGATTTTAAGGAGTAGAATATGGTTACAGTTTTACATTTATTTGAGAAAAGGTATTTTTAAAAAGAGAATGATTAAAAGCAAAATTCTAATTTTCTCACTCTACGGCTCCATATGGCCACATGGGGTAATCCAAAGGCAAATGACAAAAATTCTTTATAAAAAATTTAGTGTAACAAATGTTTTCTGCGACTCTTATCTTCCTAATTTGTGCACAATACAAATAGGAAAAGGATTAACACCTTCAAGTACAATTATAGAGAAAAATAAAGTGTGTTTTAATTGTAAATCGGCTACTAGAGTAGTATCTGATTCATTATCAACACCATCTTATTGGTTAAGTAAACAACCATCCAAATTATCAAATGAGATAACTAAAATACTTGAAGAAAAATTCGGAAATTCATATGCGAGTTATGTTTACAAGAATGTAAATGTAGGGAGATTTGCGTTATACGAACTAATTCTTAAATTCAAAAAGAAATCGCATAAACTATCTGCATTAGAAAAAACCTATTTTCTGGAAGAATTAGGAAATTGCATTGCCATTGTTGATTCTGCTCATGAGGTTATTGAAGAATTAGATCCAGATGTGATAGTTTTATATTCGCCTCAATATGGAATTAACAGTTGCTTTGCAGAAGTGGCAATCCAAAAAAACAAAAAAGTCTATTACTTGGCGGGAAATACTGCCTGGGATGAGATTCATCGAACGGCAAGAATTTGGGATTATGAAAAATTTGGAATCACTAACCCAGTTGATTTTGATGACGATTTTGAAGGTAAAAAATTATCAATACTAGAAAAAATTAAGATAAGAAAGCATCTGAAAATCCTAAAATCAGGGAACTCCCCATGGGTTTATTCACAGGCAAGCAAAAAGCAATCAACGTACGAGTACTTTAAAATTCCAAATGATAAGAAAATTGTTCTTGCAGCAATGAACAGTTACGATGAATTTTTTGCTTCGAACACAAGAAAACCTGACTCTTTTACAGATTCAAAGGATTTTGCATTCATTGATCAAATTTCTTGGATTAAAGAACTTATCTCATGGGCGAATGGAAATTCGCAGGTACATTTAATTATTAGACCACACCCTAGAGAATTGCCGAACAAGCGTGAAAGTGTTGTTGCGGAATTTGTAGTTGAATGGGAAAAACTTCTTATAAATTTGCCTACTAATGTATCGGTCAGTCATCCAACAGACCTTTTTTCGATTTACGATCTTTTTTTGGATATCAAAATCCTAACGACGGGTTGGTCTTCAACTGCTTTTGAAGCTGACATGTTTGGTGTGCCAGTTATTACTTATGACTATCGAATTTCTAAATTACCTAAACAACTTGGCCTAACTGGTGGAACAAGAGAGGAGTATTTTGACAATTTAAACAGTGTTTTGAATCTAGGTAAGCCTAATAACACTGGAAAGGTTGGGGCAAAGTGGTTTGCACACATTAATTATAGGGGTTCATTTTATTTACCAGGTAGATTCGTAGATAGAATTGGAATTCGTAGCTTGAATAAATATCTGATATTTCGAAAATTGTTTTCTCTCATGCCTATAAATATTTTGCGTTGGATTGACTTAAGAGGTCCGGTTAATCCCTCCACAAAAAGGAAATTAATAAAGTTGTTTAGTGAAGAATTAGATTCTATTTACGAACTGTAAGTGTTTTCATAATCTATTCAGCATCAATAGTAGAATTGTATCTTAATTTTATTTTTTAGAATGGACTTCGTCCACCATGTTAAATTCCGCCTCCGAAAAGCTGGCTTTAAACCACCTTCGTACCTTAATAGCTTCATCAATTCGCGAATGTATGCCCTATAAATTTGAATTCCTCGATTACCAATCAATGAATAACCAGCAGCAGGAATGTAAACTGTAACCCATTTTGAAATAAATCCTATTTCCAATCCATGGAAATGAAAAAATTGTAAATTAGAGTCATCAATTTTTATTATATTATTAGTTTTAGTTACTTTGTAGTTATTTAAGTTCCATGGGGCTACCGCAACTCCTTTGTTTTTTAGGACTGCAATATTTTTATATAATTCTGGCCATTCATTCAAATAAGTTTGATCCCCACATTTTCCAGCCACAAGATCTACTTCACAATTGTCTAACACCTGCATTCTCCATCGACCGATACATTGGTCGAATTCAGTCCCCTTAACACCCGCCACCAGTCCTACATTGAATCGACCAGATAGATTTAGCCATTTTGCTCTATCTTGAGAATAGCGATGTTCGTGAATAGCTATGGAACTACCAGAATGTAAAGGTTGTAAAGTCTTAAGTACATCATAAAAAAAGAAACAGTCAGCATCTATGTAACCCGCAATTTCTTCTTCATGAATTTTTGAGTTTACATACCTCAATAAACAAGCAGCACTAGTCCAACAAAGCTGATTCCATGGGCGAATGCCTTTGAGTGCTTTTAGATCCTTATCATCAATTGAATCCAATGTAACTATTTCAAGATTAACTAATTTCTTTTCGGTTAAAAATTGAAAAGTTTCTTCATCTAAAGCGAGAACCGTCCAATTGATTTTCTCTGCTGCAAAGCGCTCAACACTTTGAATCATAGTAATTCCTTGTAGCAAAAACCGCTTATCAAATAAAGTGCAAAGGTTCAAAGCTTTCGAATTTACCGTGATTTTCAAATTTGAGCACCAATCAATGAATTAATACTGGAATACTAGCGTATGAAAATTGTAATTATATACTAATGCTGACTTTGGTAGGATTTAACTTATGAATCTCGCACTGGGGGAAACAATTACTTTAGCTCCAGTAGTTATTTTTGCGTTTAATAGACCAGATCACCTTAAGAGATGTATAGACTCATTGCTACGCAACAAGGGGTCAGAATTTACGGAATTTTGGGTTTTTGTAGATGGCCCAAGAAGCACAGATGATGAAATTAAGATACGTGAAGTGTTTCTAATACTCAATAATTTTAAAGATAGTAAGAATTGGCACTTGCGCTTTTCTGAAAAAAACTTAGGCTTAGCAAAATCTATTATTACCGGCCTGAATACAGTATTCGAAAAATCCGTACGAGTAATAATTATCGAAGATGATCTAGTGGCATCACCCTATTTCTTAGAATATTGCAATTTTGGTTTAGATAAATATGAAATGGACCAAAGAGTTGCATCTTTACATGGCTTTTCTTATGGGTTTAATAAACCAGAGAAGAATCCTTACTTTCTTAGAGGTGCGGATTGTTGGGGATGGGCAACATGGAAGGATAGATGGCAACTTTTTGAAGCAGACTCAAATAAGTTGATTTCACAAATAAGAGGGAATC
>Ga0214919_10011129_pt1 | contig 11254 bp, 6 predicted proteins | sample LL1503_MetaG_FD_177994 | JGI IMG/M metagenome (GOLD analysis project Ga0214919, IMG submission 177994) | Freshwater microbial communities from Lake Lanier, Atlanta, Georgia, United States - LL-1503 | ecosystem: Environmental > Aquatic > Freshwater > Lake | place: USA: Georgia | collected 2015-03-15
AATTGTTGTGATGATTGACCAATATTATTTAATTGTGATGATTGACCAATATTATTTAATTGTTGTGATGATTGACCAATATTATTTAATTGTTGTGATGATTGACCAATATTATTTAATTGTTGTGTAATAGTTTGCGTTGTATTTACTGGATTTTGTGATACATTTACTAGTTGTACTAATTTATTTAATGATTCAGAATATTTATTAGTATTAGAATAATAAGAATCAATATCTAATGATTTTAATAAATTATTATTTAATAAAGGATATAAATCAATACCTAATACTTGATAAATATTAGAAATTTGTGTAGGTGTAAAATTTGAATTAAATAATATATTTAATTCATATAAAATATTAGATAATTCTATATTAGGTGTATTAATTAAATTATTAATTCTATTTAATTCTATATATTCAGGTTGTGACATATCTACATTTGTCAAATTCATATTACTAAATATATCATAAAATAATTTTCTTATAACTGCATCATTTTGTAAAGAATTCATTAATTAATATTAGATAATAAAATTTTAAATTAAATTTATAAAATAATAATTACTAAAATAATCAAAAATAAATCTTTTCACATTTAGAACGTCCAGTATTTTAAATATTATTAATTTAAGAAAAATTTTACATTTATTTATATTAAACTTATATAATAAATGAAATAAATAAGATTAATATATTATAAAAATATTATAATTATTATTTTTAAGCATCATTTATGAAATTTAAAATGAATAAGAATAAAATTAAAAGTGTAAAATTATTCTTGAATATATAAAATTTTTCCTAAACTAATAATATACAAAATTGCAAAAAATGCAATTAACGGACTTGAACGACCTAAATATTTATGTAGGAAAAAAAGTAGAAAACCCTAAAAAGTCGTTCAAAAGAAAGCCAATAAATCAGTTGGCATTGTCGCCTTAACAAAATCATAAACGGACAAACCTTGAAGTTTTATTTGTCTCATTATAAATCTTCATGGGTGTAAAATTAAATTATAATCTATTTTATACATTATTTATTATTAAAAATTATAATTAAAATTAATATTAATAACACTAAAATAAAATTAAGAATAAATACTAAAAAAATAAATTTAATATAAGGAAATATTTTATTTGAAAATTTTATAAGAACTGGATTAATTATTTCTATTTCAATTTTTTTTTGATTTTCTTCTTCTTTTAATTCATTTATTACTTTGTTTAATAAATCTTTAGTTAATTTTTCTATCATTATATTTACTTTTAAATTAAAAAGATTTTAATTTAAAAATAATTTAAATTATTAAAATATAAAAAATTTGATATTTAATTATATAAAGGTTTCTCTCTTATATCAATAAGTAAAATATGTCTATCGATCCTAAATATTATTCAGAAGATGTTAAAATTATTAAAAAAATAAATTTTGGTATATTTACAAATAATCATGTATTAAATTATTCTGCAGTAAGTAATGAACCATATGGTATTAATGAAGCTGATTCTTATAGAAATTATGAACCCATTAAAGGAGGTTTAGTTGATTTACGTTTAGGAACATCAGATATATATTTAAATTGTCTTACATGTGGTTTAAATTCTATTAATTGTCCTGGACATTTTGGTCATACATTATTGGCTGAACCAGTTTTTCATTATGGATTTTTTTCACATTTGAAATCAATTTTACAATGTATATGTTTAGAATGTTCAAAATTATTAGTAGAAAAAACAGATGTATTATATAAAAAACTTTTAAATAAAAAATCTGAAATTAGATTCAAAGAAATTAAAAATTTAACAAAAAATACAAATTATTGTTATACATGTGGTACGCCTGTTGGTAAAATTAAAAAAGAAGAAAAAGAAAGCACAGCATCATTAAGATTAATTTTAGAAAGAGAAATAGGCACACAACAAATTGATTCAAATACAGGTGAAGTTGTAGATACTATAAAAAAAACAACAAAAATATTAAAACCAATTGATTGTTATAATATATTAAGAAATTTATCTGATATTGATTGTACTATTCTAGGTTTTAATCCTAGTCATGCTAGACCAGAAGATATGATTATTATTAATTTTCCTATTCCTCCAGTAAATGTTCGTCCTACAGCAAAAATAGATTTTATGCAAGCATCTACAATGGAAGATTCATTAACTTTAAAAATTGCTGATATAATTAATGCAAATAAAAGAGTTAAAATACAAATGGAAAAAGAAATTGTATCAAATGATTTATCTACATATAATCAAGATATAAGTAATTTACTTCAATATCATATTCTTACTTATTTTGATAATGAATCTATATCACTTCCTAGATCTGAATTTAAAACTGGTGGTAAACCAACAAAATCAATTTCAGAAAGAATAAAAGCAAAAGCTGGACGTGTTAGAAGCAATCTAATGGGTAAAAGAGTAGATTTTTCTGCAAGATCAGTAATTACTTCTGATCCATATATTAATATTGATGAAGTAGGAGTACCAAAAAAAATTGCTATGGAATTAACAATTCCAGAAGAGGTTACACCATATAATATTAAACATTTAACTACACTTGTACGAAATGGTCGTGATATATATCCAGGTGCAAATTGTATTTGTAGAACATCATTCAAAGATGGTGTACAAGAGGTTCATAGAATTGATCTTAAATATAGAAAAAAATCAATCAAGTTAGTAATAGGTGATATTGTTGAAAGACATTCAGTTAACGGGGATAATGTACTTTTTAATAGACAACCTACACTACATAAATATTCGATGATGGGTCACAAGATGCACGTATTAGATAGAGATGATATCTTTACTCTAAGAATGAATGTATCATCATGTGGCCCCTATAATGCCGATGAACTCCAATCAAAGTCGGTAAAAGGATGCATGATCTAAAATGTTTCATCCTAGTCCATATGTAATGGGCAACATTTCCAAATTGCGGGAAACTCCTATAAAGAAATATTCAGTTTTATATTATATGGATAACAGACAATGTATCGATTGTAATATTTTACTGAGTGATGAAATTAAAGTCAAAAATAAAAAAGTATGTAAAAGTTGTAATGCAATTAAATATAAAGAGTATGTTAATACAAAATTAACAGAAAAATATAGTTTAAATATAGAAAGAACATGTAACACATGTTCAGTAAAATTAACTCAAGATAATCAAGTTAAAAATAGACCTGGATGTAAATCATGCTATAATACGAGAAAAAAAGAATACAAAAAAGCCAATAAAGAAAAACTTGCTGAAAGTAATAAATTATATTATGAAAGAAATAAACAAAATATTTCAGAATATTATAAAAATCATTACAAACAGAATAAGGATAAATATATGGAAAATAATCGTATATGGCGTGATGAAAACAGAGAAATTATTAATAAAAAAGCTAATGAAAGATTTGCTAATGATCCAATAGCTAAATTAAAAAAAGTATGTCGCACAAGAATCTATAATGTTTTAAAAGGAAAAAGTAATGATGCAAGTTTAAAATTAATTGATTGTAAACCAGAATTTTTATTATCATGGTTACAATATAATTTTAGAGATTCAATGAATTTTGAAAATCATGGCTCCTTTTGGCATATTGATCATGTTATACCATGCTCCCTTTTTAATTTGGTGGATCAAGAAGAAATCAATCATTGTTTCAGATGGACTAATTTACAACCTTTAGAAGGTTCAAAAAATACATCTAAACAAAATAAACTTGATAAAAATGAAGTAATAGAACACTATAAAAAAGTAAAAGAATTTGCAACTTTAAATAATATTATATTGAAAGACTTTAATTTTGAAAAATATTTCTGATGATTTTATATTACCACTTCTATTAAGAAATTTTTAGAAGGAACAGGATTAATTATCCTTCCCAATGGTAAAAAGATATAAGATGATGACTTTAAAAGTCAATAGGACAATCCGCAGCCAAGCTTCTAAACCCATTATAATAGGGCATGAAGAAGGTTCAACGACTAAATGGTAATGGGTATGAGAAGTTTAATTAACTTCGATGATTGCTTAAGATATAGTCTAATCCCACTAGTAATAGTGTTTATGTTCGGGAGTTAAAATATTACATCACTTTCAAGTGTATTTTAATTAACAACGCATAAAAATAAAACATATGTTTTATTGGTATCTAAAATTTATTTGTATATGATGGTCGTGATGGCAAATATGCAAATAAATTATTTCATTTCAAAAGTTTGATGGAGACGAAATGAACATACATATAGCACAATCAGTACAAGCTATAAATGAACTAAAAAGAATAGCAGATGTAAAATATCAAATTATTGGTGCAAAAGATTCAAATCCTATTATTGGTTGTGTACAAGATGCTTTATCGGGGTGCTATCTTTTAACTAAATTAAATAATAAAATTTCTGGATCATTTGTATCTAATTTTTTGTCAAATACAACATCTGATACAAAATATGATATTGATCACAGTAAAATGTATACTGGTCATGAGATTTTTAGTCATATTATTCCAAAAGGAATTAATAATACAGTTATAAAAAATGATAAAAAAGTATTAGAAATTATTAATGGGGAACTTAAAATTGGAACTTTAGATAAAAATACTTTGTCAAAAGTTAAAAATTCAATTATTCATTTTATTTGGGATAAATATGGACCGGATAAAACTAGAAGATTTATTGATGATGCACAAAGATTAGCTATTTCATTTTTAAATTATAGAGGTTTTACTATTGGTATCAAAGATTGTATTTCAGATGATATAATTAATGAACAAGTGAAAGATTTAATTAGTAATAAAATATTAGAATATAAAGTATCATTAACACAATATGAAAACGATACTGAACAAATTAATACTTCAATTATAGAAGCTAACTTAACATCAGAATTAAATGCATTTAGTACAGATATTGGAAATATTTTAATGAAAAGTCTTACTCCTGAAAATAATTTTTTTGTATGCATTGATTCAAAATCAAAAGGTAATACAATGAATTTACAACATATTATGGGTTGTGTAGGACAAAAATCAATAGAAGGAACACGAATTAAAAAGAAAATTGAAAATAGAACAATTCCAATTTTTCATAAAGATGATGATACTCCTGAAGCTCGTGGTTTTATTAAAAATTCATATTTAGATGGTTTAAATTCATATGAATTTTTCTATGATGCTATGGCTGGTCGTGAGGGTTTAATTGATACTGCTATTAAATCTGTTACTTGGGAAACACCAATTGTTATTATTGAGAATGGAAATCCTAAATATACTGAAATTGGTAAATGGATTGATCAATTACTTGATGATAATAATAATAAAATCCAATTTATTGAAGAACATCAAATGGAATTATTAGATACAAAAGATATCTTTATTCCAACTACTGATTATAAAGGTAATGTAACATGGGGTACAGTATCTGCTGTAACACGTCATGATCCTGGCACTGAATTATATGAAATTAAAACAAGTGGTGGACGTAGTGTTATAGTAACTGAATCTAAATCATTACTTATTTGGAATCATGTATCAGGTGAATTTAAAGAAATACTAACACCTGATATTAAAGTAGGTGATTATGTACCAGTTACTGCTGAATTAGCAGATCCACCTATATTATTAAAATATGAAGATTATAATTTAAGTGATATTTTAAATAAATTAAAATCTGGAATTTTTCCAGATAATTTGTATCTTGCACCAAAATTATTTATAAGTAAATTATTAATACATATTTCTAATATTGAATTTACAAATAAAAAATTATTAGATGGTATTTCTATGTTATATTCACGTATTGGCATTTATAGTAATATATCTGATAATAAATTAAATGTAGATAATAAAAATAAAAAATATAATAATGTTGTTCTAGATGAAATTGTAGAAATCAACTTGATAGATGTTAAAAAACATCCTAAAGTTTATGATCTTACTATTCCATCAACGTTTAATTTCGGTTTAGCAAATGGACTACAAGTCAGAGATACAGCAAAAACTGGATATATTCAAAGACAACTTATTAAAGGATTAGAAGATTTAGTTATTAAATATGATAATACAAATCGTAATGCTAAAAATGTAATAATTCAATATGTATATGGTGAAAATGGTATTGATCAATCATGTCAAACTGAATTAAAAATTAAATTAATTTCAATGAATAATAAAGAAATTGAAGAAAGTTTTGGTTTCAATAATGATGAAATTAAAAAATTAGAAAAAGAACATAAGAATCTAGAAAAATTTAATAAAAATTATATAAAAAAAATAAAATCTTTCAGAGATAATTTAAGAAAAATACAAGCTATTTCTTGTAATAATTATAAAACATTAGAAGAAAAATATTTATTACCTGTTAATCTTTTTAGATTGACACAAGATTATTCAAAAAATAAAATAAACTTAGAATTAAATCCTGAAGATATTTTAAATGATATTGAAGAATTATTAAATAGTCCAGATACAAAATTATTATCAGGATTAAAAATCACTGACAAATATTTATTAAATGATGATAGAAGTTTTAAATACTTGTTTGAAATAGGTATTCATGACTATTTATCACCAAAAAGATGTATATTTGAATATGGATTATCAAAAAGTGATTTCAAAAAATTAATTCAAGATATTAAAGTTAATTTTATAAAAGCATTAGTACATCCTGGAGAGATGGTTGGTATTATAGCGGCACAATCCATCGGCGAGCCATCGTCCCAGATGTCGACCATCAGTACACAAAAAAATAAAATAATAATTAAAAATAAAAGTTCTAATTCCATCACAATGTTATCAACTAAGATTGGACCATTTTGTGATAGAATAATTAAAAAAAATAAAAAATTAACATTCAATACTGGTCATGTAAATAGTGTTGAAACAGACTTGACAAGTCTAGAAAATGAATATTATATTATTGGTGTAGATGAAAAAGAACAAACTCATTGGAATAAAATATCTCATGTAAGTCGTCATCCAGTAAATGGACAAATAATGAAAGTGAAAACAAGAAGTGGACGAACAGTAGAAACAACAACTAGTCATTCACACTTGATCAGACAAGATCAAACAGTTGTTCCTATAGTAGGTGCAAATATGAAAAAAGGAATGCGTATTCCAGTTACTAAACATATTGATAATACATTCATTGAAAAATATGTAACTATTGGTGACACTCAATATGAACTTGATGATTTATTTGGATGGTTTATGGGTGCTTATTTAGCTGAAGGTAATTTAAATAATACTGGAATTAGTATTACAAATATTTCAGAACAGTTTATTGATAATACTAAATTATTTTCTAAAAGATTTGGTAAAGAATGTAAAATTTATAATAAAGTTGGAGAATATGGTCCAGGAGTAACAACATATTTTTCACACAAAAATTTATCAGAATTCATACTAGATACCTGTGACACTGGATCATTCATTAAACGTGTTCCAGATTTTGCATTTACTGCTCCTAATGAATTCAAAGCTAAATTAATTCAAGCTTATTTTGATGGAGATGGAAACTTTAATAATAATGGAACTCGTAATAATATTAGAGTATGTAGTCGTAGCGAACAATTGATTAAAGATATGGCATTATTATTAAATTACTTTGATATTTTTTGTCATATTAGATGTGATATAGTTAAAGGATTAGAAATGTATGAGTTAGATATTCCATCTAAATATGGAATGTTATATAGAGATCAAATAGGAACTTTACTTCATATAGATAAATTAAATGATATTTGTAGTTACTTGGAACGAAAAGATATTACTAATCTTTCTGAAGAAATAGATAAAATTAATGGTCTGGGTGAAATTATTGCAAAGTGTGGTAAAGAATTAAATTTACCTGGTCAAAGTCGTAACTATGGACGTTGGATTAAAAAAGAATCTATTGGTCGTAGAACACTTGAAAAATATATTAACATATTTGAATCACATAAAGATAGTAATAAAATAGTTCAAGAATTAAATATATTAAAACAAGCAGCTAATTCAAATGTTATTTGGGATGAAATTATATCAATTGAATTATATACACCAGATCAATCAATATATGTTTATGATTTTACTGTTCCAGGTAATCAAACTTTTATGACTGATACAGGAATAATAATTCATAATACTTTAAATACAAAACACTCTGCAGGTGTAGCTTCAAAAACTACAACTACAGCAGGTGTGCCAAGAATTGAAGAACTATTACATTATAGTAAAGATATTAAAACACCACAAATGACAATTTATTTTGATCCAAAAATATCAGGTGATAGATCAGAAGTTAATAAGATTTCTTCTTATTTAACTTATTTAAATATTAAAGAATTAATAACAAGTGCAGAAATTATTTATGATAGAAATGCAGGAGACACTTTATCTAAAATATTAAGAGATGATAATGTATCACTTCCATTTTTTGTAAATAATCAAAAAGGTGATTTATCTTCAATGCCTTTAGTATTTAGAATTAAATTAAATATGGAAAAAATGCATGATAAAGAAACAACATTATTAGATATCAAAACAAAATTTATAAGTTATTGGACTAAAAATTTTACTAATTTGAAAAATATGAAAAAAATAGAAAAAGATATTTTTACTAAAATTAATAAATGTGCTATATTATCAAATAATGATGTTAATAATCAAATTATTCATATTAGATTTTATATGTCATCATTTAATAATAATTTATTAACAGAATTTTTAAAAATAGTATTATATCAAATTACATTAAAAGGTATTAATAACATTCTAAATAGTGATTTGATATATGAAAGAAGATTAAATTTTAACGAAGAAACAGGAGATACTCAAATTGAGAAAGAATATATAGTATATACAGATGGTATTAATTTTGAAAAATTAAAATATATAAAAGGTATTAATAATAAACTGACAGTATGTAATGATATTAATACAATTTATCGCCTGTATGGTATTGAAGCAGTACGACAAGTATTAATTAATGAATTTAATGCAACATTTACTGTAGGTGGTTCAAAATCAGTTAATCATAATCATATGTCAGTATTAGTTGATATGATGACACATACAGGATTAATTACATCTATTGATAGACACGGTTTAAGTAAAATTGATTCAGAACCTATTGCTAAAGCATCATTTGAAAAAACAATGGATCATTTTATAAATGCAGCAATATTTAATGAAGTAGATAATATGGAATCAGTTAGTTCTAGAATTATGTTAGGTAGAGTTATACCTGGTGGAACTGGTTCATTTGAATTATTATTAGATACTGATAAATTAGAAAATTCAGAATATATTAAAAATGAAAATGGTGGAAGAATAACATTTTCAGGATTAGAAGAAGAACCCTTATTTAATGATATTATTAAATTTGGATTTAATAAAAATGATTTATTTTTACCAAATATTTAATTATAAATTTTTTTTTTATAAACATTATTAATATGATAAATAATAATTGTAATATACAAAATATATTAGAAAAATTACAAAATAATTGTTTACAAAATAGTAATAATAATCAACATTTATTAAATAATATAGAATTAAGATTAATTAAAATTTTAGATATTGGTTATATTAGTATTTTATATTTTTTTTTAGGATATTATATTGCAAAATTTTTAGATAATACTTATAATAAATATTTAGGAATTATAGATAATAAAAAAAAATATAATAAATTATTATTAATTTATGAAATAATATTTCAAACATTTGTAACAGGTATAATTATTTATTTTGTAAGAAACATAATTTATTTAATTCCATTTCCATTAAATAAATATCATGGTTTTGATCATTTAAAAGTAAAAGAAGTTACAAGTGTAGGATTGTTATCAACTTTTGTAATAATGTTTCAAACTAATATGACAAATCGTATTATATATTTTAAAAATAATTATTAATTATTTTTTTATTAAATAAATTGTGATATAAATTTGTCTTTTTCTAAATTATTTTTTTCATAAGTAGTTTTTAATATTTTATCTAATTTTTCTTTATTTGTAATATATAAATTATTTGAAGGAGGGTAGAAATTACTTATCCACCATTTTGTTGATTCTATTTGATTATTTACAAATTCATGGTATTTATCACCAAAATAATTATTATCTTTAATATACTTAATTATTTCATTAATTAAAATTTGTTGTTGATTTACTAATTTAATATTTGTAAATTTAATAATATTAATAAATTCTTGTGATACTTCTAAATCTAAAAATATATCAGAAATATTTTCTTTTGATTTAAATAATTTTAATATATTATCTAATTTAGAAATTATTTTTTTATTATCTTTTGAATTAAAATTTTTACAAATTAAATATTTTTCAGATTCAGAAGGTCTAGAAAATAGTGGTTTATATAAATAAGTTTCATTATATAATGATGTAATTAAATATATTATTTTAATTGTTGGTGTTGTAAATGTATCCGAAATTTTTAAAATTAAATTTCCTTTATTATTTTGATATTCTAATATTATTTTTAATTCATTAATTAATATTTCTAAGAAATCATTTTCTTTTTTATTATATTTAGTAGCAATTATTAAATCAGAATTTTTATTTTTTATATTGATTTCATCTTTTTTACTTTGTTTACTATAAAATTTTTCTCTAAATAATTTTATAGCTTGAACTTCATCTTTTTCATTTAATATTAAAAATTTCATATTTTCATCACTAGCAATATCAAATAAGAAAAAAATTTCCCAAAGATTATAAAATTCTCTTAATTTAATATCTTCTTTCAAATAAATTTTACTCATTACACTTAATGAATCTTCATAATTAGAAATATCTGGTTCAAATTGATTTACTACATAATAAAAATCATTTTTTGTTTCTAATTTATCTGTAATAGACATTGCATTACGAGTTCTTTCAATAAAATGATGAAACCCTAAACTAAATAATGGATTATTTTCAGATGGTGAAGTAATTGCTAGTTCACCATTAATTTCTATATTATTTTTAGGTAATTTATAAACTTGTAAAGTATTGTTCATTATAATTATAGGGATATTATCTATAAATATCTTTTTCAAATTTTATTTATAAATAATTATATTATATTTTATATCATATAATATAATATAATTATGGAATTATATACTTTTCCGATACACAAAAGTTGATATTTCTTGATATTTATCAAAAAATATTACACTTGATTAATATAACTTATATTTACTAAAAAATATCATTAAAGATACATTTTTCAATACGGCTATTAAAATCAAGT
>Ga0214919_10011130_pt1 | contig 11254 bp, 19 predicted proteins | sample LL1503_MetaG_FD_177994 | JGI IMG/M metagenome (GOLD analysis project Ga0214919, IMG submission 177994) | Freshwater microbial communities from Lake Lanier, Atlanta, Georgia, United States - LL-1503 | ecosystem: Environmental > Aquatic > Freshwater > Lake | place: USA: Georgia | collected...
TTTTTACTTTTTGCTAATTCAAAAAAAAAAATAAAACCCCCAACTTTTAGGGGTTCTATCTAATTTTTTATTATCTCAGGGCTACGCGAGAGAAAGACTTCTCTCTCGCATAGGTTCGTGTGGCTTTTCTATGCCTTTATCCCAGAAGCAAACCGCACCACCCATGCTATCTATCCATAGGTCAAAATCATTTGTTACTTCCCAACCGCAGGCTTTACAAGTTACCATCATTATCCTTTTCTTTTTGTTGTTAGTTTTTTAGTGTACTAAACTTTTTAGCATATGTCAATTCCCATTAGAAGTTCGGCTTCTGCGTGTTGCTTTACAACATACGCGCTCGCTAGCGATAGAGCCTCTGAGAGAGTTTCAGATACGCAATCCATATGCTCCCCATCAATATATAAATCAAACCACGGGTTCATATCCCAATCAATAAGTTCTTTCTCGTACGACTCTCTTAGTTCTTCTTCTGTACCAACTCCGAAATCCGCAAGGTCGGAAGTTGTTCGTAGCCAAGTTTCGCCATTTTCTTTATGTCTAAATTTCATATCTCCATCACAATAAATATCAATGCTAAATCCTTGATAAGAAACTTCCGCTATAAAATCCTCGCCTTGATAAAATACCGCGTCATTTTGTTTATCAATATCAGGTTCGCCATATCCTGTTTTCCAATTAACACTAGCAACACCTAGAGCATTAGATAACGCAAAAGAAACTTCTTTTATAGCCATATTTTACTTTTTCTATTAGCGATAAGTGAAGCCCCAGAATCGGGGGAAAGGGGGGCTTCACCTATCTTGCTCTCGACTTGCTTCTGTGTGGTGGAACAGTTGTCGCTTGGAAGGGCGAACACACAAGGCGAGAGTTCTTTTGGATATTTGTTATCCAATTCTTTGTCCTACTTTCGTCATTACTTTTTCGCAAGCGCGACCAATAATTTCAGCAGACTGTTCGGGAGTGCTTATGTCTGTAACAATTTCCGCATAATTATTTGAAAGTTTAATCGCGCTATTTCCATTATCAAAAGGTAACCATAGAATTGCTACGCCAGCACTTTCGCACTCCGCAACAATTTCTTTAGCCTTTTTAATTTCTTCTCCAACATATTCTCCATCAGAAACTATAACTAATAATCTTGCGCCATTTCCATTAGTAAGATTTAGTTCGCCATTTAATGCTTGGAACGCTTTGTTAAACTTTTCAGTTCCATCTTTGGCAGAATAAACATTTACCTTATCTAATCTTTGACCTTTTTTAAGTGTAGCAAAAACATCATTTCCAAAATAAACCATAGCGCAATTACCTTGAATACGATTTACTGCCTCGCTCATTACCCAAGCAGTTGTCGCCATAGGGTTCATAGCACCGCCCATAGAGCCAGAAATATCAACCATCACTCCAACATTAAGTGTTGGTTCGTCTGTGTGCTTACGAACTGTTCTACGGAAAGGTTGAGCAGTTGCCATTTGTCCGCGAGCGCGAAGTGCCGTATTTTGAACAATAGCGCGAGTGCGAAGTCTGCCGGGGGGAACGAAACTAGATAACTGGGTTTCATCTCGCTCTCGGTACTTCGCTCTTTCTAGTGCTTCTCCAATCATTACAGAAGCCCTGTACTCACTTGGCGAAGGAGTTCTTACTTCAACTAAAGTACTGTTTGTTTTCGACTGACCAGCACCACTAGATTTGGAAAACACTTCAGAAGCAACTTGCTCATTTTCTAATTCTTTCTTTGCTTCCTGAGCAATCTTAGCAACTTCTTCTTTCCACTCTTCGCTCTCTTCTTGGTTTAGAAGTTCTCCAAAGTTTTTAGACTGTATATCTTCAATAGCACTTTCCATAGCGTCTAGTAAATCTTTAATAAGTTCGGCAGGCATACTGCGACCACCTTCGGGCTTCTCTTCATCTCCACGCTCTTTAGAAGTTTCACGAACAATACGCGCCCACTCTTTTGCTAGTGGATAAACTTCTGTTAAATCTTTATGGTTACTGTGTTTCATAAACTTACTAGCAATCTCTCTCAACTTAGAAACAACTTCTAAACCAAGTTGGCTTTCAATCATGTCTACTAAACTTTTAACTTCTGAGTATTCTAAAACATCAGCGTCAATACGAGCATGAACAAGTCCAACTAAATCAGTTAGTGATTTAGTTTCTGTTTCAGTTTTTATATTTTCTTGCGTATCTCCAATAACAATTTCCATAGCGCATGAGCGAAGAAAGGTACGAGAGTTTGGCATAGTAAGTATTCCCTGATACTCGATACGACTTTCTTCTAAAAGAATAAGGGCTTGGTATTCATCTTTTTCTAATTCAGCAAAAGCATTAGGCATTGACCAGCCAGAAAATCTTGCGTGAAACGCTTCATGTAAAATTGCGCCAGTTGCTTTTGGAAACTCATATTGAGTTTTTCTTTCTGACATATTTCCAACTTGCTCTGGCTTTATTCCTTTACCAAAAGCAATCTCAACATTAACTTCTATTTCTGATAGAGCAGGTGAGTAACAAGCAGGTGCGCTACCACCAGCACCAGCACCAACATAAGCAACTAAATCATTACGATTACTCCATACATTTGCTACATAACCAATCTCGCTACCAACCTTCAACCACTCTTTAGGTGTGGCTTCTGCGCGAGTTAAATCTGTTTTGATATGAGCCATTTTATTTCCCCTTTTCTTTTCAAGGCTTCCGACCTTGATTATTGTCTGAGTGTACTCTTACCTATATTAAATTGTCAAATCTATTAAGTGAGCGTGGGGCGAGCGCAAGACACCCATCTCGCGCTCAAAGCCCCACACCCCCGAACCAAATCTAAGGAAGGGAAGTTCTTAGATTTTGGCTGGCTTGATTTCTCCCCCGAAAGTCCGAGAGAGAACATCTGATACACCTGCTCTTTCATTTTCAGGTGCGGAAGCGATTAAGTTTGCCATAGCGAACTCACTTCCGAAAGTTGTTGCTATGTCGCGGAACGCTAGAAGTTCGCGCATTTGTGGCGACCAAGTTGCTTCTCTCGAAATAACTTTGCGAGATAAGTTTTGTGCCACAGTTACGATTTGACTTGGTACACCAAGTTTTCGTGCTAACGACCAATCAGTTGTCATTTCTGCTTGAACCACGAAGCGAGATAGTAATGCTTCACTAAGTCTAACTCCGGGGGCTTTTGGATTTGTAGCAGATACAACATAAAAGTTTGGGTGAGATTTTACAGTTCCGCGTTCTGGATTTGCGGTAATTGTAAGTTCTCTTTTTCCGTCCATTAAATTGTAAAGAACTGAAAGAACCTTTGGGTCAATCAATCCAATTTCATCAATGAAATAAACTTCACCATTTTCGGCGCACTTAACTAAATCGCCATCAACCCACTCAAAGTTTCCACTTGGAGTTTGTACATAAGAACCAATTAAATCGGCAACTTCAACATCTCCATTACCAAGTAAGGTTCTAACATTTTCACCGAACGAAGCCTCTATCAGCGCAGTTTTACCTGTTCCGGGAACTCCATACAACATGGCGAACATTGGCTGACCAATACCTGTGAGAACAGATTTAGTTGTTGCTTCACGCGATTTACGCAGAACTTCAACATCTCTATTTCCACCCCACATGCGAGCATGATATGAAGAACCATTAGGGCGAACATAAACATCTTCACCAGATAATGCTTCAACACTCATTAGTGAATCTGCCATAGTTTTTCGTGGCTTTCTATCTGCCCCAACTGCTCGCTCGACATATCTGCCTTGTGGCGCAACATTTGAGTTAAGTATATGAGTGGCACTTGTATTTACTCCCTGAGCAGATACTTCGATAATTGTTTCCCACAAGGTAGGGGAAAGATTAGGACTAAGTGAATCATACTTCTGTTTTAAGGTTTCCATTTGTTTATTCTCCCTTTCGCTTACGCGACCAATTCGGGAAAGCCAAGTGCTTTCCGCGAAATATGAACGCGATACATAATTTTGTTGGGTGTTTTCCCTCTTGCTATATCTTCCATATCATGAGCAGATACTTCGATAAGAATTGGCTTACCTTCTAAAACCCAACCCTGAGTTAGGATAAGGTCAAAGTAGCCAGTAATTCTGTTTATGCGTTGCTCTACAAAACTTTCTTTTGAATCATCTTGAAGAACTCCACCAAAATCATTGATAACATTTTGAAGTGGTGCTAGGCGTAGAGAACTTGGCTTCCATTGTTTCTTTGGAGAATCTTTGGTTACCACTCTACGAAAAAAAGTCATAGGGATTAAATCCCCTAAAGTGGTGTAGCCATCAGGTGTGAGAAGAATTGCCATGCCTTGTCCGGGTTTTTTGAACTCGGCATAAACCGCAATTCCTTGAACTTTCTTTTCTTTGTCTAACATGGGTGTTTCCCTTTCGTTTGGGTGTTTGTCTTACAGTACGGATTATAGACTTACTCTTATTACATTGTCAAATCAGACATAGAGTTTCGCAGATTTTACGAAATCCTCAAAACTGACCGAACTCAGCGCGAACATGCTTTCTGGGTTTTTCGCACTTCTAGTAGAAACTACTTGGTTACTCCACTCGACTACATAAATATCTGGATAGTCAGGTTCAGGATAATCATTTACATATATTCCATATCCTAATTCCCCCGACCAATCATTTCCAATAATATGCGACATAACTATTCGAGTGCCATAGCCAGAATCTTCCCAGCGATTTCTTGCTTTGCTTAACGCATTAACCAAGATTTCATTTCGTGCTTCTCCGCCCCAATGGGAGTAGAGATAAACTATTGGTTCACTTGGTTCTGTCTGAAAACCAATTACCATACGGTCGCCCATATTTATTTCCCCTTTTCTAGTTAGTCGTGCGTTGGTAGTTCTGATTATAGTAATTTAATTCTTTGTTGTCAAGTACCTTTAGCCTTTAATACTGTAATTAAGGCAGACTTCCATAACCGCGTCATTAAGCGACTCAACGAGCATACTTATCTCGTTATCGTTTAGCCCTGCTTCAGCGATCATTTGTTCGGTAACACTTGACGCCCATACTGTTTTTTCAGTTTTCATTTTTTCTTTTTCCCCTTTTCTACTTTTTGCTTCCCCGTACCCCATCAAGCACCAACAATCTGAATCTCTGGAACTTCGTAGAGTTCGATAGGTTTCCCATAATCTTTATAGTCGGGACAGTCTTTATATAAATCTTTCATATCTTCTGAACTTTCATACTCCATACAGGCATAACAATCTCCGCGTACCTTTTCATTTTCCGCATGAGAGGAAGGTATATCCCAAGAATCTTCTTCAGTTTCAATTCCATCTTTGTAAAAGTTTTCTCCGCCCCAGCCTTGTTCCTCTACAAATCTTAAAGTTATATCTAGTTCTGGATTTTGTTCAGAAAGTTTTTGTATAACTAGTGTGGGTGCTGACCACGCAGTTTGAAAAAAATAAGTTACACAGGTTTCACTTACTTCGTCAATACTTGATTCACAAGCGTCCCACTTAGTTCCCCACTCACGATTATTAAAGTGATACCAGTTATATTCGGTATTTCCTTTTTTCTCCCCTTCAGAGTACCCATTAGCACCAAAGTATTCATCTATCTTATCTTCAGGTGGTGAAATTATATTAAAGAAAGAGAAGATAGGTTTTTCTGATTCTTTTTTATTTTCCCACCACGAAGTAGTAGTTTGAGAAACTTGTCCTTTTACTTTTTCAATTTGTTCTTTAGTTCCATATATTGTTAAATTATTATCAACCCAGTTAGGCATTTTATTTGCCTTTCTTTTCTAATCTTTCGCGGAACTCAGGGAGTGTGTAGTCGGGAAGTCCGAATATAAATCCACCACCGTTGGCTTCTTCATCTTGGGATATTTCAATAGTTCCCATCTCGCCATTGGCAAACTTCACCGCAAAGCGAGGGAATCCTCTCCCACCATCTCCATCATTTATAGTTCCTAAGAACTCTACGATAGTCGCGCCTTCTAGAGCCGAGTAGTAGCCTCTATTCCAACGACCTTCTATATCGCTAATTTTTAATTTTTGTTTCATTACTTTCCCTTTCTGTCGGTAGCCGTATAGTAATATCATTTACACAATATGTCAAGTCTAAAGTAGTAGTGATACTTGATGCCTTGTCAAGCCAACTTCCCAACAACTTTGCCATCTCTTCTCCACCCCCCTGTAGGTTTTAGCAAAAAGTAAAAAATTAAGATTTTTTAAGCGTGGCAACTTCCCAACAACTTATTTAGTTAGTCCTCTTCAAAAGGCTTGATAAAATTTTTGTTAACTAAAAGAAAAAGAAAAAGCGTGCCTTGCCCGTATCACCGCACGGAACTTAAAGGCACGCCTGATTTCAGGTGTATTAATTACCAACTAGAGTGATAAGTAAAACTCCAAGTAAAATCATCTTCTGGAATTGATTCAAGCAATCCGTCAATCAACTCAACTGTGTATTTCACACTATTGAAGTACCACTCGTCGCGTTCGTCGTTTCCAAAAAAGAACCCCGCAACAGGTGGAAGTATGTCTGAACTATTAGAGTCAGTTAAAACGCTAAGCATTAGTTCATTTTTTAAAACCTTATCGCACTCTTTACGCAACTCAACTAAGTTATCGCGGGATACATAGTAGTTTCCGCAATCGTCCGTGCCGTTTTGTACATTTTGAACAAACCAGTTATGGATAGCGTTTGCTTTGCGCCAGTAGCCAACAGTTATAGAAACTTCGATTGATGGGGTATCTTCTGACACTTTTACATTAGAATATAACTCTTTGATTGCTAAGTAATTGGCATTTTGTTTTTTCTCAAAAGCCCAGTTACTTTCGTACTTTTTGGCGTATAGATACATATCTAAACCCATTTTGTTAACCCCTTTCAGTAGGTGTAAGCAGACACTATCAAATTATTTTTTATCTGTCAAGCGAATAATAGTTTGTGGTGAAATCTTTTAATGAACGGTAGGCTTTTGTGTAGGTAGCCTGAACATCTGTCATAACCGCAATCAAGCCCTTGCCTGAAGAAAGTAATGAAGTCAGACGAGTAGCAAAGGCAACCGTAGCGTTAGAACTGCCAAGCGTTAGAGATTCAACCCCAGATATGTCAGAAGATACAAACTTGCCTAAGGTGTACAAATCTAAATCTGAACCACCGTTGCTAATGCTCATAACAGGATTCACCCAGCCAACCACGCCTTTCATGGCGTATGGAGTCTCTGTAGCCCCAACCGCTATCACTTCAGGGATACAAGCAGGATAGTCAACCTTTTTAGGATTCGAGCCGTTACCAACCGAGACAACTACTGGAACTTGTACTGAAGCCAGTTTCACAATCAAGGCTTGTAATGGAGATTCGATAGGACATGCCGTTTGAGTGTAGGTGCGACCTAGTGATACAGATACCGCGCCGACATTTAGTCTAGTGGAGTTATCAGACACCCAAGCCAAAGCCTGAGTTACTGCTTTAGTCGTGTAGATGGAAGCCGTGCCTTTTGCCGTAACGCCGACAATTCTAATAAACACAAACTTAACATTTGGATTTACCTTAACCGCAACGGAAGCCATCTGAGTTCCATGACTTAAAGCCTTGTCAGTTATTGTGGCTGGAGAAAGATTTGCTGAACCAGAACCAGACATTGTCTGTAGTCCATTCGGGCATCTACCATTTTCGATAAAGCACGCCTCTTCAACTAATGCCTGCTTAACCCACGGCAGTTCTGTGTTAATGCCTGAGTCAATAATTACAAGAGTCTTTGCTGGAGTATCCGCATTAGTCGGAGTAGCAACAACTACGCCAAGTAATACAGCAACTAATAAAATTATTTTACTTTTAGTGTTTTTCATTTTATATACTTTCTGGTTTAGGTGAATATGGTTTGCCGAACCGCATTGGCAGGTAGTGTTTTACTTCTACTTCGGAAGTTTCATACTCTTCGTCCGCACCTTCTCCATCAACAGGTTCTTCAACTTGAGGGGAAAGAGCAAGAGTTAAATTCTCTTGTTCGTCTTCAGTTAATTCGCGTTCAGTTACAAAAGTTATCACTACTATATTTTTATACATTTTCCCTTACCACCAATCTTTGTCCATAGCCGAGCCCGAGTTTGATTCCAAAACTATTGAAGCAAGTTTGGCAAAGATTTGCCCATGCTCCGAAAACTGTCTTTGCGTCATAAGTTGCCTGCTCTTTACAAACATCGCAACTTGGAAGTACTTCTACTACTGCTACTTCATCAGACATTTAGTTCCCTTACGCTATCTGCCATTGCTTTGGCATCAACCAAATTGTCCCAATCTTCCGCCCGAATGTCAAGTATGAACATGATGGGTTCTTCAGTTCCTGAAACTTTTGCCATCACACTCACTCTGTGGTGAATGACGTCTTTGTTTTTAAACCCCTTATGGTCTTCAAGTAACAAAGAGAGAACATGGATTCCATTTGTACTTAGGTAAACGTCTTTAGAAGGTACCCTGTTTAAATCGAGCACTCTTGCTGTAGTAATCAATCTGTTTAGCGTTTTCGTGTTTGCTACCTTGGTGTTTGTCATAGGAGTATCTAATCACTTTCAAATCCGTTTGTCAAGTCAAGGTAGAGAAGATATCTAAATCTTCTGCGGTCACATCTGCTCCTCGGAATTTTAATATCTCTATCCGTTCATCAGCGGATAGTCCACCCCAGACTCCATACATCTCAGGTACTGACAGGGCATGCTCAAGGCAGGCATTCTTTACAGGGCAGTAAGTACAAACGCTTTTAGCGGTTGCTTCTTTCCGTTGCTTGTCATCACCTCGGAGGTTGTGTTCTAGGAAGAACAACTCAGGGTCAACCGTTGAGCACAAGCCCTCTTCTTGCCAAGCCCAAGCCGTTGATAATGGTTTCAGGTTTTCGTTTACGTTGAACTGTATCTCTGGATTTTTTCTCATGTCGGCAAGATAGCAAGCCGTTAATCGTTTGTCAAACACCGTTGATTCCAGGCCGTTAAATGAAAAAGTTGTCCGTAGTTGACTTTGCGTCTTGTGTCGCAAAGCTGATCCTACCAGACCGTTACAACTCGGCGCTCGCTGGAGGATCGCTCCGCCAGGCCGTTAACTACAAACAACTTGGGGACATCAACCTGGACAGCTTACCCAGGCCGTTCTTTATTTTTTACTTTTTGCTAAGACTAGGCCGTTAGCTCGGGCCGCAATTGAACACCGAATTATTTGTGCATCACCAAACTATAAACAACTTGGTAGCAGTAAAGTTAACAGACAGCTTTAAGCGTATCTCCAGGAGCTGGTGAATCTACAAACAACTTCAGCGGTTTAGCTAGGCACGCCGTCTTTTAAATTTAGAGAACTAGGTAAGAGCAGGTACGGCTCGGTGTAGAAAGGAAGGCTCTCCGCGGGCCGTTTTTGTGCCACCGTCATGACCGCCCTTCGCAACCGATTTACTTTTTGTGCTCTTCACCTATGTCAATAAAGAACACTGAGATGCAATATCGACACCTCACGGGGATTAAGTTGCGTTGACTCTCACCTAGTAATGTATACACACTACATCCGTTATAGGTAACTTGCAAGCCAACTTGCTACAAGGACCATCACCGTTAGAAGTACAAACAACTTCACTACTGCTGTGAACACCTGGTCTTTACCTCCTTGCCGTTATGTGTACAGGGTTAGAGATAAGACTGTACGATTTTAGATTGATGTGAGCTTTAGATTCCAGGCCGCTTCAACTATAAACAACTTAGTTACTAGCTGGTACAGCAGCTGGCCGTCGAGCTACAACCGTTGGGATTGTTTCTTCTTTGACCAAGCACTCTGGGCACCGGTCGTGTTCAGCACCGTTGTACGTATTCGTACACCAGAAGCAGTCTTTAAGTATCTGTTCCATGTCCACCGTTAAACATCCGTTCTTGCTTGCTTGCCGTCTTTTGTTTTTTCTTCCACTCATCGACACCGTCTGGGTAGTCGAGGAAATCCGGGTAAGAGTACTCCGTTAAGCAGTCTCCGTTAAATAGACCCACCGTCTCACTCTCCTTGCCGTTTTTTACTTTTTGCTACTAGCTAGCCGCTTCCATCAACTCTCGTATGTTGTTTAGAAGTTCAAGAGCTTCGTTAGCTCTGGCCGTTACTCTTATGTGTTCTTCCCTGGTCTTGGACAGCCCTATGTCCTCGTGCAACCGTTTAGCTAGGCGAGCCGCTAAAAAATCTAGGTCACTCATCGCCATCGGTCTTCTCTCCGTTTAGTTCCTCAGCCTCGACCACCGTTGCGTCATCTATGTTTACACCTGGTAAAGACCCAGCTATATAGACAGCTCCTGCGGCAAGCCGTTTCAATCTCTCCTGAACTATCTCTGCTGGCGAGCGCACCGTTACATCCACGCCGACATCCAACTCCACGCCGCCTCTAACACCAGCACGGTCAAGGATTTCTGTAGCCGCTTTGAGGCGGGTAGGTTCTGAGACAGCCGTCTCCATCATTTCCTCTAGAACATCAACAGCGTACGGAGCAGCTTGAACTAGCTTTTGTCTGGCCCGTTCGACATCAGCTCCAGGACGTCGAGTTGTTCGTAGATGCACACGGCACAAGCCGTCATCTTGAATCCGTCCCGAAGACCAGAGCATGCATCTAATTCCATCTGTCTTGACAATTCTACAACGATGTGGTAAGCTAGCGGGTTTCCGTGTTGTTGTCTTCGGGCCGCCTGCTTCTCGTTCGGCTAGATAAGCACGGGTAGCCCCTATAACCCAGGGGGGAGTTACTTTGCAAGCCGCTTCTTCAATTATCAGATCGAGTCCCGTTAAGAAATCTGAGTTGTTGCTAGTTGGATCCATCAGGAGCGGGCGCTTTTCAATCAAAGAAAGCAACCGTCTTTCCTTCATGGACTCCTGAGAGCGTGCCGTTATCAAACCCGTTGGCATACCCCGTTGGTCGTAGACAGGGTCCCAGTTGAGGTTAGCTCGCCGCAGTGTGGCACGGTTTTCGTATGTGTCTTCGCAGACTCCTCGCTCATGCTCAACCAAGCCGAGGTCTGATAAGTCAGGCCGTAGGTCATAGGGGGTTGAGATGTCAGGAAGTTTTAGGAATTCTTCTTCCTCAGCTTCCCCTGGGATGGCTCCGAGCTCAGACATTTTTTACTTTTTGCCTTTCATAAAGACAAGCCGCCCCCTGAAATTATTTTGATTATTTTTTTCTGGAGGCGGGCTTGTCAAACATTGGTAAGTTGTTTTTACTTCTTAGCTTTCTTTGGTGCTTCAGCTGAACCTAGGCCAAATTCTTTGGCGGAGGTATCAAGGGCTTT
>Ga0214919_10011131_pt1 | contig 11254 bp, 11 predicted proteins | sample LL1503_MetaG_FD_177994 | JGI IMG/M metagenome (GOLD analysis project Ga0214919, IMG submission 177994) | Freshwater microbial communities from Lake Lanier, Atlanta, Georgia, United States - LL-1503 | ecosystem: Environmental > Aquatic > Freshwater > Lake | place: USA: Georgia | collected...
ATAATTAATATCATTCAATGGGGGCGCAGCCCCTTTATATAATTAACATCATTAAAATTCGGGACTGTGTCCCTTTATATAATTAACATTTATTATATAATTCATATCATTCAATGGGGGCGCAGCCCTTTATATAATTAACATTTATTGTATAAAACATCATCATTCAATGAGGGCGCAGCCCCTCGTATAATTAACATCATTGAAATACGAGGATGTGCCCCTTTATATAATTAACATTTATTGTATAAAACATCATCATTCAATGGGAGCGCACCCCTTTATATAATTAACATTTATTATATAATTCATCATTATGCAATGGGGGCGCAGCCCCTCGTATAATTAACATCATTGAAATACGGTGCGTAGCCCCTTTATATAATTAACATCATCATACAATGGGATGCTGTGCCGCTTTATATAATTAACATCATCATGCAATGGGGGGCGCAGCTCCTTTATATAATTAACATCATCATGCAATGGGGGCGCAGCCCCTTATATAATTAACATCATTGAACTACGTGTCTGCGCCCCTTTATATAATTAACATCATCATGCAATGGGGGCTGCGCCCCTTTATATAATTAACATTATCGTGCAATGGGGGGCGCAGCCCCTTTATATAATTAACATCATTATGCAATGGGCGCAGCTCTTTTATATAATTAACATCATTGAAATACGGTGCGCAGCCCCTTTATATAATTAACATCATCGTGCAATGGGAGGCGCAGCCCCTTTATATAATTAACATCATTATGCAATGGGCGCAGCTCTTTTATATAATTAACATCATTGAAATACGGTGCGCAGCCCCTTATATAATTAACATCATTGAACTACGTGTCTGTGCCCCTTTATATAATTAACATCATCATGCAATGGGGGCGCAGCCCCTTTATATAATTAACATCATTATGCAATGGGGGGCGCAGCCCCTTTATATAATTAATATCATCATGCAATGGGGGCTGCGCCCCTTTATATAATTAACATTTATTGTATAAAAGATCATAAATCAATAGAGGTGCAGCCTCTAAAAATAAATTATAATGAATTTTTTCCCCGTCGCATAATTTTAATAGATGTAATAAATATATATTTTTTATTAATTATAAATAAATTCATAATTTTTTATTACATTGTTGAGTAAATAAATAATACATTTCTTTTACAGTAATTTTTTTTTTATTTTTATTATTTATATCATAATAATTTATATCATGTATATGATTTAATTTATAATAATTTATATCTATATTATATTTCATTTCGCAAGGTGATAATATAAATATATTCATTTCTTTAAAAAAATGAGATGTTATTAACGGGGTATTCCACATATTATATGTCATTTTTATTAATGGTAATTTATAATAAAAATATTAATTAAATATTTATCATTTCAATTTTTTATATTATATTTTATAACTATATAATGAAATTAAATTATAAAAATATTATTATAAAAAAAACTGTAAAATAGTTAAAAATAAATTATTATTAAAAATTTAATAATAATTCTATTGATTTAGAAAAATCTCTGAATAACTCATGTAATATTATAATAATGTATCAGATTCATAATATCAAGTATCTTAGTATTCTATACCTGATTCATTATTATATTGTTCATCTTCGTCATCTTCTTCATTATATTCTTCATTATCATCAAAATCACAGAATTTTGCATAAATCCAATGACACTTGCAATAACATTTATATATACTTTTTATACATGTATTTGAATTATATATCTATAGGAATTACTACATAAAATACAAAAACGAGATATCATTATTAAATAATTTTGTTTATACTTTATATGGTTTAACACACTCTTGATATAAAATAATCCTAAAAATTTAAAATAATATATAAATATATATTATTTTAAATTTTCATGAGATCTGAAAAAATCACAAGATCTCACATACGCAACTGATACAATACCCATCACGACATTAACGTAAAATACACAACCACTGCCATCACCACAACAAAAGAACAGAAATCATAACTGTAAAAACATCTGATGTTGTCAGATAAAAGCAAGAGCACGATACCACCAAGCACAAGCCACATCAACCACAAGCCTTCATGAACGGCGTGTTTCTTGGTCTGCACAGGGAGATCAACGCCATGGCTTTCCTCTGCCACAATGAACGTTGCTGACGCGAGAAACAACAAGAATACCACCGTGATGTTTTTCATGTCGCAAAAAGTCTCTGTAATGATTGCTGCAAATCTCTTGAGCCAAAATGGCTACGGTAAAGGTAAATTATAAAGAAAATGTGATATAATTAAATATTGCAATTTTTTTTATTAAACGGGGATAATGGAAGTTATTTGTATATTAATATTTTGAATTAATTTATTTTGTACATAGATGATAAGTAATGAAGAAGTAATAATTAATAGAAATGAAATAATATATAGATAATGAAATTGAGATATATTAAATATGCAGCTGACAAAAATAATAATAATAATTTTAATATTATTAATAATAGCGTTATCTAAAGAGGTTAATTTCATAATACAGTCACTACAATATATATATAACGGTGCATTTATTAAGGAAAAGAACATAGCTAATGAGTTAATAAAATAGTATCTAATTTGGTATATATTATAATTAGATAATAAGAATATAAAAGGAGAAATAAAACAAAGTATAATATTTTGTGAATAGATGAAAGAAAAAAGAGAAAATGCATAACTATCAATAATTAGTTCTGAGAATTTTTCAGTAATAGCGTAAATTATTCCATTTATAATCAACATAATAATAATAAAAATTATTCCTAAAATATTATATTTAATATTATTATTTATATTAAATACATAAGGAATGATACAACTAATTATATTAAAAATAGCTAATATTATAATTTTATAATTAATTAAAAAATATTTTTTATTAATGATAATAGATAAAATAATATTAAATATAATAGTTGTTCCATTTAATAATTGAATTAATATTGGATCAATATATAAATAAATTATCGAATATGTAATACTTATCGGAAATGATGTAATAAATATTTTTAATTTAACAATTTTTCTAAAATTATATAATTTTAATAATGTAGTTTTTGGAGATGTATCGTCAAAAAGCGTCATAACTAATCCTGTAAATAAAGAATAAAACATAGTAGAAATAATAAATATATATACCTCAATAAAAGAAAATTCATAATAATATGTCATTAATATACTCATGATATTGTTGATAATACCAAATAATAATATAATAAAATAATATAATATAATATAATAATCCATTATTATATATACTATAATTTTAATCTTAAAATATAATATATTCTTAAAAATATTTATGTAAATAAAATAATATACAAACAAAAAAAAATGTATCTATATAGAATTATTACCATCTATTTTAATTGATATTTATAATAATCATTTCATTTAATATGAATATTCTCATTATAAACAAATATACAATTATATCTTAGTTATTTCTAATAAAAGATATACAATACTATTTTTTATGCAATTCGTGTTGCGCCTCTTGCAGGCAAAAAAATTTGCATAATGATTGTGTATAAATGCATTACATGTTATATGTTTGAAATCATGGATATGATTATATTAAAAAATTATAATAGAAAACACTAAGATGAAAACTAAATAATTTATATTCTGCATACAAACAACACTAAATGCAAGATTAAATTATTATATATATATAATAATCTAAATACTTATAATTGCTATAATTTTCCAAGAATTTAGATAACAATGGAATTGTAGTTCTTGGGATATAGAATACCATAGATTATTTTCTATATTTGTTAATATTTTATTACCAATATGTTGTAATTGTTGTCTTCTAGGAGTTAAGGTATATTTTACATTATTATTTAACCACATATGATAATTTTTATATTTTGTTATTTTTTTCATAATTTAGTAATATATTTAAAAATAATTTTTTATTTTTAAATTATTATTAAATTATAATTTCAATTTTTATGATAAAAAAATTATAAAAAATATATTACATTATAAGAAATATATTATAAAAATTATATATATATAATAATGAATCTCAATACAAAAATATGGGGTCCTCATGCATGGTTTTTAATAGATTCAGTTTGTATTGGATATCCAAATAATCCAACAAAAAAATATAAAAAAAATATGAAAAAATTCATTTACTCATTAAGATATCTATTACCATGTATCATATGCAGAAATCATTTTAAAACATTTTGTAAAAATAACCCTTTGGATTATGATATTCTAAAATCAAAAAAAAAAATTATCTTGTGGATAATTAAAGCTCATAATAACTCCAATGAAAAAAATTTAACTTTAAATGATTTTATTGAAAACTATGAAACAATATATAATAAAAAATTATATATAGATAATTAAAGATCATCGTCATTAAATAAAATTGATTCCACAATATCTTTGTCTTTTTTAATAACTTTTATATTTTCATTATATCCATAATTAGCAATTTCAGAATCATTAGCAATATCATATAATAAGCCCATACACATTATCATGTCATTTTGAAAAATAATGCTTTTTAATTGTATTTTAACATAATCATTCAAACTTATTTTTTTATTAGAACCAATATGAAGAATACTTTTATCAATATTTATAGTAAAATTTTTTAAATTAATGTCTCTCTCGTTTTTAATAAAAATTATTTTTTTTATATTTCCAAATTCCGCAATCGAAAAATTAATATTGTCATTGTGTGAAGTTATTTTACAAATAATTATTGAATTTATTGTTGATCTACACGTTTTCGCTAAATATTTTATCTTATATTCCGCAGATCCTGTAAAATTCTCTGGATATATCTTCCCCTCGTCATAATTTATTATTTTATATACCTTTATGATATAAGCATTCTCTATACACTTTCCCTCTACCTTGTCTATTAAATTCTTTTTTAAATTTATATATAAATTATTATTCATTTGTTCCGATGATAAATAAACTGTATTATATAATTCTTCATCATTACATGGATTAATTAATTCATTTTCATTAATTTCAAAATCAGTAAAATTAACATCACTTTCGGTATTATTTTTATCATTATTTTTATCATTATTTTTATCATTATTTTTATCATTATTTTTTTTTTTATTTATGATAATATCATTTAATGATTTACTCATATTTTAATATATATATATGCAACATAATTCTAAATTGTGATAATATCAATTTTATTTAAAAATTAATATTATTTTAATTTATATTATCTTAATTATAATTATAATGATTAAAATATTATTTACAGTAATAAAAATATCAGGAATTCATACATTAAATATAATTGAAAAAAATATAAATAAAAATAATATTTTATATAAACAAAAAAATGATCTAGAATTATTAAAAATTATTACTAAATAAAGAAATTATTTTTAATAATTGTATATCCATATCCTGTACAAAAAAATACTTTAGAATTATATGTAATATAGTAAAATTGAAATATTAATATTATATAATAATATTATTATATATATAAATATATATGGAACCTATATTAAACGAAACTCAACGTTATACATTACTTCCTATCAAATATCCAAAAATTTGGAACCTGTATAAAAAACAATTATCAAATTTTTGGATTAGTTCAGAAATAGATTTTTCAAAAGATAAAAATGATTGGGATACAAAATTATCAGAAGAAGAAAAATATTTTTTAAAAAATGTATTAGCATTTTTCGCAAGTTCTGACGGTTTAGTGGGAATTAATATTTTAGATAATTTCTCAAAAGAAATTAAAATATATGAAGCACAAATTACATATAATTTTCAATGTACTATGGAAGGTATTCATTCTGAAGTCTATAGCATAATGATCGAAACATATATAGATAATGCAAAAGAAAAAGAAATATTATTTAATGCAATAAGCGAAATACCATGTATAAAAGAAAAAGGTGACTGGATAATGAAATGGATATATGATGATAATATAAATTTAGCAAGAAGATTAGTCGCATTTATAATTGTTGAAGGATTGTTTTTTAGTGGCTCATTCTGCTCAATTTTTTGGATAAAACAAAGAGGAATACTAAATGGATTAACTAAATCAAATGAATTCATTTCAAGAGACGAAACAATGCATACAGAATTTGGTTGTTTAATATATTCTATGTTAGAAAATAAATTAGAAGAAAATATCGTTCATAATATGTTTAAAGAAGCAGTTATTATAGAAACAAAATTTATAACAGAATCTTTGCCTGTGAGATTAATAGGAATGAATAGTTCTCTAATGACCCAATATATAGAATATGTTGCAGATAAACTATTAACAGATTTAGGCTATAAAATATACTATAATACTAATAATCCATTCCCATTTATGAAAAATATGGGATTAGAAAGCCGAAGTAATTTTTTTGATGAAAGATCAACAGTATATCAAAAATCTTTAATGCAAAAAGATTCACTAACCCAAGTAGAAGACTTTTAACAAAAAAAAAATGAAAAATATAATATTTAAATACTATTTATATATATACTAAAAAAAATATGTATCCATTTCCTACTCAAAATTATTTTATTAAAAATACATTTATTGATGAAATTGATGATATGTTTTCACAAAATGAAGAAACTTATAATAAAAAAATTACTAAATCAAAAAGCTGTGAATTCTTATCCATTAACAATATTAATGATGATAAGAATTTTCAAGAAAATAATAATAATATTTATTCAAAAAAAAATAATCATGATAATAATTTTCAAAATAATAATAATGATGATATTTGTTCTCACGAAATAAATAATAATGATATTTATTCTCACGAAATAAATAATAATAATGATAATTATCAAGAAAGAAATAATAATGATGATAATGATCAAGAAAGAAATAATAATGATAATAATAATTTTCAAGAAAGAAATAATAATGATGATAATGATCAAGAAAGAAATAATAATGATGATAATGATCAAGAAAGAAATAATAATGATGATTTTTGTTCCATCAAAAGAAATAATAATGATTATAATAATTTTCAAGAAAGAAATAATAATGATAATATTTGTTCTCAAGAAATAAATAATAATAATGATAATTATCAAGAAAGAAATAATAATGATGATAATTATCAAGAAAGAAATAATAATGATGATATTTGTTCTCAAGAAATAAATAATAATGATAATTATCAAGAAAGAAATAATAATGATGATAATTATTCCCTCAAAAGAAATAATAATGATGATAATGATCAAGAAAGAAATAATAATGATGATTTTTGTTCCCATGAAAGAAATAATAATGATGAATTTTGTTCCCATGAAAGAAATAATAATGATGATGATCAAGAAAGAAATAATAATGATGAATTTTGTTCCCATGAAAGAAATAATAATGATGATATTTGTTCCCACAAAATAAAAAATAATGATGATAATAATGATCAAGAAAGAAATAATAATGATGAATTTTATTCAGAAAAAAATAGTAATGATGAATTTTATTCAGAAAAAAATAGTAATGATGAATTTTTTTCAGAAGTAAATGATGATGATAATATAGAAGTAAATGATAATGATAATAATGATGATAATAATGATAATAATGATAATAATAATGATGATAATAATTTAAAAATAAATAAGAAAATAAAAAATAAGAAAAAGAAGAATAAGAAAATAAGAAAAGACAATAATAATTTAAACATTCAAGGAGGTGCATGTGTTAATGAAGATTTTGATAAGATAATTGAGGAACAAGAAAATATAAATGATAATTTGTTAAATAAAAGAATATTAAATGGAATTAAAATATATTATTTGAAAGAAAAAACAAAAAAGGAGAAAGATATAATAAATATATCATGTAATATGATACAAAATATATGTAAAAATATTGAAAAAGATTATTGTTTATGGTTGGATATAGTAATTATGAAATCTAACAATAACATAATAGAAAAAATAAATTTGAATAAAAAATTAAAGTATGTAAATATTGAAAAATTATACGAGATAAAGATAGAAAAATTATTAGAAGACCATAAAAAAGAATATATAGAATTTAACACAATAATAACTGAATCAATTGAATCATGGTTAAAAATAGATAATAATTATGATGAAATTATAAATGATAATGTAGTATATATAAAATTATTATATGAATATTTAAATAAAAATCATTCAACATTTAAAATAAATTTTCAAAATTATATATTTGAAAAAAAAATTTATTATGATAAATTACTTTTTTTTCAAAAAATTAATTTTACTTTATAAAAAAAATTTATTACCATGAAATAAATTAAATATTCATCTAAATATAATATATTAATAATAAATTATATTTAAATGAATATTTTTATCATCATCATCTATAAAAATAGATAATGATGATGAAAAAATATAATATTTATGATATAATAATATAATATATAGATTATGATGTATAAGAAGAAAAATTAGATATAATAAAATCATTATTTGTAAAAATATATACAATTATATTAATTAGTAATAATATGGCAGAAAATCAAAAATATTATACAAAATATGAATTATCCGAACTAATTAAAAATAGCATTCTTTTAAGCGATATTATTTTTTATTTTATAAATAAAAAATAAGATATTAAATATATGAATAAAAATTCATCATATTATAAATATTTATTATTAAATAAACATATATTTAGAATAACCAATAACTGAACAAGCTATTCGAGAACCTGCATTACCAGTTTTTAATGAATCTGTATTAAAACCTTTTCCTAAATCATCAGTTTTTTCATGTATTACAACTGATCTACCTATTATATAAAAGTTGTAATATAATATGATCTACCTATTATATTACAACTTTTATTAGAATATTTATTTAATTCATATAAAAGTTGTAATATAATAGGTAGATCATATTATATTACAACTTTTAATATAATATAAAAGTTGTAATATAATATGATCTACCTATTATATTACAACTTTTATATGAATTAAATAAATATTCTAATAAAGTTTGATCATTATCATGTAATTTTATCATATGATCAGTAAATTCCATATTACATTTACCATTCTTATCAGTTTTAATATTTCCAAGATCTCCTACATGACGATGTTTTGAACCAGGACCACAATGAACATGATTAAATGGATTAAAATGAGAACAAGTTGAAAGACATTTATCAGAAAGATCGCCAGCTTCATGAATATGAAATCCCAAAAGAGAATTTTTAGGTAAATTGCATAAATTAATTTTAATTTTTGTTAGATTATTATAAGAAGAAAAAATAATATTACCTTTAATTTTATTATCAAAGTGAGCAATAGCTATAAAATTTTTCTTAAGAATATTTTGTTTATTATTATATTTATAATAATAAATAGTAAAAATAATAATTATAAATAATATATAAAAATTATTGTTCATATTATAAAAATAATATATAAAAATAATTTTTTTATATTATTTTTATAATTTGACATAATATATTATTTATAATTAAATTCTCCTCTCAAAAACAAATACTATAAATATTATTATTATCATCAATATTATTATCAATAATTATAATTTATCACATTTAACTCAAGATTACAATTAAAATGTAAAATAATTTATTATTATATTAGATTACAATCAAAATGTAAGATATAAAATTATTATTTGTAAAATAATTTATTATTAAATTAGATTAAATAATAATTTTTTATAATAAATTAATTTATTATAAAAAATATATATATATGATTAAATTTATTTTTTTTATTATAATTTTAGTAATTATTTTAGAAATAATTAATAATAAAAGTATTGAAAATTTTGGTTATCCTATTTGGAATATTGGAACAAGACATTACCCACCTTATGATATTAGAGGTTTTTGGTTTAATATGCATCAACAGTTTTATATTTCTCCATTATGGTATACAGCAGGAGGACATTATATTTATGATAATGAATTAAAAAAACAATTAAGAAAATAAATTTATTTTGCCCATCAAAGAATCTCATAAAGTGCAACTCATTATATACAAATAATCTTGCTATGTCTTTAATCTATCATTTGTTATAAATTTTGATCTATTAAGTTTTATTGCAATAACACAAAATTCTTGAGAAAAAATATATAAAAAATATTAAATAATTAAAATTATTAATTAAAATATTTATTATGCATAAATATAATTATTACTATATTCTGCACGTTTTTGTGCTTCTTTAATTGCTTTAGCACATTCTTCTTTTTCATTTTTATTAAAATTTATCCATTGTTTGCATATGACTTTTGAATATTCTTTAATAGAAGCTGTTGATGCATCATTTATTATTTTTTCAAATTCTTTTTTATCACATTCACAATATCTTAAATTCTTTCCGCATAAAGTGTGACGTCCAGATAAAGCAAAAAAATCATCATATATATAATATGCAGCATAAAATGCAGCATAATATGCATCTTCTAAAATTCTAACATAATTATTATCTTGTTTATTATGTTTGACAAATTCATTATCAATATATGGAGAATACACATAGTTGGTATTTTCTACTAATGAATCCTGTTGTAAAATTATACGAGGTCTTTTATTTAATGGTTCATCTTGTAAAATATTTATTGCATTTGGTATAAAATCTGAGTATTGATGATATATGATGTTAGAATTTTTTATCAATAAATTATGAAATATGCATTGACGTTTGCTTAATGGTTCATCAAGTAATGTATTATCTGATAGTCTTATATTTGACATTATAATTTATTTTATCATATTATATATATATATATGATAAAATAATTTAATTTATCATATATTATATATATTTAATAAAATAATTATTCTTTGTCTATTGCATATATATCAGAAAAATATTTTTTAAATTCATCTAATATATTTAGATCAGTACAATATACTCTTGTAAAATATTCATTACATTCTTCTTTTATTAATAGAGAAAATTTTTCTATTCCTTTGTTTAAAGTATTATGTAATAATTTATTAGTTTTATGATCATAAAATTGAATATTATTTAATGGATTATTTGATGTTCCACTAATATAACCGGCTTTAAATCTAATTATTTCAAATGTATCTACACCAAAATATTCTATTAATATTTTTTCATCAATATCTTCATAATTTATCAATGATATATTTTCATATATTAATTTGGGCAATTTATTTTTTCTATTATATATATCTTTCATATTTGATTTACTTATTAT
>Ga0214919_10011133_pt1 | contig 11253 bp, 15 predicted proteins | sample LL1503_MetaG_FD_177994 | JGI IMG/M metagenome (GOLD analysis project Ga0214919, IMG submission 177994) | Freshwater microbial communities from Lake Lanier, Atlanta, Georgia, United States - LL-1503 | ecosystem: Environmental > Aquatic > Freshwater > Lake | place: USA: Georgia | collected...
AATTTACCACAAAAGGTTCACCTACCAACTATGCAACCAACAAGGGTAATTACATTAATTTAGGTTCTTTGATAAGTGATGGTAGTACAAGTTTAGATAAGACAACAACATATAAGATTTCATTTTCATCAAACACAAAATTGAATAATATATTGGGTTTAATTTCAATAGGTTCAACGGATGCGGTTAATAAAGATGGAAAAACATTAAAAATAAAAATAAACTAAAAATTATGGAAATTAATTTTGGATATGATGAAATGAAAAATTTTATCATTAAAAGTGGAAAATATAAAATTGTAAATGTTAAGTGTTTTAGTTGGATTTATCCTAACCCTTCTAATAATTGGCAATATACGGAAGAAGAAGAATTTATAGAAGTGGCATACCAAGTAGGTGATATTGTAAGTGAAGAATGGTTATGTAATGGTGAAAATAAACGAAAGGATAGTATTATGATGTGGAATGTTGAATCGGCTTTTTACAAAGAAATGAAAAATAAACTATTAAATTTATAATATAAGTGAAAAAAATATTATTAATCATATCGTTAGTTTTAATTGGATTTGTTGCAAACGCACAAACGCCCGATACATTACAACTATCAGCAAAAGAATTATTTGGAGAAAGTGGTGATTGGAATAATTTAGGTATATTAGAGTCATATATTGATTTTTCAAAAGATGTTCTTTCATCCTCAAATTTATCAGTAGGTGTAATTGGTAAACAAGTATCTACTACCTTAAATTTAGGATATAGTAAAACATCTAAAAATGGTAAATGGGGTCACTCATTTGCGTCATCAATAAATCCAATATGGAATTATTATGGTGTGGGTTATGGTTTCAGTAGAAATACGAACACAAGAACTACTACATTACAATCATTTTATTCGACCGATTTTGATTTTCAAAAAGATATTTCTCTATCATTCATTGATGTATTTAGAACTAAAAAGTTTGGAACATTTGGTTATAGTGTAATTGCATCAAAATCATTTTGGGGAAGTTATCAAGGTCAATGGGAAGGAAAATATACAGTAGATGAAAATGGTAATTTTAAAGATTTAATATATCCAATATTACCGGCAGCATCTCAAATAACTTATAGGGGTATGGCAATGTACACATATACATTCAAAACAAAGAGAGTAAACATATCACCACAGGTATTCGCAATGAGTGATATCTACAAAGTATTTAAAGATGGAACTGCATCGGATTTAGCATATGTAGATGATTTCAATTTGGACTTATATTATGGTACATCTATTGATTGGAAAATAACCAAAAGATTTGTATTGAATACCAATATCAGATATAACACAACTTGGGATAAATTGAGTGAATCGGTTGGGTATAAAAAGAGTAATCCAATTCTATTTATGATAGGAACAAACTTTCAATTTTAAAATATGAAACGTATTAAAATTATATTATTGTGTTGTTTGGTTTTTATAATATCGTGCAAAAAAACGATTCCGTTTACACCTGTGTCACCGACAAATGTGGAATTTTTCTCCTTATCTGAAAATAAGGTAAAAAACGGGGATGTTATTAATATTAATTTAACTACAGGAGGGGTATATACTTTAACAATGATTGATACGGTTCAAAATCAAGTAGTATCAAGGGAAAGATTTACTGGTAAAGTAGGTTTAAACTCTCTTAAAATATTTACTAATACCTTACCGACAAAAAACCTAAGTGTCGTATTAAAGGATCAAAATAATAATCAAATAGGTAAAACAAGAATAATTATAAATTAAACAAGACAAAAAATGAAAAAAGTATCTCTCGTACTCTTTGGATTAATCTTCTTGGTTGGATGTAGAAAAAACGACACTCCATTACCACAGGTGATTAGTGACAACCTTAAAATCTCAAGTTCAGTGGGATTAAAATTAGAAACTCCATTTGTTACAAGTGAAGTTGCAATGAACATAAAAAGTGACGTTAATCAAACCGTAACCGTTAAGATTTTTGATATTTCTAATAGAGTTGTATCAAAATCTACAAGTGAAGTAAAGGCTGGTGATAACATTTTAAGGGTCTACACGTCCGCTTTACCTTCTTCAGCATATAGAATTGCCCTATATGATATGGCAGGTAATATGTTAACAATAACGGACTTTAATAAAATTTAAGATAATTATATAAAGACAAAAAACACAAAATTATGGCAGAAGAACAAGAAAAATCAGAAAGTACCGGTGGTTCAATTAAGAACATCATTATCGGTTTAGTGAGCACCATCACATTAGGTGTGGGTGGTTGGTTTACAACAAAATTAACAGGCGGTGACGAAAAAGAGGCTCCCGTTCAACAAGCGGCACCTGTAATCAACATTACCAATTCACAAACTCAACAAGCGGGTGGTGGTAAAACTGTAATCATCAACAAAGGTGGTGACGGTAAACCAACTCAACCAGTTGCAAAACCTAAGAAGAAAGAAGGTGATGAGTTTAAAGAAGAAGCACCTAAATGGTAATATACTATCAAATAGGAACGGTAATATTCTTTATTGGATTATTAACGTTTTTAATAAGATATAGTTTTAAAATTAAGAAAAAAGATGAGTAATCAACAACCGCCAAGCGGATTTAAAGAATTATTAAACTCAATGATGCAACGCAGATGGTTCATATCTGCAATGGTGTTGGGTGGTTTTATGATGATAATTGCTGGTATGTTTACCGCAATCGCATTGAAAACCCCAATGGCGGCTGAATGGAAGGAATTACTTTTATTATTGTTAGGTGCATTTATTGGTAGTTATGGTAAAATCATAGATTACTGGTTTAGTGATACTGATAAGGACAAAATGTTAGTTCAAAAAATGGATGAGGAAGATGGTGTATCATTGGGTAGTGTTAATGACATAAAGGAAAGTAACAAACCATTTACACCGATTATTCCTGATGCATTTGTTCAAGGAGCTCAAGCTGCGAGAGAATTGGCTGTGGTAGAAAACAAACAAAACTTTGAGTTGGAAAAAGACCAACAAGAACATGAACAAGAAATGGAAAAATTGGAATTTGAACACCATGCTCACAGACAATGTGTACATGAGTGGGGAGATTCTGACCATGACGGACACGAGGAGTGTCAAAAATGTGGACTTTTACGTGAAGACGTTGAGGGATAAATAAACAAGACAAAAAATAATAATTATGAACTTTAAAGAATGGGTAATCGAACTTTTCAAAGATGAGAGGGGAGCAATATCAATTAAACCAGTTGTGGCATTTGTAGGGGCAATGTTCCTATGTGTTACAATGATTTTAAATTCGTTTTCTCACGCGGATTTCGCCCCATCACCTGAATTGGTGAATGCGGTGATGATAATCACGGGAATTGGAATGGGTGCGGATACTGTGGATAAATTCTCTCACAAAAAGAAAGAAGAAACTGAAGGTTAAATGAAAGGGAGTTTAAAACTCCCTTTTTTGTGTATTTATATTAAAGTATTTTATGGCGGGACAATCACAAAGTGGAACAGACGTATTTTTTACTAAACTAAAAGAACAATCATTTACGATTATTTTATTGGTGGGTATATTGTATTACCAAAACGTCAATTTCAGTAATCAAATTAATGAATATAAGAAAATGGTAGACGAGAAGGAAACATTAGTTTTAAAATTAACCGACGATGAAAGAACAAGATTACTTGAAAGAACCAAATATCTTCAAGAACAAAGGGATAAGTATGTTGAAGAATTAATAAATAAAAAATAAATATAAAACAAAATACAATATGATAGAAGAACAAATTCCTACGGGATGGCAAGGTGGCTTTCCATCTGAAAAACAAAAGAAAATGTTATATCCTACTACGGATTTAACTTCATTACCTATGTTGGGTAATATGGATAACATTAATTTACTACAAAGACAATGGGGTGTTAAATGGCCAATGTTTAGTTGGAATACCCTAAATGGAGAAAAGGACCCAAAGCGTTGTTATGTACAATTTGCTCCTTATATTTCTAGAATAGGATACACCAATGAAGGTAGAATTTATTCCATAATCTGTCCTCAACAAGGGATGTGGATTGGGGATGAAATTTGTATCAATGTGGAAGTAACAGTTACAGGACAAAGAGGATGGGTTAATGAAGACACAAAAGAAATTGCTGCGGATATGATGGTTGAGGGAAAAATTTGGTTAACACCAGGTGAAAATCAAGGTGGTCTATTAAGAACAATTTGGCCATTATTAAAATATAGTTCTCATAAATATCCTATCGACAAAGATAATGCTATTCGTGTTTTAACACATCTACCAGAAAATCCTAAAGAACCTATATTCCAACTTGGAAAGGGTTTATCACCAAGATTTAAGAATCCTGATTTTGCTATAAAGGAAGAAGCATATAGTACAGGACATATCAATGTGGAAATAGGAAGAATGGTGCCAACAAACGATGAGAAATTAGATAAGTTTAATCAATACTTTTTAAACCTTTTTAATTTAGGTACGGGTAATATGTTACAAAAAGGTAATGTATTATCGTGGAACTTATTTTTTGATTCACCTGAATTAGTTTCAGTTCCTGAATGGCAAAATCACGCTGACTATTGGCGTACCTCTATAGGTGCTCATCACGGTTCACCAGGAGGTGAGGGAACAAGTCCAAGATATTTTGATGGAACCTATTTTGATACCAAAAATTTCGCCATTAAAGAGGTCATAAAAGATATTTTAGAACACGTTGTAAAAAACTCCACATTGAGAAAGGGTTTAATATTACTTGTAGAATATTGTCCTAAAACAATATTTGATATATTCTTAAAGAAAGGTGATCAATCTAAAACAAAAACACAATAAACTATGGAAGAAGAATTAATTGGGTCAATTAAATTATTTGCAGGGGGCTACGCTCCTCAAGGATATGTAGAATGCAACGGACAATTATTAAACATAAGGGAAAATGAGGCGTTATATGTATTACTGCAAGATAGATACGGAGCAACACCAAATTTATTTGCAGTACCTAAAATGGAACCACCTATGGATGGTATGAAATACATAATAGCCATTCGTGGTATATGGCCAGCAAGACAGTAATATTATAACAAAAACAAATACACAATGACAAAAAACGAAATACTATACAATGTTGGTTTAACTGACAAAGTATATTCAGAACAAAAAGACATTGATTTTAAAGCACAAAGATTAAAATTAATTAAATGGATTGACGATAAAAAAACAGATACACAAGGATTTGTTGCGATAAAAGACAAATCCATCTATATCGTTTGGAGAGGAAGTTCTTCTAAAAAGGATTTCCAAAACGACGCATCAATTGATAAAGTTCCATTTGTTCAAGATGGTGAAAAAGTTCACATTGGATTTAAATCATCTTGGGACGCTGTTAAAGACGAAACTTATAAATCATTTGAAAAAGCATTATCCACATTAGGTGGGGAGGGTGAAGTTGATAATATTATTGTTTGCGGTCACAGTTTGGGAGCTGCAGTTTCTACCTTATGTGCATATGAGATTTATTCAATTTATAAATCAAATAAAATTATATGTTGTACTATCGGTAGTCCAAGAGTTGGTAATAAAGTATTCAAACAGAACTTTGATAAATCATCAATTGAATCATTGAGAATCGTTCATAATAACGACGTGGTGACACATTCTCCATATATTGGATACTATCACGTCAATCAGATGTTACGTATCGATAGTGAGGGTAATATTAAGAAGTTTATGATTGATTGGGAACGTGCTTGGAATTATTTGAAATCTATGGTAACGGGTAAGAACATTAAAGACCACATGACCGATGGATATATCAGTTCATTAAATAAATGGAATCCTTAATATTAATGTTTTTTTTGATATTTATATAACATGGGACAAAAATTTACAATTACAGAGTCGGAAAGGAACCAAATTAATGGTTATATCTTATTACCATCTATATAAATAAATTTATCAGTTGTTCTTACTATTCTACAATTAAAACCAATTTCCTCTAACACACTTATAAGTTCATTTTCTCTACCTTCCCATTTACTTTTGGGTTCACAAATCATAATGATACCATAAGGTTTTAATGTTCTATATTCTTCTTTCAAATAATCAACATAATTAGAACCCATTAATGATAATGAATTAACAACAACATCAAGAACATTATCGTTTAAGTATTCACTAACATCACTAATGTCACACGCTTTTACATTTTCATCAATGGCAATATGGTCAAACGCATATACTTGGTTATTAATTTCTTTACTTAAAAGATTTTCACCACAACCAAAATCACCTACAATCCAATCAGGACGACTACTAATTTTTTTACCAATAACTTCATAAGGTATTTCATCCCAATTTTTTCTTGCCTCACGATATAATGTGTGGTAATCTTCCCATTCTTCGGGATTTTCACTTAATCTTTCTTTCGTAGTTTTCGAATTACTAACACTCCACACTCTATTCATTTCACTAAAATCACCTAATTTTCTTTGTTGTGTTTCAACCTCTTCTAAATTTAAAGGTAATTCTATTTTTTTTCTAACAATAACATCTAAATCATCATTGTTTATCATGTTTTCAAATTCATCAAAATAACTAAGAACATCAGATAGTAATTTTTTTCTTGATGGTAATTTACCTTTAGGAACTTGACCATCTAATACTAAATCAGTTATTATCCCCTTCTGTTTAATTCTCTCCACTCTATTTTTAGAGTATTGACTTCTATCCGGTAATAACTCACCATTATCATCATAAAGTTTAACAATTATAGTAATGTATTTAACTTTCCTATCTAAAGGTATTCCCTTTCTATCAATGACCCTTCCACCAAATTGGTCTCTATCGGCTTTAGTCCACATTGGTATCAATTCAATCATTACTGATGTTTTATGTTGTAAACCATTTATGCCCGTTGTTATTGGTTTTGAACCTACTAAAACATCTACTTTATTTTTATCCCTATAATCAATTAAACCTTCTTTATCGTTACCCGTATAAAATCCAACCTTTATATTATTATTAGTAAAAAATTCACTAATTGGTTTTAATATACCTGAAACATATTCAGTATAAATAATGGTTTCACCTTTTACAATATGAGGTAGTAACCCATTTAATTTTGTGGATAATAAGAGTTGTTCCATTTGTAAATAATTACCTCTTTGAATATTTGCCTCTCTAATGTTAATATGTGATCCATCTAATTCTAATTCAACATATTCTACATTTGTTTGTTTCTTTTGTCTAAATCTAATTCCATGTCTTGTAAGTAACTTAAATAATTTTAAACCATTTGATATATTTTCAACAACATTAATTTCATTGTGTTCAACTCCCGTTAATAATTCAATTAAATTTTTTGGTTCGGTAAAATTATTAATGATTGGTGTTGCGGACATCAACATAAGTTTAAACTTATTATTAATTTCTCTACACAATTGAACTAACTTTAATACTGATTGAGTTCTAATTGAAATATTATCATCATCTCTTGTTTTAATAGCTTGAACCTCATCAACAATAATTGCATCTATGTTGTTTTTATCTGTTAAATTTTTAATGAATATATCTATATTATCTTGTTGAAACGTTTCAACATTTAAGATTAAATAATTTACAATTTCTGTGTTAGTTGTGAATTGAATATTATTTTTATCTTTAAAGTCATGTTTTGTTTTAATGTTATTATTTTTGAAATATCCTTTTATTTCTGTTTTCCATGTATCAACATTTGCATTTAAACATATAATAATAATATTTCTGCAACCACTATCTCTTGTTGAATATAATGCCCCTAACGTTTTACCGGTACCAGTGTCTGACCAATTGCCAATATTTAAAACCTTTCTAAATTTAATCGTAATTAATTTTTGCATCTGAGTTAACTCTCTTTTTGAACCATCAGAATTAATAGATATAAAATCATCTAAAATGGTCATCTCTTGAATTTCATTATATTCTGAAAGAACTTCTTCCATAACCATTCTTTTCATTTCATTTGTTTTAACTTTGTCATCATATTTTGAAATGTCGATATAACCATTCATATGAGAATTCCATACTTTATTTTGATAGAACTTTTTTTGGAAATCAACCATTTCTTCTACACTCATTGATTTCATTAAAATTGAATTGTCATACAAATCTAATTCATCAATTGGATTTAAAGTTGGAATGGTAATCTCATTTTCTTCTTCATTATTATCTCTAACTAAAAATTCATTTTCAATAACGTTAAGAACATCATCATTTGTATTATTGTTATTAATGTTAACTTCTTCAATTTGTTGTTCGGTTAAATTTTCAAGTTGGTCTATTGTTTCATTAACGATGGTTTCAATTTCACGTGAACCTACCTGAGCCGTTCTTATCGGTTCTAATCTACCAATTTGTTTTAATATTTTAGAAATCTTACTATTTTCTAATAAGTCCAATAAAATTACTCTATCAAGATAAATTAATTGTTCTCTCATTGACCTCACCCATGTTAATAAAGCTTGTTTAGTCCAACCAGTTCCACATACCATACAACCATTACCACTAATATGTGAGTGCATTGATTGTTCAAACATACCATGTTGAGGACAAATTATTTTAACTTTATCGTGTGCTCTTACAAAATCAACTAAACTATAATCGTATTTATCTCCATGTGTTTCTTTAGCCTCAATAATAACTTCTTCAGTTGTTCTTGCATATTCCTTAGCTCTTTTTATCATACCACATTTAGGACATCCTTGTTTTCCATTAACATGGTCACTTGGTCTCATTAAAAAGTCACCATGAATTGTACAATTAATAATTGTTTTATCTACCGCTTTAGTGAATATAAAATTATTATATCCGTATGTATCTCCATGTATTACTTTGGCCTTACTTATCCATTCATCATTTGTTAATCCTTTACCCGAACATTTAGCACAACCTTGACCCATTAAAAAATTCGTAGGTATAACTTTAATGTCACCATGTTCTTTACAACCAATTATTATTTTGTCTTGAGAATTTATATAATTTACTTTTGAGTAATCATATTTGTCACCATGAATATTTTTAGCCTCATTTATAAATTCTTCGGTTGTTTTTCCTTTACCCGAACATTTCTTACAACCATTACCCTCTAATAAATTTGATGCTTTGGTTATCACTTCACCATGAGTTGAACAAATGTATTTAACATCATCTGTACGTTTTACGTATTTTGTATTGGAAAAGTCATATTTATCACCAAAAAGTTCAGTAACTCTTTCAATAAAATCTTCTTGGGTTAATCTAAGATTTTTTGATTGTTTATCTCTTGCACATTTATCACATCCATTACCACTTAAATGACTTGATGGAACTTGTAAAAAATCTCCGTGAATTGGGCACGTAATTTTAATTTTAGTTGATGCATTCACGTAATTTATATTAGAGTAAGTATATTTGTTTTTATGTAAATTATTACCCCTCTCAATAAATTCCTTTGTTGTAAGTTTAACTCCTGCTGCCATGATAATTTTGTTTAGTGTCCCACAAAGGTATGGTATTTTTAGAATATCACAAAAAATATTTAAATATTTTTATTAAAAACCGAATAGTATCATATTTATATAATATGAGTAAGTACAAAAATCACAGATGGGTTTGGGTAAAACATTATGGATCAATACCTTATGATGAAAACGGACAAACCTACGAAATCCATCATATTGATGGTAATAGGGAAAATAACGATATTACTAACCTAATGTGTGTTAGTAAAAGGGAACATTCTAAAATACATTTTGATAAGGGTGAATTTGCGGCCGCATATGCAATACTAAAAAGAACCAAGGGAATTACTAAGGATTTTACTGGATGGAAACACACTGATAAAACCAAAAAGAAAATTAGTGAATCCACTAGTGGTAGTAAAAACCCCATGTATGGAAGAACAAGGGAAGATAGAAAGGGTAAAGGTTATTGGTTAGGTAAAAAACAACCAAAAGAGTTAGTGGATAAAAGAGTGTCTAAAAATACAGGACAAAAACGTCCCAAACATTCAGAAGCGTTAAAGGGTAGGTTTATTGGTGATTTAAACCCAATGTTTGGTATTAAAGGAAAAAACCACCCAAGGAGTAAGCCTGTTGTAGATGTCCTCACAAATGAAACGTTTGAGTGTGTTGCTGAATTATGTAGAAATAAAGGTTTTACAAAACCGACGTTTTATCGTCATTTAGAAATGGGAAAATTTAAGTATTTATAGTTATGAAACATTTAATATTAATTTTAGCATTTCTTGCTATGTGTCTTATAACTGATAAAGTAATGGGACAAACAATAGGTAAAACTAAGACAGAGTCTTATCAAGCAGATTTTGAGAAAAAAAGAGACATTTCTGCGTATATGGATTATGACGGACCACAAATACCCATTCAAATCCTTAAATGTGGTATATCTGACGAAATGTATGAGATGTATCCTGAGTTGAAAGAAAAAAGAATAGGTTTAGGAGTTGCGAACATATCAATGGAATACCTTGAAAACTTAAACAGGTTCAAATTTACTGAAAGTCAAACAGAAATTAAGAATAGGATGGTAAAACAATTTCAAGCGTCTGCCGCAGGTATTTCAGAGAACAAATTGGATGGACGTGGTAAAATCAATTTGGCGAAGTATTTTGTTACGATTGAGTGTTATGATTACTCGGTGTCAGAAGATGAAACTATCAACCTTAAAAATGGTATACAAGACAATATGGTAACTCGTATTGGCCTCCAGGTTAGGTTTACAGATGCTGAAACAGGTGTCGTATTTGGTGGGTCAGGATTGGGTGAGGCGACTACAAAAAGAGAATTAACCCTTTTATCAGACGCAACTATTGACCCAATTAAGTTTAATCAATCAACAATTAGTATTGCAACAAAGAAAGCTTTAGATATTGCATGTGCTAATATCTTGGATAGGATGATTAAAAAAGGTATATTCACAAAATAATGAAATACGAAATAGTGGACGTTCCACAAAATAATCCTTGTGAAAATTGTGTACCATGTATGAGATTAAGATTAATGGATATGGGGTTTATACAGGGACAAGAAATTGAGATAAGTGATAAAAAATTTGGTCTTTATTTAGTAAATATTTTATCCGAGGGAGGACAAATAGATTCAACCATAGGTTTAAGACAAGAAGAATTAGATAGAATATGTTTAAAAGGGGTTTTATAACCCCTTTTTTGATATTTATACTATATGAAAAAGTTCAAGAGAGTCCACGACGATAAAGTTTT
>Ga0214919_10011134_pt1 | contig 11253 bp, 10 predicted proteins | sample LL1503_MetaG_FD_177994 | JGI IMG/M metagenome (GOLD analysis project Ga0214919, IMG submission 177994) | Freshwater microbial communities from Lake Lanier, Atlanta, Georgia, United States - LL-1503 | ecosystem: Environmental > Aquatic > Freshwater > Lake | place: USA: Georgia | collected...
AATGCGTGAGTGGCAACCACCACAGTGGACCCATGAGCAGTGGCATCGGCAAGGAGTTCAAGAAGGGCTTCCTTACCGGCAGCATCGAGACCAACGAATGGCTCGTCCACCAGTAACAAATCAAACGGGCGAATAAAGCCGAGAGCGATTGCTGATTTTTGTTTGAGACCACGACTGAAACGATTTGGCATGTCATCTGCGCGGTCATACAAACCGAGATGACCTAACAGATCTGCCGCAGTTTGTTCCCAGTCTTCAACGCCGTGCAAACGCGCAACGTATTCCATGTGTTCCCACAATGACAAGTCATCGTAAAACGTTGGTTGGTCTGCAATAAAACTTAACGCTGCGCGTGCTGACATAGAACCAGATGACGCACCACCGATGCTGACACTGCCAGTGGATGAATCAAGCAAGCCAGCGGCAATACGAATGAGAGTTGTTTTACCTGAACCGTTGTGGCCAATTAGTGCAACGCGATCACCTGTATTGATATCAAACGAGATGGGGTCAAGTGCCGGTGCAGTGCCGTATGACTTTGACACATTGTCGATACTGAGAGCTGAGTGTTCTTTTGGTTGTGGAACATTGCGACGTGAACGAGCCATGCTATTTACCTTCGGCTTTCGATGTTTGAGCAGATTTTTGTGCATTGTGGAACCAGATATGAATGGCGTCGCGTTGGCGTACCCAACCAGCAACGAGTCCGAGCACTAACAAGATGCCAACGGAACCGCGGATTGTGTTTCCGAACACGGGGCCACCTGATTCAACACTGTGATGTAAAGCGATAACAGGCAAGCAACCAATGATGGAAATTGCAGGAGGGAATGCGGCGCGTAACACCGTGCCCATGCCGCTCATTTCTGGCGGCAATGCAAGACCTTCGTTTGCGCCACCCACTGGGTCTGGCGCGCCCTTCACAGCATTGATTGATGCACCAGCAACGCCAGCGAGAACAGCAGGAATACCTACAAGGAAGCCATAAGCAATGGTGGATGTGTGTGGTTCAAGAACAAATGCAGTGAACACTCCGGCTAAAAGAAACGGTGTCATTGCAACAGCAGGAACAATGAGATGTTTTGTCATTAACAATCCGCGTTCAATAGGCAATGAATCAGTGCGGTCTGGTTGATCAACTTCTTGCGACAACGGTTCAATAGCATCAAGACCAACAATGAACAACAAGAGTCCTGCAACAACGATTGCTGGTGATGTGCCGCGGTATGCCATTACTAATGCGGCAGCAGCTGTCATGGTGAGAAGTTTCATACGCACAATGCGACGCCATGGAAAGTGCATCATGCTGCGAAGACCACGACCAACAATGATGTCGCGCCGAAAAATGCGCGGCACTTTTACCCACGGCTTCACGCGCATGTGTTCTTGGCTGAGTTGACGACGCAATAGAACGACTGTACGAATGTCTTGCAATGTGACCGCAAATTTCATTTGCGATACCAATGCACTGCGACGTGACAGCGCTTCCAACGACAAGTTGCCAGCTAAGTACACAGCAAGCGCTGCAAACACCAACACAACAACAATGCCAACAACATCTTGTAGTTGAACGCCATACAACCACCAACGGCTAATGCTGCCGATGAAATCAAAAGGGCCAGCTGTGTTGGTGTCGCCAAAAGTTACTGCAACTTGCCAGCCGACAAGTGCGGTGCCAAGTGCGGTGGTCAACCATCGTGAGATACCAAGACCATGAATGAGCAATGCTGCGATGACAAACAACATCGCCATTAGCGCGCCGGCAATGGCGCCCCACAGTGCCCACACCACTAGTGATGTTCCAGACGAAGTCACGCGGCGGCTGAGTAATTGGTTTGCAGTTGCGCCAGCGATGGCACCCATGAATGCAAATGTACGTAGTCGTTGAATAGCGGGGTGACGCAGAACTGCAGAATGAGGAATTGGTGCTAACAGCACATGGCGCACTTCGGGTTCTTCCACAGCAATCGGCCCGCCATTGGCGCCGCTACGTAACCCAAGAAAGACGATGATTGAAGCAACGAGCCCAATGGCGTGTGGGGTATTGGCGATCATATTGCGAAGGTCAGACCCAAGAATTTGCTTGTCACCCGATAACCCGGACAGGAACAAAATGGCTCCACCACCAAGAAATGCAGAGATATAGACCCGGTACAGAGCCTCAAACCAGTCCATATCTGCCACGCGGTGCCTGCGGCGCTCGGTGCGCATGGCGTGGAGGGCATCGATGCCAAGGACCTGGGAACTCACGGGTTCAAGCCTGCCACTAATGAGGGGTAACGACACCATGGTGTGCCTGCTGATTAGGCCTGAAACACGACAGAATGGGCGGGTGAATAAGGAAGCCGTCGAGCTGTTTTGTGCCATCTTGGCCATTGCCACTCTGGCGGGCGGCATCATCACCCTTGCGGCCCTTGCCCTCGAGTCTCGAATGACGTGGACACATGCGTGGCTGACCCAGGTACGGGCCAGCGGGATCTGGATTATTTGCATGATTACCACCGGAGCCATGGTGGGAAGTTTGTACTTCAGCGAACATGTGGGTTTCGCGCCGTGCAAATTGTGCTGGTACCAGCGCATCGCCATGTACAGCATCGCGATTATTTCTTTTGTTGCGGCACTTCGTAACGACAAAAACATTGTGCGTTACACAATCGTGTTGGCGCCCATGGGTCTTGTGGTCTCCACGTATCACTACTTGCTTGAGTGGTTCCCGAACTTAGAGACCAGTGTGTGCAGCCTTGATGTTCCGTGTACCGCAGTGTGGTTCCGTGAACTCGGCTTCGTTACGCTGTGTTTCATGGCTGGATGTGCATTCATTACAGTCATTGCAGTGTCGCTCGCGATCATGCGCGAACAATCAATCGATTCCACTTCAATTCATCAGGAGAAATAGTCATGGCTCAGAATCAGCGCAAAAAGAAGAACCACACCGGCGGAAGTAGCGGGAACCTCAAAGCAGTTCTCTACATCTTGTTAGTAGTAGTAGGTATTGCCGGTGCAGTGTCGTTAGGAACTGCTGGTGGCAGTAAAACAACTACAAGTGATTCCGTTGTCACCGTGCCTGGCGGTGTTGCTCCTGCTGAATACCAAAAAGTCTCTGTGTCTGGCGATGCACTTACTCAGATTCCTGAAACTGGCGATGATCCAGAAGTCGGCAAAGCTGCACCAACTCTCAATGGCTATGACCTCTTTGGACGCCCCGTCACTGTTGACCCAGGTTCAGATGGCAAAGCAACCATGGTTGTGTTTCTTGCGCACTGGTGCCCTCACTGCAATCGTGAAGTTCCTGTGTTGAATGAATGGAAGGCACAAGGTCTTGTGCCAGCAAACTTGCGTGTTGTTGGAATCACCACAGCATCAAAACCAGATCAGGCAAACTGGCCGCCATCAAAATGGATTGTTGCGATGAAGTGGTCATTTGACCAATTCGCAGACAGTGAAACACAAGATGCCGCAGCGGCATATGGCGTGTCGGGCTATCCGTACCTTGCATTCATTGATGCCAAGGGAAATATCTCTAGTCGTGCTTCAGGCGAAATTCCTATCGAAGACCTCACAGCTGCTGCCAAAAAAGCAGTCGGCGAAAAATAGCCATTCATTTTTGCTGCCCTTGATGGGTGACACACCTTAAGCGCAGAATGTTTGCGTGAATAGGAATGAATACGGTAAAGCCGAAACCCCGGCCGTTTGCATAAGCAGGGACGGTTCCGGGGCTTTCGTTTTTCAATATATCAAATGGGTATGCCATGGCTGACGCCGTTGATCGTCAAATCGTTCGAAGGCTGTCCATGGCTCGGCTAGCTAGTTATTTGCGTGCGTCCTCAGATGACGTGTCATTGGCTCTGCGATTGTATGAATGGAATACACAGATATCTGCAGCATTCTTTGAACTGCTCTCAGATGTCGAAGTGGTTGTTCGTAATTCTTTCCATGAACAGTTAACCGTTTGGCATCATGGCCGGAATAGTGGGGGTCAGTGGTACGACAATGAACATGGATTCCTTCAGCCGAGAGCAACGGCAGCGATACATGAAGCCCGAATTAGAATTGCTAATAAGGGAAAAACAGAAACCTCAGATCAAATTGTTGCTGAACTTGGGTTCGGGTTTTGGAGATTTTTGTTAACTAAGCCGTATAAAACCACGCTGTGGCCTTTTGCTGGAAAATACGCATTTCCCAATGTCATTTCGACCGAGCAGTTCTTTAGTCGCATTGCGAGACTTCATGATTTTCGAAATCGGATTGCCCACCACGAGCCAATTCATTTGCGCCAACTTGATCTTGATTTATTGGACTGTTTTCAAGCAGTAGGAGCTGTTTGTCGAGATACCGAATTATGGGTACGGACACGGTCCCGAGTGGGTGCGCTTCTGGCCGCACGCCGAAATATCATCAAAATTTGAAGATCATAAATAGAGCCGTCAAGTGGAACTAAAGAGGCGTAACCTTTCTCATCGTGACTACAGCTCCACAACGCATCGGGTTCTTTGGCCCTTTCGGTACCTTCACCGAACAAGCACTGCTGACGCAGGCTGATCTTGCTGCGTCTGAACTAGTGCCGTATCGCAGTGTGCCTGATGTACTTGATGCTGTTGCGCGTGGCGATGTTGACGCCGGGTTCGTACCTATTGAAAATTCCATTGAAGGCACGGTGAACTTCACACAAGATGCTTTGATCTTTGATTATGAATTGTTGATTCAACGTGAAGTGGTTCTAGATATCGAACATTGTTTGTTAGCAGCTGCTGGCACATCGGTGTCTGATATTTCTGTCGTATTGTCAATACCTGTTGCAACTGCACAGTGCAGCGCATGGTTGCGCGATACCTTGCCGAACGCAGATGTGCAAGCAGCCAACTCAACAGCTGATGCTGCGCGCAGTGTGGGCGAACGAAGTGTTGCAGGTGAAAAAGGTTTGGCTGCGTTAGCGCCAGCAAATGCTGCAGAGCTATACGGCCTCACTGTTGTTGCTAAAGACATTGCAGACCATGCCGGAAACCAAACACGTTTCGTTTTGGTATCGCAGCACGGCATTCCGCAACCAACGGGTCACGACAAAACAGGCATCGTGGTATTTCAGCGTGCCGATGAACCGGGCAGCCTCATTTCCATCTTGCAAGAATTTGCAGCGCGCCGCATCAACTTGTCGTTGCTGTCATCGCGGCCCACTAAAGCGGGCGGCCTCGGCGATTACTGCTTCATTATTTACGCTGATGGTCACGTTGGCGATGAACTAATGGCAGACGTATTACGCGACCTGCACACAAAACAGGGTGGCGTGAAATTCCTTGGTTCCTACCCCGCAGCGGGCGACCAGGCCCATACGGCACGGGAACATGCCGACGCCCGTTGGCAAGACGCCGACGACTGGGTTGCCCATTTGCGCACCCAAATTCGTGACTAACTGAGGCGTCTAGCCCGATAGCGTGTCAGGCGGAACGGTGGCAGAGCGGCCTAATGCACTTGTCTTGAAAACAAGAGGGTTAATAGCCCCGAAGGTTCAAATCCTTTCCGTTCCGCCAGAAAATATGTCAGCGCTCGTCACGCACAAACGGGATTCCCAAAGATTTGGGAGCTCCTAGCTTGTTGCGTGTACTTGGCCGACTCAAGGCGATCAACGCAATCAACGTTGCCAAGTAGGGAAGCATTTGCATCAGTGCAGATGGAATGAACGTGATTTGTTCAGCCTGCAATGTGAACGGCAACTGCAATGTGAAGCCAAACAAAATTGCTCCGAAGATCAGACGCATGGGGCGCCATCCGGCGAACACGACAAGAGCTAAGGCAATCCAGCCAACACCATTCGTTGTTGCTGCCTGATGCCATGCAGCACTTTGCGCAAGCATCAGCCATGAACCGCCGAGCCCCACAAGCAACCCGCCAAACAGTGTGTACCGAATGCGTATTGAAGCAACGGACAGACCCTGCGCATCAACTGTTGCTGGGTCATCGCCAGTAGCGCGTAATTCCAAACCTGGACGACTGCGGAATAAATACAGCGAAGACAGGATTGCGATCACAATTGATGCATAGGTGATGATGTCTTGCTGAAACACAACTGGCCCAATCAAAGGAATGTCAGACAGCGGACCAAATGACAATGGCCTAATGATGGTAGAAACAGTTTTTCCTTCAGCAGGCTTGCCGAGGAAATTTGCAAGACCAGTTCCGAAAATCACTAATGCAAGACCAGCAACAATTTGGTTTGCACGAAGGACAACTGAGAGCAGCGCGTGAATGCTTGCAAGCAACGCACCGACAAGTGATCCGACAATGAGGCCAAGCCAAATACTGCCCGAAGCATCAGCAGTAAGGAATGAAGTAATTGCTGAGGTCAGCAAAATACCTTCAATACCCAAATTCAAGACACCTGCACGCTCTGTAAAGAGTGCACCTAACGCAGCGAGAATAAGTGTGGTGGCAATTGCTACCGAGTCAGCAGAAGCTAAGACCCAAATGTTGCTGTTCATTGTGCGGCCCTCTCTGTGCGTACGGCATGGACGTGATAACGCCGAAAGGCTTCACCACCAAGTGCGAAGAGCAAAATTGCGCCTTGCAACATGACACCAATATGAATTGGTGTGTCTGTAGAGATTTGCAGTTTGTCTCCGCCGGAACGAAGGCCGGCAAACAAGATGCCGCTGACGATGATTGCAGAAAAGTTATTGCGAGCAAGAGCAGCGATAACGATTCCTGCATAGCCATACCCCAACAAGATGATGCCTGGGTCTAGTCGGCCAAATGGCCCAACGATAAGAACAGCTCCACCAAGCCCAGATAGTGCACCTGAGATCAACATCACTGACAACGTTGTGCGGTTTGCATTGATGCCTGCGTAGTGAGCTGCACGTGGCGAATCAGAAATGACTTGAATGCGGTATCCGTATTCTGTTCGCTTCACAATCCAGAACAACGCAAGTGCTATGAGAATCACCAAGAAAAATGTGGGGTAGAGCGACGTACCATTGATTCCAGTCAGTGACGCAGAGTCAGGCACTAGTCGACCTTGAGGGAATGCTGAATTCTTCGTGACAAAGAAACTTCCAGGTGAGTACACGAAATGTTTCACCAAACTTGCTGCGATATATGTCAGCAACAAGGTGGTCACAATTTCGCTTGTGCCCATACGCGAACGCACAAATGCCGGAAGCAGAATCCACAACGCACCAGCAAGTGCGCCAACAAAAAGTACAGCGGGAACCATGAGATATGAAGGCAAACGATCACCGAGCGCGAGACCAGCCCATGCACCAGCAATCATTCCTAAGTACAACTGACCTTCTCCGCCGATGTTGTACAGGTTCATTTGAAATGCAAATGCAGCAGAAATACCTGTGCAGATCAGCACGGTAGATAAACCAAGCGTGTCGGTAATACCGCGGCTTGATGTGAAGCCATCACTCAACATGTTGGAGTAGGTCTCAACTGGTGAATAACCAGTTGCAAGCAAGAAGAGAGCGCCAACAACTAAGGCAGCTACGACTGAGAGAAGAGGCACGAGCGCAGACAAATACTTTGGAGTCTCGCTACGTTGCTCAAACACAATCCGAATAGGGGAGCGCATTATGAATTTCCTTCCGTCGTGAGTCCGGCCATTGCGGCACCCACGGTTGAGAGTTGTGCAGTTGCACCTGGGGTTTCATGCACAATGCTTCCGCGGTACAACACCAAGATTCGGTCAGACAACGACATCACTTCATCAAGATCTTCTGAAATCAGCAAGATTGCTTGGCCGGCACTTCGGGCATCATCAAGCAGTGCACGCACAGTTTCGATGGCGCCAACGTCTAGTCCGCGTGTGGGTGAGCACACCACCAGCAATTTGGTGGCACTACGTCCGCCCGATAATTCGCGAGCAAGCAATACTTTCTGAGCATTGCCACCAGACAGTTTGCGTGCCACATGATCTGGTCCGTTTGCTTTGATTTCGAATTGTTCAATGAGGCGTGTTGCTTCTGGCCGCACTGATGTGCGATCGACAACGATGTGACGGTCGCGAGTCAGTAGCAAGTTGTCGAGAATAGACATGGACGGAACAAGGCCCATACCTAAACGATCTTCTGGTACATATGCCAGGCCAAGTTCACGCGCATGGATTGGTCCGCGATCAGTAGTCATAGCACCAGAGATAGCTACTGAACCGCTACTAGGAGACATAAGGCCAGCAATGGTGTCAGCAAGTTCACGTTGGCCGTTTCCGGCAACACCGGCAATGCCCACCATTTCACCTGCGTGCACATTGAAAGAGATGTCAGACAAAACAGAGACACCATTCAGCGAAAGAGAAAGATCACGAATCTGAAGTACTTCATGACCTGTTGCATGTGATGCGCGTTGTGTTGTCAACTCAATATCTCTGCCCACCATGAGTCGTGCTAACTCTTTGGTGTCGGCTGCGCCACGACCAGACACATGCCCGGTGACGCGCCCATTACGCAAAACAGTGACGCGGTCTGAGATTTCTACAACTTCACCAAGTTTGTGACTGATGAAGACAATTGATTTTCCGGCCTGAGTCATGGCATGAACGTTTTCAAAGAGTTTTTCAACTTCGGCAGGAACTAAAACAGCAGTTGGTTCATCGAGCAGCAAAATCTCTGCACCTTGATACAACGCTTTAACAATTTCAACACGTTGACGTTGACCTACTGAAAGGTCACCAACAGTTGCGCCGGGCTCAATAGGCAGTCCGTATGATTCTGCGACAGCAGCAACTTTGTCTTCAAGTTCAGAACGATTTAATTTGTAGGAAAGATCACGACTTCCCAAGATGACGTTTTCGGCAACGGTAAAACGTTCAACTAAACGAAAGTGTTGGTGCACCATGGCAATGCCGTGATGCAGACCTGCTCGTGGGGACGACAACGTGATTCGCTCGCCGTTACGAGAGATGTGACCAGAATCTGGTTGGTACAAACCGCACAACATTGCGGCAAGCGTGCTTTTCCCTGCGCCGTTTTCACCAAGCAGTGTGTGGACTTCGCCAGGAAGAACATCGAAGTCAACAGAGTCGTTAGCAAGAACGCCAGGAAAGCGTTTAACAATGGAGTGTGCCGAGAGTGCGCTAGGGGCCGCATCACTTGCGTGATGCGGCCCCTTCGCCACCTCGTGAGAGGTGTTAGTCATGTTTGGAATCAGCCCTTTGCGGAACCGATGACACCCTTAACGAAGAAGCTCATGCTGAGGAGCTGGCCAAGTTCGGCCTTTTCTCCAGCTGCAAGAACTTCTTTTCCGTCTTGATCACTGATTGGACCAGTGAATGGTGCGAATGTTCCAGCAATGATTTCTTTACCTTTTGCGGTGATTGATGCTTGTGTATCTGCATCAACTGAATCACCGAATGAAGCAAGAGTAACCATGCCGTCTGCCATTGAGCCGTAGTACTCATCAGCTGGGCATGTTCCGCCAGCAACTGCCTTCGTGGTCTTTGTGTAGTAAGGACCCCAGTTCCATGTTGGAGCTGTGAGCCAAGCTTTTGGAGCTGCTTCTTTTACATCACTGTTGTAACCAACCCACTTGGCACCCTTTGCCTCTGCAGCAACGCCGGCTGCAGTGGTGTCTTGGTGCTGACCGAGTACGTCGACGCCTGCATCAAGAAGTGACTCTGCAGCCTGCTTCTCAACTGTTGGGTCGAACCATGTCTTGGTCCATGAAACTTGAACAGTTGCATCGGGGTTTACTGACTGTGCACCCAATGTGAATGCATTGATTCCGCGAATTACTTCTGGAATTGGGAATGCAGCAACATAACCGAGCTTGCCGGTTGGTGATGCTTTTCCTGCTGCGATACCACTGAGGTAACGAGCTTCTTCAGCTGCACCGAAGTATGTACCAAGGTTTGTTGGCAATGCTGCGAAGTCAGCGAATGCGCCGCCACCGTCTTTAGTAAGAAGGAACTTTGCACCTGTTGCCCACTGGAAGCACACTTCTGGATGCTTTGCAGCAACGTTTGCCATTGGAGCGCCGTAACCGAATGATGTTGCATAGATGACGTCGTAGCCTTCTGATGCAAGTTGTTCAAAAGTCTTTTCAGAATCTGCGTTGTCAGCAACGTTTTCGATGCGCTTTACTTCGATACCAAGATCTTTTTCAAGTTGCAAGATGCCTTGCTCGTGCTGGTAGGTCCAGCCCTTGTCGTCTGGTACGCCGAGATACACAACTGCGACTTTTACGTCGGTTGCTGTCGCTGGTGCTGCTGTTGTGTCTGATGATGAATCGCTTCCGCCGCATGCTGCAACGAGAAGTGATGCTGTAGCTGCAACTGCGGCAAGCTTCCAGAATTTCTTCATGTTTGGGGTCTCCCTGGTTTGTGGCACCACTAACGGTGCCGATGCAGAAACCTTACTCGGCGGGAAACTCTGCCATTTCACCCGTAACCATGATGTAACAAAGTGTCAGTTATGCCTATGAAACCTGCCCCGAGGGTTGCTCGGGCGTGAGCGCAGGTACACTTCAACCCTTCCCAGGAGAGGTGCCAGAGTGGCCGAATGGGGCGCCCTGCTAAGGCGTTGTCCGTCTTAAAGCGGACCGTGGGTTCAAATCCCACCCTCTCCGCCATATGAGTTTGCTCCGCAAACCCCTGGCAGCCCTTGTGGTTGCAGGCGCACTGGTTTTCAGTGGGCCAGCCCCGGCAGGGGCGAAAGCGGCGACGGGCTGCGCAAAGACCTATACGGCTGTGCCAAACGATTCGTGGAATCGCATCGCCACCAAGGTGAAGGTGAAAATGAGCCTCTTATTGCAGGTCAATAAAGCCACCGCATCAACACTCCTATTAATAGGTGACGTGATTTGTTTGCCGAAATCTGCCGTTACGAAAGCCCCCGCAACATCTGGCTTGAAATTGAAGGCCCCGGCCAAGCGGTATTCCGTCAAGCAATCGACGGCAATTATTCGCGAGATCTGGCCAGACAAACTGGAGAACAGGGCCATTGCCATTGCCAAGCGAGAAAGCCATCTCAACGCGGCGGCTTGGAATTCTTGCTGTGTGGGCTTATTCCAGATCAATTGGCAATCTCATAAGAGTTGGCTGGTGGGTATCGGAATTACATCTGCCCAGCAATTGCTTGATGCCAGGGTGAATGCCAAGGCTGGTTATGCCATCTATAAGAGGTCAAATAGCTGGGGTGCCTGGAACTAAATCTCACAGGTAGAGTTATTTTCCTAATAACAAGCGCTCGTAGCTCAATGGATAGAGCATCTGACTACGGATCAGAAGGTTGTCGGTTCAAGTCCGGCCGAGCGCACCAATAG
>Ga0214919_10011135_pt1 | contig 11252 bp, 10 predicted proteins | sample LL1503_MetaG_FD_177994 | JGI IMG/M metagenome (GOLD analysis project Ga0214919, IMG submission 177994) | Freshwater microbial communities from Lake Lanier, Atlanta, Georgia, United States - LL-1503 | ecosystem: Environmental > Aquatic > Freshwater > Lake | place: USA: Georgia | collected...
ATATTTTTAAATCAACTTTTGAAAATGGGAAGTGGCAATCTCCTGTTAATTTAGGATACCCAATTAACGGGCCCGACGATGATGCTTTTTTTGTAGTTAGCGGAAGTGCTAATTGCGCTTATTTTGCCTCCGAAAAGCCAGGCGGATATGGCGAAAGCGATATTTACAAAATAACATTTTTAGCTCATAAGCAAGATTCAATTGCAAATCTTAATACAAATGATACTAGTACCACAGAGTTTGAAATTAAATCTGCAAAATTAACGATCTTAAAAGGGATCATATCAGATGAAAAAACTAACGAGCCAATAGAATCAAATATTGAATTAATTGACAACGAAAAAAATACTGTAGTAACTACTTTTAAATCAAATAGTAATACAGGAAAATATTTAGTAGCATTGCCTAGTGGTAAAAACTATGGAGTAGCTGTAAAACATGAAGGGTACTTATTTCACTCTGAAAATTTTATTATTCCCGAGACAAAAGAATTTCAAGAATTTACATTAAATATTAGACTTAAAAAATTAGATATCGGAAATAGCATTGTACTAAAAAATATTTTCTTTGACTTTGGTAAAGCAGTTTTAAGCCCAGAATCTACTTCTGAATTAGATCGTTTAATAACTCTACTTAAAGAAAATCCTAAATTAAAAATAGAGTTATCAAGCCATACTGACAATATAGGGGCGCCTGAATATAATTTTAATTTAAGTGTTAATCGCTCAAAATCTGTTATGGCTTATCTTATTAATAAAGGGCTTTCGGAAAAGAGGCTTGTTGCTAACGGCTACGGTGAAACTAAATCGATTGCAAGTAACGACAGTGAAACAGGCAGACAAATGAATAGACGAATTGAATTTAAAATTTTAGAAAATTAACCTTCAATTATTTTTTTTATTAAACTAGATGTTGAATAGCCCTCTAAAAATGGGATGGTAATAACTTCGCCGCCATTTTCTTTCAAAATATCAAATCCTATAATTTTTTCAACTTCATAATCTTTTCCTTTTACCAAAACATTCGGCTGTAATAATTTAATAAGATTATATGGTGTCTCTTCATCAAAAAAGACAATAAGATCAACACTCGCTAAGCCTGCCAAAACATAAGCACGTGTTCTTTCATCATTAATAGGTCTATTTGAACCTTTATTTAATCGCCTTACAGATTGATCGGTATTTAAACCTAATACTAAAATGTCGCCTAAATCTCTTGCTTGTGATAAATAATCTATATGGCCAGGATGTATAATATCGAAACATCCGTTTGTAAAAACAATTTTTTTATTTTTTTCTCTCCCAGCCTTTATGCTTTTTAAGGCCTGATCCTGAGAGACTATTTTTTCTTTTAACTGATTATGAAACGACATTTTTTTTTCTGTTATAAATTGGCAAAAGAAATAAACTTAATACTCCAAAAAATAATATTAAAATAAATTGACTACTCCAGGATAACCATGGAAGGGCAAAAGAAGAAACTTGATCTATATGAAAAGAGTTTAATAAAATCCCACCAACTATAAAGGGATAAGCACCTAAACCACCTGGTGAAAAGATTACACCAAAAGTTCCAAATGATAGCAAAGTTAAACATTCTTTCTGGCCCAATTGATAGGTGCCCTGTAAAGCAAAAAAACAAAAATAAAGTGAATAAAAATAGCAAGCCCATATCATTATGCTTAATACAATAAACTGAATTGGTTTTTCCATTTTGCGGACAGAACTTATGCCTTGAATAATACCTTTAAAAAAACCGCCAAATTTCCCTTTTAAAAATTGCGTTGTTTTTTTTCGAAGTATAAAAAATAAAGCCATTATTCCTAAAAAACCAACAACAATAAAAATAATTTTTAATGGGCTTTTACTTAGAGTGAAAAAACTTAATGATATTTTAAAAAGAATATACTCATTTACTAAACCAATTAACTCTTTAAACTGAAAAGCAAGGGTTAAAATAAAAATAAATAAAAATAAAATAAAATCAATAATACGCTCTGTTATTACTGTCCCAAATGCAATGTCAAATGGCACTTTGTCATATTTAGTTGCTAAAGTGCATCGCGTTATTTCTCCCATTCGTGGAATGCCATAATTAGCAAAATAACCAACCAAAACATAAGCCGTTGCATTAAAAAGATTAGTTTTATAACCAAGGGGAGCTAACAAAAAATTCCAGCGATAAGCCCGCAAAAAATGACTTAAAAAAGAAATAATTAAAGTAATAAGCACCCAAAAATAATTCGCATTTTTAAATGCATCAATAATCTGTTCTTTATATGGTGCAACTTGTTTTAAAGATAAATAAATAAATAAAATTCCAACACTTAATAAAACAACAAACTGAGTGATTGATTTGATGTTTTTCACGATAAAAATTATTTTAATTTATTTGTGGTTGTATTCGGGAAAACTACCCAGGGCTTAAAGGTTTTAGCTTTTTCAAAATCCATAGAAGCGTATGATGCAATAATAATGATATCGCCCAAATTTACTAAAAGTGCAGCTGGGCCGTTTAAACAAATAATGCCGCTACCTCGGTTACCTCTTAAAACATATGTAACAAACCTTTGACCGTTATTTTTATTTAAAACATGTACCTGCTCATTTTCTATCAAATTGGCCGCATCCATTAAGTCTTCGTCAATGGTTACACTGCCAATATAATCTAGCTCTGCCTGTGTAACTGTTACACAATGTAATTTAGATTTTAAAACTTGTATTTTCATCGAGCTACAAATTTAAGATTTTTTATTCGTTTTAAAACCCTCTTTTAATCTAAATCTATGGTTTAAATATAAAAATGTGTGATTATTATAAAATTAAATTATTTGTCATTTTAAAATTATACTGATTAATAAACAATAATGAGTTAAATAATAAAAAAATGTCTAATAATTTAAGAGCTACAAAACAATACATTTATGCAATTAAATCGAAAAAATACGTTATATATTTAATTGAAAAAACTAGAATTAATAATTATTTATCTATTATTTTCTTTAATTGGTCTTTCTCAAAAAAGTGACGGTTATGGCATTAATTTGCCGAAATTTTATGATAAAAAAATTCATTTTGGATTTACAATTGGTGGTAATAGTAGTGACTTTAGAATTAATCCAACCCCTAATTCGCTGTTACCAGATACAATTATTACGTTCTCTCGTTATAAAATAAAAACAGTATATTCTTCTTCTTCTCCTAATTTTGGAATAGGATTAGTTATCGATGCGAGACTAAAAAAATATATTCGATTAAGATTTACACCTAGTTTAACTTTTGCCGAAAGAAAAATAATTTATACCCTTTCTAATTTAAATAGAGATAGCATTCGGATTTTTGAGAAGTCTGTTGAATCGGTATTTCTTATTTTTCCATTAGAAACAAAAATTCAATCTAAACGATTGGGTAATTTCAGTGCATACGCGATCGGCGGCGTCGGCTATTCGCTCGACTTAAGTGCACGTAAAAAAGCAGGCACTTCATCTGGAGGAGCAAATCAATTAGATAATAATGTTAAATTAAATCGTGATGATTTTTTTTTAAGCTCGGGCATTGGTACTGATTTTTATTTACAGTATTTTAAACTCGGTTTTGAAATTAAACTTCTAATTGGCACTAATAATTTAATTCTAAAAGAAAATAACGTTTGGACAAATAGTATTGATAAAGTGCGTTCGAGAATGGTTTTATTTACTATTACATTTGAAGGATAATAATTTATGAGGTTTTATCAAAAGGCTATTAAATACTAACATGAGGGATAAAAATCTTCCAAAAAAATGTCTAAAATATTAAATTTACAACTCAGTCCTCAATCCTCTTTAAATGAACAATCTATTAAAGAAGAGGTAAGAAAGAATCTTCAGATAAATGATGGATCCACCATAAATATTAAAATTTTAAAACGCAGCATTGATGCTCGCGGAAGAAAAATTAAAATTAATTTAAATGTATTAGTCGGCATAGATGAAATATTAACCAGTGATGAAATTTTTATTAATTACCAGCATGTTTCTGAATCAACAAAAACTTGTCACATTATCGGCGCCGGCCCTGCTGGATTATTTGCCGCCTTGCGCTGTTTAGAACTAGGCATAAAGCCTATTTTAATTGACCGAGGTAAAGATGTAAAAGCTCGTCGCCGCGATTTAGCTGACATAAATAAAAATCATTTAGTTAATCCAGAAAGCAATTACTGTTTTGGAGAAGGTGGCGCTGGCTCATATAGCGATGGCAAATTATATACCCGATCAAATAAGCGTGGCAACATAAAAAAAATTCTTCAAACTCTTGTTTATCATGGCGCAAATCCAGAAATTTTAATAGATGCTCATCCACACATTGGAACAAATAAACTACCTAAGTTAATTGAAAATATTAGAGAGCGAATACTCTTTTTTGGTGGCGAGGTTCGTTTTAATACAAAATTAATCGATTTTGAAATAAAAGAAAATTCTGTTTCTGCTATTACTTTAATGAAAGAGGCTTCTGAATTTAAAGAGACTATTCAAAACATTATTTTAGCAACTGGGCATTCGGCGAGAGATATATACGAACTTCTTAATTCAAAAAAATTATCATTAGAACCAAAACCTTTTGCAATTGGAATTAGAGTTGAGCATCCTCAATCTTTGATTGATGGCATTCAATACCATTGTGGCAATTTAAAAGAAGTTGTGGCTACTCGCGAATTTTTACCTGCAGCAAGTTATAGTTTAGTTCATCAAACAAAAAATCATGGCGTTTATTCTTTTTGTATGTGTCCAGGTGGAATTATTGCCCCATGCGCTACAAATCAAGAAGAAGTGGTAACAAATGGATGGAGTCCGAGTAAACGAAATAACCCTTTTGCAAATAGTGGCATAGTAGTTGGGCTTGAATTAAAAGATTTTGAACTATATAAAGAGCATGGCGCTCTCGCCGGTTTAGAATTTCAAAAACAAATAGAAAAACAAGCTTGGATTTTTGGAGGAAAAACACAAAGTGCCCCTGCGCAAAGATTGGTAGATTTTACGCAAGATAAAATAAGCTCGTCTCTTCCTAATTGTAGCTACCAGCCTGGATTAACAAGTGTAAATATTAAAGATGTTGTTGGGAAAACGATTAGCCCATTATTAAAAGAAGGGTTAAAAGCATTTGGAATTAAAATGCGTGGTTTTATGACGAATGATGCAATTGTTGTTGGGGTAGAATCTCGAACTTCAACACCAGTTAGAATTCCAAGAGATAAAGATTTATTTTATCATCCTCAACTACATAATTTATTCCCCTGTGGTGAGGGAGCTGGATATGCAGGGGGAATAGTTAGTGCGGCAATGGATGGAGAAAGCTGTATCAATAGTATTAATTATTAAAAGTTGTACATTTGTATTTTAAATTATGACTAGAATTTTAACAGGTATACAAAGTACTAATGTTCCTCACTTAGGTAATATTTTAGGTGCTATTTTGCCCGCTCTAGAATTAAGTAAAAAAGAAAATACAGAAAGCTTATTTTTTATTGCCGATTTTCATGCCTTAACTAGTATAAAAAATCCTGCACTTATTAAAGAAAGCACAATGGCTGTAGCGGCCGCTTGGTTAGCTTTTGGTTTAGATTCAACTAAAACTATTTTTTATCGCCAAAGCAAAGTGCCTCAAGTGAGCGAATTAACTTGGTATTTAAATTGCTATACTCCTTTTCCTATGTTAGCTAATGCCCATTCATTTAAAGATAAAGGAGAGCGTTTGAGCGATGTAAATGTTGGTTTATTTACTTATCCTGTTTTAATGGCAGCAGATATTCTATTATACGATGTGCACAAAGTTCCTGTTGGCAAAGATCAAATGCAACATTTAGAAATTACTGCAGATATTGCCAAATCTTTTAATCATAAAGTTGGCGCAGATATTTTTGTTATTCCTGAAGCTATAGTCGATGATCGGGTAATGTTAGTGCCAGGCATTGATGGTCAAAAAATGAGTAAATCTTATAATAATTTTATTAATATTTTTCTACCCGAAAAAGAACTTAAAAAAATTGTAATGAGTATTGTTACTGATAGTAAGGGACTCGAAGAATCTAAAGACCCTTCAACGGATACTATTTTTAAAATTTTTAAATTATTAGGAAACGAAAATCAAACTGAGGAGTTGCGCCAAAATTATATTAAGGGCGGCTTTGGTTATGGTCACGCAAAAAATGCATTATTAGAATTAATATTAGATAACTATAAAGAGCAACGCATTAATTACAATAAATTAATGACTAACACTTCTGCTCTTGAAAAAGAACTAGCAATAGGCGAGGCAAAGGCTTCAAAAATTGCTAACGAAAAATTAAAGCACGTTAGACAAGTGCTTGGTTTTAATTAATCTACCCAACTTTTATAATACTTCCCATCATCAATTGCTAAGGCATCTTCTGTTACCATGAGAGGTTTAAATGTATCAATCATTACTGCTAATTCTTGTGTTTCTTTTTGTCCGATGCTACGCTCCATCGCTCCAGGAGCTGGGCCATGAGGAATTCCTTTGGGGTGAAGCGTGATGTGGCCTTGTTCTATATTATTACGGCTCATAAAATCACCCGCCACATAATACAAAACCTCATCACTATCAATATTACTGTGATTATAAGGTGCAGGGATTGATAATGGATGATAATCATACATTCGTGGACAGAAACTACATACTACAAAATTTGCGGTTTCGAAAGTTTGATGAACTGGAGGGGGCTGATGTAATCGGCCTGTAATAGGTTCAAAATTATGAATTGAAAATCCCCATGGAAAATTATAACCGTCCCAACCTACAACATCAAAAGGATGGCTTGCATATAAAAACTCATGCATCATGCCTTCTTTTTTTATTTTAATAATGAAATCTCCTTTTTCATCATGCGTTTCTAATTGTGTTGGCAATTTATAATCCCTTTCGCAAAATGGCGAATGCTCTAAAAGTTGACCCTGAGAATTCTTATAGCGTTTAGGGGTATAATATGGGGCATGGCTTTCGCAAAATAATAATCGATTGTCGCTAGTTTCAAAATGCAATTGATAAATCATGCCACGAGGAATAATCAAATAATCTCCGTATTCAAAGGAAATGTTTCCCATAAATGTTTTTAAAACGCCTTTTCCTTTGTGTATAAACAATAATTCGTCGGCATCGGCATTTTTATAAAAATAATTAGTTTGACTTTTTGTTGGTGCAGCTAATCCTATTGCGCAATCAGAATTAATCAATAATGTTTTTCTACTTTCTAAATAATCCTCAACTGGTTTTACTTCAAAGCCTTTAAGCAAAAGTGATTTTATATTTTTATCTACAGCTATTTTAGGGGCCACAGAGTAACTTTTTAATATTTCTTTAACTTGGGTTGGCCTATGTGTATGGTATAAAAGAGAATCCATTCCAATAAACCCTTCTGTTCCAAATAATTGTTCATAATAATAATTTCCATTTTTGCTTTTAAAAATAGTGTGTCTTTTTTTAGGGATTTCACCCAGCTTATGATAAATAGGCATCTTAAAATTTTTATTTTAAAGGTAATGAATTTTTTAATATTTCTTTCAAATTAGGCCGAAGTCTACTCTTATAAACTGATAAGCATTCAGGCCCATTTTTCATTCTGCCTTTTCTGAGTTCTCGTTGTTGTTCAATTGGTAATGAAGCAATATTAGAACATTCTGAGGTACAGCAGCCGCTCATGTTTTTTGCACAAGTTTCGCATTGAATAAATAATAAATGACAATCATCGTTTTTACAATTTACATGGGTATCACATGGTTCGTTACATTGATGACATTTGGATAAAATATCTGGTGTAATTCGTTCGCCTATTCTTTCATCAAAAACAAAATTTATCCCTCTAAATTTACTATCTAAATTCTGCTCTTTTATTTCATTTGTATATTGAATAATACCCCCTTGTAAATGATTTACGTCTTTAAATCCTTTATATTTTAAGAAGGCGCTTGCCTTTTCGCATCTTATGCCTCCAGTACAATACATAATTATTTTTTTGTCCTCCTGTCCTTTAAGATGATTAACAACTAAAGGAAGTTCTTCTCTAAACGTATCTGCATCTGGACAAAACGCTCTATCAAAACGCCCCACTTCGCTTTCATAATGATTTCGCATATCAATCACAATTGTATTATTATCCTCAATGGCTTTATTAAATTCAATTGCATTTAAATAATTGCCTGTTTTAGATGGATCAAAATCTGGGTCCTTAATTCCATCCGAAACAATTTTAGATTTTACTTTTACCACAAGCTTATAAAAAGATTTTCCATTATCATCAATGGCAAGTTTAATTGAAATGTCTTTAAAATAAGGCAAATCGTTGAGTTGTTTTATAAATTTATCCCAATTATTCTCCGGTAAACTCATTTGTGCATTTATTCCTTCGTGAGCCAAATATATTCTTCCAAAACAGTTTAAATCGGTCAGAATTTTAAATAGCTCGTTACGTAAATCAATTGGATTTGGAATATAAACATACCTATAAAAAGAAATGGTTTTCCGTTTAAGATTTTCTTCTTTTAAAAGCTGTTTTAAAACATTTTTATTAATTTTATTTACTAAAAGGGTCATACTAATGCATAAATAAATTTGTACTATCTACTTTTTGGATCTCAAGAATTTAATAATACTTCCATCATTTATTTTCTTTTAAATGAAAACATTTTTAATTAGGTTTGCTAAATTACAAAAATGTTTACTAAAATAAATTGAATTCTATTATGTCGTTCCAAAAAGAAAAAATTTTAATAATTGGTGCTAGTGGTCAAATTGGAATAGAATTAACTGAAACTCTATCTAAAATATACGGTAATGATTGTGTTATTATTTCTGATTTAAACCCTCCTATTAACTCAACAAATCATCCTTTTGAAAAATTAGACGCATTAGATAAAAACGAGGTTTTTGATTTGGTTAAAAAACATAGTATTACCCAAGTATATCATTTAGCGGCAATGCTTTCTGCTACTGGCGAAAAAAATCCAATGTTTGCTTGGAAATTAAATATGGAGAGTTTATTTCATCTTTTAGATTTGGCCAAAGAAAAACATATCAAACAGTTATATTGGCCAAGTTCTATTGCGGTATTTGGACCAAGCACACCGGCCGAAAACACTCCACAATATACTGTTATGGAGCCTTCAACTATTTACGGGATAAGTAAACAAGCAGGCGAAAGATGGTGTGAATGGTATTTTAAAAAATATCAGGTAGATGTTAGAAGCTTAAGATACCCAGGATTAATCGGCTGGAAAAGTTCGCCAGGCGGAGGAACAACAGATTATGCCGTTCATATTTTTCACGAAGCTATAAAAAACCAACAATACGAATGTTTTTTAAGTGAATCAACTGCTTTGCCTATGATGCATATGGAGGATGCAATTAGGGCTACCATCGAAATTATGCAAGCTCCCGCAGAAAAGATTAAAATACGCAGTAGCTATAATTTATCTGGCATAAGCTTTACTCCTAAACAAATTGCTGAAGAAATAAAAAAATATATTCCTGATTTTAAGATTAGTTATAAGCCTGATTTTAGACAAGCTATTGCTGATAGTTGGCCTAAAAGCATTAACGATGATGAAACAAAAAAAGATTGGGGTTGGAAAGAAAAATACGATTTACCTAAATTGGTAAAAAACATGCTAGAAAATATAAAATAAAATTTTTGCTTTTTTTATTATCGTGCATTAAATAGCCAAGCGCTAGGATCCATAGTTTTTTGGCCCTTCCAAATTTGAAGATTCATTGATGTCTTTCCTTCGTCCTCATCATGCATTATTATTCCGATTGCTTGTTTAAGCATTACTTTTTGTCCGGTTTTAACAAATACCTCAGCTAAATTACAATACACACTTAAATATTCGCCATGGCGAATAATAACTAGTTTTCCACCAGTTGGAGAAACGGCAATACTTGTAACTTCCCCTTCAAAAACTGCACGAGCCTGCATTCCTTTATTGGCACAAATCTCTATCCCACTATTTAATATCATAAACCCTTTTATTGCAGGGTGCTCATGTTCACCGTATGGTTCGCAAATAATTCCTTTTGCCACAGGCCAAGGTAATTTTCCGCGATTGCTTTCGAAATCTATACTTAACGCTTCGGCCTCTTCTGTTAAAACAGGCACAAATAAGTTATCCTTCTTATTAGGCTTAATAATTTCTTTAGGTGTGTTTTCTGCTTTATCAGCTTTTGGTGAGGGAATAATTTTTGTTTCGGTACTATTTAATTTTTTTTGTTCTTCTATTGTTTTTTTAATCACAATAGTTTTTTGCTCTTTTTGTTTCGCTGCCTCTTCTGATTTTCTTCGAACCTCCTCTTCAATTAATTTTTTAATATCTAATTGAAGTTGCAGAGCCGCTTGTTTCTTTTTTTGCAATTCAGCTTTTAATTGTTTTTCTTTTTTTTGCAATTCAGTAAGCACTTGTTCTTGTTCTTTTTTTTCACTTTTTAATACTTGTTTTTCTTCTTCTTCATTTCCAAGCAACAGATTTTTTTGATGAAGCTGTTCATTTAGCTCCATAATATCCAACGAAATTTGCTTTTGAATACTAATAATCTCTATGGCTTGTTTTTTTCTATATTCTGAATATTGTTGCATATACTTTAGTCTAGAGTATGCTTGATTAAAATCAGAAGATGCAAAAATAAACATGAGGGTGCTATAAGCATCTTTGTTACGCTGAGCGAAAATGAGCATGCGAGCATATTCCTTTTTTAATTTAATTAAATTATTTTTTAGTTGAATTTGTTTATTTTCGTTTTGAAAAATATCTGATTCTACGATTTTTAATTCAGCGCTAATTGTATTAATCAAATCCTGTCTTTTTTGTAATCTTAAATTAATCGTAACTAGATTTCCAATTGATGATTTTTTATTTGCCTTGGTTTTGCTTAAAATGGAGTTAATTTCCTTAATCTCATCATTAATGCGTTTCTTCTTATTTTCTAGCTCTTTTTTTGGATTTTTATTAGAAGATTGTGCTAAAAAACTTGAACTTAAAAAAAAAGAAAAAAATAACAACAAAAAGATAACAACACTATTTTTTTTGTATTGGCAGAGCATCATACTTTTTAGGGATAATCAGTATTAGTTTTTGAGCTATATTTTTCTCAATGCGAACATAATCAATTTTTAGACTAGCTTTTTTCTCTGCCACAATATCAATATCAACATGATGCGGTGCATAAGCACTATCTTTTTGATTAAATTGGCTATATTTTGCCATAAAT
>Ga0214919_10011138_pt1 | contig 11251 bp, 10 predicted proteins | sample LL1503_MetaG_FD_177994 | JGI IMG/M metagenome (GOLD analysis project Ga0214919, IMG submission 177994) | Freshwater microbial communities from Lake Lanier, Atlanta, Georgia, United States - LL-1503 | ecosystem: Environmental > Aquatic > Freshwater > Lake | place: USA: Georgia | collected...
ATCTCCTCATGTTTTTCCTTTTCCATAGATTCTTGTTTCGGAGGTATTTGCTTAGCCATATACGCTGCTTTTTCCAGTTCTCTCTCTTGATTGATTTCATCCATCAGGGATGCTAAGTCTGCTTTATTTTTCTGAAGCGATTTCTTATGATTTACGGCTCTCCAAGCTCTTCTTCTGGCGTTGTCCCTCTCCTTCTTTTCTTCCCTGGTTAATATAAGCTTTTCACTTTCTGTACTATTTTTTTGTGGTTTCTTGCAAATGGCTATTTTTTCTTTATCACAATATTTTTTCTGGAAAGCTCTTGATTTTTTTACAAAAGAAGGAGCTTCCTTAGGCTCTTTGTGAAATTGCCTTTCCTCTGCACGTTCTTGTGCATTCTGCTTTCTTTTCTTACTATCAGCCTGTGCTGCCGTTTCATGGTAAAAATTAGATAAATCCAAGGACACTAGAAAGTCGCGATCAGGGTAACGTTCATAGAGCTCTTGTACAGTATAAGTTCTTATCATTGTCTGCGCTGTGTTCATACTAACGTCAAATATCCTTTCAAAAAATTAAAATCCCCACGGCTCTTGCTGGAGTCTTGTAGCTTCGATAACTCTGGTTTTCTTTTAAATTCCTCTCTTTTTTCGTGATAAAAATGGCAATGCCTATTGCCTTTATCTTTAGTCATACCCTCTTTAACGTTATGATGAATCATCATTTTTCAGGGTAAGCCAGAGTCTTACAAAGAGCTTTTTGAGCATCGAATTTCTTTTGGTGATTGACAGACATTAAAACCCTATATTCATAGAAACTTGTTTATTCTATATTATTATAGAAATAACCTTAATGCGAAAGTTATCTAAAAATCATCATCAAGTAACCTATGAGAGTTAATAATTTACCAGACTAACCTTACGATGAGATAACCGAAAAACAGACAGTTTTAAACTTTTTTTCCAAAATGAATAGCTGAACAAATTTTGAGTTTTTTGCAGATTCAATTTTTTAAACGAACCCTTTTAAATCTAACAAAAAAATTCAACTCTACCTTTATCCTCACGAAATTTTGACAGGATTTCAGCTGGTCAAGGTTAATCTTTTATTAAAAAATCAGAATTTAGAGACGAAGATAGGGATGGCAACAGATGAAAGAAAGAAGCAGCTATGAAATATACTTTTAGTAAACTTTTTACCTGCAGTATTGTCCTCTCTCTTCTTTTGGTCCTTATTCTGGGGATACTCATCTCATTTTATACGGTTTCAAAAGAAAGGAGAAACTTTGGATTGCTCAAAAAGTATTGAACAGCATATGATCCAATCGGCTGAAGAAAAGCTATCTCGTCTGGGTTATGTAAGGGCTGGAAATACAAGAAATATTAAGCAATCACTCCAAAAAATCTTTAGGATACGCAACACCTAACGAAGTTTTTGCAGAACTACAAAAGAAAACTTGTTCAATCAATTCGATAAAACGGGGAATACGATGAGTCAGAAAATAGGCCGAAATGATCTTTGCCCCTGTGGCAGCGAGAAAAAATATAAGAAATGCTGTATGGAAGAGGTAATGACCTCTGCCTCTAACGTTACCACTGTTGATTTTAAATGGCAGCAATTACGCCGGTTAGAAGGAATTGTTATTGATCAACACTTAATTCCTTATGCAACGGAAGAGTTACCGAAAGAAGTTCTCGAGCTTGCCCTTTTCGATTTCTTTCCGGAAGAGTTACCGCAACAAGCTGATAAGGAGTTATTATTCAATCAATTCTTTCTCCCTTGGTTTTTGTTCAATTGGATTCCAGAGGATGATTTTGGACTAGAACGATTTGATCCTGAAAAAACACTGGCACAAAACTATGTTACTGTTCATGAAACCCTGCTGAATAGTCAGAAAAGGCTTTTTATTGAAGCCATGAATCAATCGTACTACAGTTTTTATAGTGTACTGCAAGTTGAAGTCGAAAAATCTCTCCTTATCAAAGATCTTCTGTTGGGAACAACCCATACGATCAAAGAACGACAAGCCACTTATCAGTTAAAACGAGGGGATATTATTCTCAGTCGTATAGTAACTCTAGAAGATCAATCTCTTTTTGTTGGTATGGCTCCTTTTATCATACCGGCAAGTTATCAAAATGATTTCATTGATTTTAGGAATTGGCTCATTGAGGAGAACGACGGCTCCTCCTTAACTCCAAAAGGGTTACGAGAAGAATTTGAAATCATCCTCTTCGATTGTTTTTTTGATATCATGCAAAATGTCTATAATCAACCTTCGCCAACACTCGCGAATACAGATGGTGACATAGTAGAGTTTTCAAAAACTTACTTTAAATTAATGATATCACCAGAAGAAGCTTTAACCCACTTATTGCCTTTAACATTAAAGACCGATGAGGATGAATTATTACAAAGTGCAAAAAAAGACAAATCAGGCCAAATAAAGAAGATTGAATTTCCTTGGCTAGCAAAAGGAAATAAACTGCATAAAAGCTGGAACAATACAATTCTTGGACATATCACGCTTGAGCAAGGGCGGTTAATGCTAGAAACAAATTCAAAGGAACGGACACAACGAGGTAAAAAATTACTCAGCCAATACCTTGGAACGGCACTTTCTTTTCAAAAAACGTTGATAGAGACCCCGATGCAAAAAATGAAATCATTGCCAAACTCAAAACTTAGAAAAGATGAAGAATCCAACAAATTACTTGAACTGCCAGAGATACAAGAACAAATTAAAGCCACGGCTAAAGCCCATTGGAAAAGTTGGTTTGATGAACCTATCCCCCTATTAAAAAACAAAACCCCGCGAGAAGCTGCAAAAACAAAAGAGGGCAGAGAAAGACTTGAAGCCTTATTGCTTCACTATGAGCGTCACGATTTAGAAAAAGAAAACAATCTCTTTAAAGCCGATATTCACTATTTGAAAAGAGAATTAGGTTTAGACCTAAATCTGAATCTAGATCTAGATTCATAAGAATTTTTAAGGCAGATTTCTTCTCTTAAAACAAAGATCACGATAGAGACTATTAGTGATAACAACGTACCTCAAACTTAAAAAACAATCATTTGAGAAAGAATACCATAATAAGACTTACAAACTCCAAAGTATATTATACACAGTCTTTTTAAACATATTCTGTATTTTAAAAAAAACTGATTTGCTGCATATTCTAAAGGATGGTACGTTTTAGGCTGCTTTAGGAGGGGAGATATGAAACAAGATCTTGAAAAAAACTGGCGCACCTGTGCCCAAAGAGTTCTTAAAAGAAAAATGGGACACTCTTTAGTAAAACCTTCTCAATTAGCAGAAAAATTGAAAATTTCAGCTGACTCCCTAAGAATCAAACTAAGAAGAGCGAGCTTCTCTGCTGGATTTTTCTTACAAGCTCTAGATGCCTTAGACGTTAAACAAATTGATCTAGAGGAAATTAAAAAATTAGAAAAAGAGAGAATTTAACAAAGAGCACCAACTCATCAAACAACAGTCACGGTAAAAGCTACTATTTTTAACAGCCCCCCGCACACACAGATCCCAGCGAATGGTATATAACCAAATTATCAGAAATTGGATATATATTTATTGACCTCTCGTTTTGACTCGAACAGTTACGCCATGGAAGAATTGGCAGAACTTGGATCTACTTTTCTGTACGCAGACCTTGGGATGAGTTTGACCCCAAGACAAGGTTACGTCAATTATAAAACTCATTGGCTGAATGTTCTTAAGAACGATAAAAAGGCTATTTTTCTATTCCGCTCGTCAAGCTACTCTTGCTGCCGAGATTTTGAAAGCTCTAACCCATTCATAATGTTTGTTGTTGCTATTTCAAACAGAGAGCGATAACTGGTCAATATATGCTGATATAGCCTTATTTTAATCTTTAATTTATGGTTATATCAGTATAACATTAAACAAAAGAAATATTGTAAAAAACTACCTTCTCCAGGAAAATACGCTTATGACCAAAGCAAGTCAATCTCTTAAAGCTCTTCCTTCCCTTGTTGGGGACCAATTACAAAAGCTTGGAAAAGATATAAGCCTTGCCCGTAAAAGGCGACGCTTATCTATGAAAAGCATGGCTGAACGAATGATGGTTAGTATCGATACAATCCAGCGTTTAGAAAAAGGAGATCCTACCGTTAGTATAGGAATTGTGACAACAGCTTTGTGGGTTTTAGGCTTGCACCGACGTGTAAGTGACTTAATACCTCCTGAAAGTGACACGGTCGGTATGCAACAAGATCTTGCTCGTTTACCAAGAGATTTTCGAAATACCAAAAAACAGCAAACTGACTATGATTTTTAAAGGTAAACTAAGATGACAACAACTTATGTCTACATATACCTTAAAGAAGGAGCCGTGCCAGCAGGGCGGTTAGAAATGACAGGCGAAGGACAAGAGGCAACAGCCAGTTTTCGCTATGGGCAACGGTATCTCCAAAGAGAAGATCGAGTTGCAATTGATCCTGTGCAATTACCTTTACATGAAGTAGACACAGTCCGTACTTATATAGCTCCTGAAGGATTTGCAATTTTTAATGGTATTCGGGATGCAGCTCCAGATGGATGGGGGCGCCATTTGATGGACCGAGCTGCTGGTGCTCAGATTTTGTCTGAATACGATTATCTTATCGCAACAGGAGAAGATCGTGTGGGAGCTTTAGCCTTTGGAGTGGATTTATCTGGCCCAAAACGCATCACTCCTTGGTCTGAAGAAAAATTAGCGGGAGAGAATTTTGATCTTGCAGCTATGCTTAAAGCTGTACAAGAGCTCGATAATTTGCATGACTTACCTCTTGAACAAAGACGCTTTTTGTTGCGTGGCTCTTCTCTTGGAGGTGCCAGGCCGAAAGCCACTACAACCTTAGATCACTATCAATGGATTGCAAAATTTGGACGTGCTGAAGATCGTTACCCCATATGCCGGACTGAATATGCAATAATGAAACTTGCAACATCGGTAGGTTTAAAGGTTCCCCCAGTCTGTCTTGAAAAAATATTAGGGCAGGATATTTATTTAATCAGGCGATTTGATCGAATACCAGAAAATGGTGATTTTCAAAGAGTTCCTTTCATTTCTGGCCTCACAATTATAGGCGCTCATGAAAGTGAATCTTCAAGGCAAAGCTATACTCGTTTAGCAGAGCAGTTGCGTCTTTATGGCTCAAACCCCAAGGAAGACACACGTGAATTATGGAAACGGATGATTTTTAATATCCTTTGCAACAATACAGACGATCACCTACGAAACCACGGCTTTTTATGGGATGGTAAGGGCTGGAGATTATCTCCTGCCTATGACATTGTTCCTATTCCTCAAATTGGCCTTGAGAGAGATCTTGCCATTGGCGTTGGAAAATATGGACGTCAAGCAACGTTAATGAATGCTTTAAGTGATGCAGCTAGTTTTGGTTTATCACCCGATGAAGCCGCTCATATGGCTTTTACAATTCAGCAAAAAGTCAAAGCAGAATGGCCGTCGTTTTTCAAAGAATCCGGTTTTCAAGAAGTTGAAATTGAACGGCTACAAAGTTGTTTTATCGCCTGTCATGAGATCGTAAAAAGGGATTAAGAATTAAGAAACCAAAAAATTACGTTTCTTGAAGACTTAAAGATGAAAAGCTTTATTGGTATTGCAGAAGCTTGCGGTATCCTTTTGTTTTAGAAAAAGGGTCCCAACGGGTGCAGATTTCTTAAAGATTTTTGTTCATTACAAATTTCCCAAAAAGTATGTTTATCAAAAAATGCGATAGCTTTAAGCCGAAGACAAACAGGTTCTTAACTAAAAATGTCAGTCATCTAATTTCCCCTAACAATGAATCCAATATAACTTTTTGGCGCAGCTCCTCGAAAAGGTAAACTCTCAAAAAAGCTTCTTATTTTTTTACACAGTGACTAAATTATCCGTTATCTCTCTCATGGTTTCCTCAACATCCTCTTCCTGCTTTTCAAAGAGAAATTGCTTGCCTAAGAGTTCAAGATTTTCAAGTTCTTCAGCCTTTTGCGGAACAGATACCTGACGAATCAATAGCCCTAAAAGAGTATAGGCTTTTCTCTTTTGTTCTTCGTTTTTTTGTAAATCAGCCCCTATTTCAATTCCTAGCTTTTGGGTAATTTCTGATCTTACAACAAGACCTCCGAGCTGGATCAACGTTCTCGTGCGAGCCGCTCTTTGATTTTGCTTTAATCTGTAAGTTTGTACGATCAATCTATGAAGCTTCTTATCAACTCGGTTAAACTGTTTCTGAAGATTGACGAAAGGAAGAGATGGATTTTTTGCCGCCCTCCCCTTTATCAGAATTTAAAAACTCTTTTCCAGCCTGTTGCCACTTCTTGGTGATATCTTTATTATCTTGAAAAGCTTTAACAGCTTCAAGAAGAGCTCCTATTAAGAGTTCCGAAGGAAGTATTGAAGCTCCTGTTTTTTTAATCACTTGCGCCAATTGGATAGACTGTTTCTCTTCTATCTTTTTTTTCTTTTCTTGAAGCGCCTTAATTTGTAAATCAATTTCTGAAACTTTATCTTTAATCATAATCTTCTGCATTTCTATAAATCTTATATAGCTAATAATCTAACAAACAAGCAGCCATAAATCAACTTCTTAATCGGAGTTTCTCGAAACGGAGATTAAGTCAAAGCGTCAAGTTAAGATTTTGAAAAAATCGATACTTGCGCGCTTATATGTTATTACTAACATCTCTTGAAAAAGCATTTCTGTTCAATTAAGATAGCGCCATAATGGCACTATATCATTTTACAGTTAAAGTTATGTCAAGAAGCGAAGGCAGAAATGCTGTTGCAGGGGCAACATATCGCCATGGACAAAGCATGGTTGATGAAAAAACAGGAAGAGTTTTTATTCATGCAACCCAACAAGACGTCGAACATTGTGAGATTTCTATTCCAGAAAATGCTCCAGAGTGGGCAAAAGAATTATTAGTTGGTGATGTGCATAAGAATTCAGAAAAACTCTGGAATGCCGTTGAGAAATTTGAAAAGAGAGTCGATGCTCAAGTCTATAGAGATATTGAGTTTTCTCTGCCCCATGAACTAAATTCTGAACAAAGATTAAATTTAGCCAGAGAGTTTATCCAAGACCAATTTGTCTCTAAAGGAATGATTGCCGATTGGTGCGTTCATAATCATTTTGATGAAAAGGAAAAAATCGAAAAACCTCATGTGCATGTGATGCTGACCCTTCGAGAAGCAATCCAAAGAAATGAGACTATTATTCAAAAACTTAAATCGTATGTTGGTATTTTATCCCCTTCCTCCGGGATTTATTTTGGCCCCAAAGTAACAAAGTGGAATTCTAAGTTTTTATTAATGAGTTGGCGAGAAAAGTGGGCCGATCACGCCAATGCTCATTTGGCCAAAGCAGGTTTGGATATTCGAATCGATCATCGCAGTTATGAAGACCAAGGAATAGACCTGATTCCTCAGCCCAAACTTGGAAAATCTGTTTCTGAAATGAGCAAGCGGGGAATTCCTATCGATCGCTTTGAAGAGATGAAAGGGGTTCAAAAAAGAAATCGAGCGCTAATTAGAAAAAATCCTGAAATTGTCATTGATTGCATCACTCGCTACCAATCTACTTTTACAAGGCAAGATATCGCGAGACTCTTAAATCGCTATATCGATAATGCCGGGGAATTTCAAACTCTGTTAGCCAGAATAGAAGCGTCTTCAAAGCTTGTCATCTTAGACGGAAATGAACAGGGAGAGCCTCTTAAACTCACAACCAAAGACATAATCAGAGTTGAAAAACAGATTGTCAGTATGGCATCCAAAATGGCCGTTAAGCACTCCTGCCCTCCTCACCTTTCAGCCATTGACTGGTACATAGAAAAAGGCAATGAGAGACTGAAAGAACATGGCGGCTTATCAAACGATCAAGTATATGCCATTCGGCATATAGTTTCTGACGGACAGTTAAAAGGTGTTGTTGGTTATGCAGGGGCAGGAAAGACCACATGTTTAGAAGTCACTCAAGAAATTTGGCGATCTTCCGGATACAAGGTTGTGGGCGCCGCTCCGACTGGAAAAGCAGCATCTAATTTAGAAGACATTGGTATTGCTTCTAAAACTCTCCATAGATGGGAGCAAGACTGGATCAACGGTAGAGAAAAGCTTCATAATCGAAGTATTTTAATCCTGGATGAAGCAGGTATGGTGGATAGTGGGCGTCTTCATTTCTTGTTAAAACAATCAGCAGAACAAGGTTTTAAGATCGTTCTTGTTGGAGACCCGGAGCAATTGTCTCCGATTGAAGCAGGCGCCCCCACAAGAGCCATTTTGGAAACGGTAGGGTTTGCTGAATTATCAACCATTGTTAGACAAAAGATAGATTGGCAAAAAGAAGCCAGTCATAATTTAGCCACACGGCAAACGATGAAGGCTTTAGAGGCTTATCACATAAATAACTGTATCCATTACGCTAAAGAAATTAAAGTTAAAGAAACTCTCATCAAGGATTGGGCTTTTCAGCTAAACCAAGACAGAGCCAACGGAAGGTATAAGGGCTCCTCCTCTTCTTCCCTCATTTTGGCTTACACCAATCAAGACGTTCAAGACCTTAATCAGCTCGCCAGACAAGAAGCAAGAGCCTGCGGCTTCCTGCAAGGACATGACCATCGTTTTACCATTTCAAAACCCTTAAACTTGGAAACGCTGGATAAGCCGGATATTCAAGACAAAGGGTTTAAGCCCAAAACCATCCAAGAAGAGAGAAAGTTTGCCGTTGGCGATTCCATTGTCTTTTTAAGAAATGATTACGGCTTAAATGTCAGAAATGGTCAGTTAGGTAAGATTACCCAGATTCAAGAAGGGCTGATCACGGTGATGAAAGAGGATAAGACATCACTTACAATCGATATGGGAACTTATAATCACCTTGATCATGGCTATGCTACCACCATCCATAAATCTCAAGGATCGACAGTTGATAAAACGTTTGTGTATGCAAGTCCTTACATGGATAAGCATCTCACCTACGTTGCCTTAACACGGCACAAAGAAGATGTTCAGCTTTATGTCAATACGGACATCATCCTCAACAAAGCAGAACTCTTTAAAGCGCTCTCGAAAGAAGCTCCTAAAGAAAATGCTTTGGATTACTTGCTAGGAAATAACCAAGGGATTGATCTAACGCCGGAAGATCAAAAAACCTTTATGCAGAGACGTTCAATCAGCGGCGCTGCCTCTTCTCAGACCTCTTGGAATTTTATTAAAGAATTTGCCCATCAAGCTGTGTCTCAAGCAAAAGAGTGGGTGTTTGGAGAGAAAGAACAGACTCAAAATCTCTCTCTTGCCTCATCAGCTCATTTAGAATCTAAAGGCCCTGAAAGCAGAGATTATGTTCGAGATTACCTAAACCTTGATAAGCAGAGAAAGACTTTTCCTAACATTCTCTATTGCTCTTTCGAGCAAGAAAAAGAGCTTTTTTTTACTGAACAAAAAATGAAAAAACTTGCTGTAGAAATTGAAAAACAACCCTCTTTATTAGAAAAAGCGAGCTCTATGGGAATCCTTGATAAAATTAAATCTCATGCTGAGTTAGAGAGGAAAGAAATCTCAAAATCTTTAAGTAAAGACAGAGGTATAGGCCTTAGCTTAGAAATCACTCGGAACTTTTCTTGATTGATGGAGACAAGAAAATGACACTTTCAAATGTTTGCCCATAAAATTGCCCCCCAATTAAAGAATTTCATAACCTATTAGGCCAAAAATCTTAATAGATAAACATCCCAATGGCTAAAGACACAACAACGAAGGCCCCAATCCATAGAAAGGGATTTTTAAAAAGAGGAGGCTTTTGAAAGGAGAGAGACTGAACCTCGTGCAGACGTTTTCTTTTTCGTCTCATCGTCAGATCTTCTCCTTTCAAGTCCTAAATTAAGCCTTATTAACTGCTTCTTTAAGTTCTTTTCCGGCTCTAAAAATGGGCCTGTTGGACGCTTTTATCTTAATGGTTTCTCCCGTTCTTGGATTTCTACCATCTCTAGCTGCACTCTTAGTAACAGCAAAGGTCCCAAAACCAATCAGTCTAACTTCATCTCCCTTTTGAAGAGCATCTTTAATTCCCTCTAAAACAGCTTCAACAGCTTTTTGTGAATCAACTTTTGTGAGTTTTGTCTCGCTTGCCACAAAATTTACAAGCTCTGTTTTTCCTGTTGCCATAAAGGCTCCTTTTCCTAAAATAATTTATTGAAACTATAATCTAATTGGTCTTCATAACATATTATGCTAACAAACAAGAGAATAAAAAAGCCATTGTTTTCCACATTTATCTGTGGATAAGTGCTTGCAAACCTCGTTCTTCTCTCTTCTTAGTTCAAGGATAACTCAGTGACTAACCTGTTTGCCTAAGAAATAGGCACAATATCTCTGTAAGGCCTTTTGCTTTTATAATTTTGTAACAACACCCAATTCTTTTTTGGGATTGAAATCGTTTCTTCAGTGTTTTTTTAACAAATATTCTGGCTTCTTCTAAGCTGAAAAAACTACGAGTTTTCTGACAGGTCCCTCCCCTATACCGTCCATATGCTGTTATCACTAGCCAGCTATTAAATAACCCTCTATCAACACGAATCTCATACACTCTATTCACATTTGTTTCAGGTTTTATGGCTCTTAGTACCAACTGAAGACTCAATCTTTGACTCCCTACCCAAAAAAAGACTGATTTTGTTCTATAAAATATTCAATAAGCTTATGTTTAGAGGAAATCCCCGCCTTTTCTCTAATTTGGTTCAAATAAGTCTCAACTGTTCTTGGGGAAAGAGATAATAAATTCGCAACACCTTTATAGGTTTTTCCCTGCGCCATACCAGACAAACATTCCCATTCCCGTTTTGATAAAGAAACTGATCGATCACCTATATTCAAAATAAATTTGTTTGAGAGAATAGCAGTCTTAAAACCTTCTATTTTTCCATGCGGCTCGATATAAGACATATCAAACGGCTGTGAGTAATTTACAAAAGGACTAGCTAACTGATTTAAGGTTTTTTGCTTGTCATAATAATCTATAAAATCTTGAAAAGGAGCAATAGATGCCTGAGTAATAATACTAGGAATTCCTTTAGGATCCCTTCCCGCAAAAGACCAAACTTCCACTCTATCTTTAAATCTTTTGTAGATAGATAAGCCTTTTGTAATACCGTGTTCTTGATACTTCATCAAGATTAAAGGGCAGTCATTACTATTCGACCATGTAAAATATGAATAGCAATTAAAAGGGGTTTCTCTAATTGCTCGCGTAA
>Ga0214919_10011140_pt1 | contig 11248 bp, 9 predicted proteins | sample LL1503_MetaG_FD_177994 | JGI IMG/M metagenome (GOLD analysis project Ga0214919, IMG submission 177994) | Freshwater microbial communities from Lake Lanier, Atlanta, Georgia, United States - LL-1503 | ecosystem: Environmental > Aquatic > Freshwater > Lake | place: USA: Georgia | collected 2015-03-15
CACAAATTTAAACACGCATTTCGAATCCTGTAAAGAATATTCTATTTATACTATTCGATCGGAGATGGAAAAAACCATCTCTGAATTAAAGCAAACACACTTTAAAACCATCAACGAGTTGTCTGAGCGACATGAAAAGGAGCTTTCTGATGCAAAAAAGCACTATGAAAAAGAAATGTCTGAAAATGCCCGCAACCATGAAAAGGAAAAACAGTTTTTAGAAAAACAACTTGAACGTATCCATACAAGCTATGAAAATGTCGCCAAAGATGCCGTAAACCGCCCTACAACCGCGACCACTCATAATACAGTTAATCATATTCGAAACATTTTATCTACAGACAAAACTGTGGATAGTTTAAAACACGACGATCTTGTCCTTGTATTTCGCAAACATCTTACAGAAGACGTCTTGCTTGGAGGGCAAAAAGCGCTTGCCAAAATATGCTCTGAAAATATCATACACACCCCCGATGATAAAATGTTATTGGTGTGCACTGACGCCAGTCGCGACAAGTACAAGTATATGGACGACAGTGGCAATGTAAAAGAAGACGTCCATGCACGCAATTTTACCAAAAAAATAATAAAGCCACTTGAAAGCGTCGGCCAAGATGTGTATGATAATGCGTGTGCGACAATTGCCGAAGAGCTTGAGAGTCTTTCTGTTATCGAGTATGGCAAACAGGCCTCTTTGAGAAGCAAGGAAGAACGATTGATCAATTCGTTGGTGGAATTGCGAGCCATTGATCTTGAAAATTACAATTCAAAATTTTTAAATGAATTGTCGATACTTACAAAACGTAGTTAAACCTCTACACATTTTATATAAAATTATAAAACAATCTTTATTCATCTTGTTTTTTTATAAAATCCATCCTATACTTTTGAGGACCAATTTCGACATTATCTAATTTGTACAAGTTGTACACAATTGTATCGGCTGTTGTTACTGAAAAAAACATTGGAGGTATGTCGGTAATATTGTTATGCGATTTGTATCGAACAAATCCATCTCCTTCGTCACCGCCAAATCCACATTCTAAACCATTTAAACGTAAATTTTGAAATGTTTTTAATAAATGATTTTCCATCAACATGTTAATTTTTTCCCAAGAAGAATCGTCTATTCTGAAAAAATGCTCCGATGGATCATCAATTAAAACACTTTCTGTTTCATTATAGTTTAGTCTATATACTCTACAGAAAAATATTCCTTCGTGTGTTTGGGTTTGTCCCATTTAATTTAAGGAAAATAAGAAAATAAGAAAATAAGAAAAATGTGTCGCTTTTTTTTGAAAAAGTGGCTTAAAGAGTAAACTGTATAATATATAAGCGCTTAAATAGTTCAGTGGTTAGAATTTCGGTTTTCCAAACCGAAGACATGGGTCCGATTCCCATTTTAAGCATTATTTTACAATAAAGTTATTGTAAAATAGAGTTGGATGATTTTTGTGAAAGCGATATAAAGATAACATAATATATAAAATAAAATAAAAATATGCAAGAATTCCCTAAATCGCTGTCATCAGAAAATATTTTACACTTTTCAGACTTGTTAAAGGATTATTATTTGCAACAAATGAGGCAAGACATTTACATTCATGTTCTTCGCAATAACCAGAATGATTTTTTTGACATTGAATTGTTTGACAGAAAATACGTCAAAGACATCAAAGTAACTGACAACTTGATAGAAATAATGATCACCGAATTAGAGCAATTGGGGTGGAAAACATTTTTAGGATATGGTGGAACTGGGCTTTTTATATACGATAAAGAAAAACCAGCAAGTGCTTGGTAACACTTTTTTTGGTGTTTTGTGAAAAAATGGTTTAAATTATTTTAAAATAATTTAAACCATTTAATAAAAATGTCTGCTCAAGTTAATCAACCTCTTGAAAACGCGTTTATTTATAAAAATTTACTTTTTTTTATCAACAATCAAACACTTCACAATGAGGCAATGTCAACTTATTTAAACACAACTTTTAATTATCTTCCTAAAGAAAACGACGGTCGAACTACTGTAGTCAATGGCAAAGAATTATACTATCTTGGTTTGACAGACACTGTTTTTGTATTTTATTCTATTGATGGAAAATACATTGAATCGACTGTATCGCTTTTAAATACATTATCAGAATACATTGCGGTTATTATTAAAAAAAGATACCCTACGCCCGCTTTGGCAAATTTTATATCTATTAAATTGTGTTGTTATCTTCCAACAGATAAAAGTGTGCCATTTGGGTTTGTAAAGCAGTCTGATAACAATTCTACCGATTTATTTGGTGTTCCTTTACTTTCGTCCAATTTAACATTGTACACAAAGACGTTTGAATTTAATGAACAATATGATCTAAAAACACTAACCTTTCAACACCTTGCTGATTACTCGGACATGATTCAAAAATTTGTACAACAAACACATTTGCAAACAAAGTCACTATCATCGCCATCATCGCTACCCACATCTATGCCTGTCGCGATGCAAACTTTTCCTACACCCGTTTCCGTTCCAACTACAGCTATCACGCCTAATCCTTTTTCGAAAAATACGTCAACTTTTCAGTCAAACTATATAGGATTTCAAAACCCCTTTGGTCAATACCAGTATAAACGATAATATACTAGGTTGACCTACTTTACATGTTGCGATAATATGTCGTATAATACGAGAAGTGTTTTATAAATAGTGTCGTCTGGTTTGAATACATCTATATATTTTTTTGTAAAATTGTGTTTTTGTTTTTCAGAAAGGTAAACGTCGATAAATTGAAATACTATGCAAAGATAAACATGCAATAATAAAGAACTTCCGTAATGTATAGGATTCGTTAATGGCTTATTTTCTTCTTTTACCAACGCTTTCGGATTAGACTTCTCTATTGATAGAATCACGTCTTTGTTTTTATGGTTTTTTATATTTCCATAGGATGTTAGAAACATGGCGACAAAACTTAAATTTGCTGTTTCGTCCTCCATCGTATCGTATTTTTTGCCTGCATCCATTAAAGCTCCCCACATTATCTCTAGTGCCAGATTTTTATCGTGAATAGCATTCCATCTTTTCTTGTGGTCAGTTTTATCAAAATCACCTATGGGCGAAAGTGCATCCAATAGATCACCCCATGTGGCTTCGCTTGCCTTGCCAATTACAGAATAAATATCGATATTTTCTTTGGGCGAAGCCTTCTTGCGCGAAGCCTTCTTTTTAGGCGAAGCCTTCTTGTGTGAGCCCTTTTTAGGAGAAGCCTTTTTAGGAGAAGCCTTCTTCTTGCGCGAGTCCTTTTTAGGCGAAGCCTTCTTGCGTGAAGCTTTTTTAGAAGGCCCCTTTTTAGACGTTCTTGTTGCTTTATATTTTGATAGACTTTGCATTATTTTATTAGTTATAAAATAATTTATTCTTCTTATTCTTCTTATTCTTCTTCTTTATTTATTGCAATCCACCTTTAAATTCAGTAGTAAATCTTTTACAATACAAATAGTACCATTTTGAATGGTCAGGTGTCTCTCAACTTCTTTTGTTTTATCTGCTTGACTAAATTCAATCTTGAATGTAAATGGACCTAACAATAATGGGGATGCTATGGGAAGTTTTTGGGTTACGTTTTTCAAGTTGGGCATCCATGGCATATTTTGAAGTTCGGCCAATGATATGCTTCCTGTAAACTTTACATTATTATCGCTGACATCTAGAAACCCTTTTTGGTCGTCTGAAAGATGTGCAAGTGTCATTACATAAAATTGGTTTAATTGGGTTTGTGTATTGTATTCATTCATGTTTTTACGTTTTCTATCACTTTTTCTTTTATCTCTTTTACCGCTTCTTTTACCGCTTCTTTTACCGCTTCTTTTATCTCTTTTACCGCTTCTTTTATCTCTTTTACCACTTTTGCTTCTTTTTTTTGTTTGTTTAGGTGACGTAGGAGATGTAGGAGATCTAGGTTTTTTTGCCAAACTACGAATATCCATTCTTTATATGATAAATGATTTTATTTTCAAAATAAAATAAAATCTCGACAACCGGAATTGAACCAGTGACCGGAGGACAATTGAAATTACATACTACAATCCTCCGCTCTACCAACTGAGCTATGTCGAGTAGAAAGTGTACACCACTTCCTACATATAGGGCATCCCTTTAAATAATAAAATTAATTTACTACCTTCTATGTTTTGCCCTAAAATTGTATAATATTAAGATGGAATCACCAATTTCATCTATAACATCATACCATTCTTGTTTGTCTTTTTCATTATCTGGGATTAAATCGTCCTTTATAGACTCTTTTGCATATTTTTTAAAATCGGAAATATATTTTAAGACTTTAGGGTCTGTTTTTAGTGTCACTTCATCATCCAAATCATCATTTTCTTTTTCGTATTTTTGTAATAAATTTATAATCTTCTGTCTTTTACTAAATTTTTCTAGAGGTTCACGTTTAAGTTCTTTTTTATCTTTATCCTGATCTTCTAAAAAGCTATATAATATAACAAATAGTTGATAAATTGCGCCCAAGTAACAAGAAGGAGTTTGTCCAACAGGACTACCATCTCCAAATGTTACAACACGATCTGGAAAATCTTCTAGTCTCAAGTCATAACCTTCTACCCATGCTCTAAGATATTGTTCATAAAAATTTTGACGCTGTTCAGCATTAAAGTTTATGTCTAAAAATAATGCAACTAAACTAAAATAAAAAGGTAATAAAAGATCTTCATCTGTGTCGGGGTTGGGATTTTTCAATACTGTGCTTGGGATGTCTTGGATGGCTTGTTTATTAGTAATTGTTGTATAAGGAGCACCAGCAACAATATTTGTTAAAGTTACCTGAAGTGAATCCAATACAGCTAGACGCACAGTCTGATTTTTGTATAAAAGTGTATTTTTATCAACACCATCTGCAAGTGTAAAATGTATAGGTATAAGAAAGTCATAAATTATTGCACTTATACGTTTATATGCATTGTCTAGTGTATTGTGACCAGAAATATTATCATATTTAGGAGTTAAATGAACTGCATCCCACATTATTTTTACACCTTTATTTTTATCGTGAATAGCATACCACCGTGTGTAAATATCATGAAAAGGGCCTTCTGGTTTTAATGCATCACGTAGATCTCCCCATGTATGTGAAGTCAAATCTATTTTATTGCTCATTTTTATATATTCATTTTTAGGCGATTTAGGCTTTTTAGGCTTTTCAGGCGATTCGTCTTTAGGCTTTTTAGGTGATTTAGGCTTTTTAGGCGATTTAGGCGATTTAGGCTTTTTAGGCGATTTAGACTTTTTAGGCGATGTTTGTTTACACTTGTGGTGAAGACGACAAAAGTCAGAGCCTGTTTGCGATCTAACAGTACACTTTTTACCATCTTTTTTATAACATTTGCACTCTCTTTTGGCTGAAAGGGCCTTTTTTTGGGATTTAGTAGGCGCCTTTTTAGGTGATGTAGGCTTTTTAGGTGATGTAGGCTTTTTAGTTTTTTTAGGTGTTACAGTCTTTTTAGTTTTTTTAGGTGATGTAGGCTTTTTAGTTTTTTTAGGCGTTACAGTCTTTTTAGTTTTTTTAGGCGTTACAGTCTTTTTAGTCTTTTTAGGTGATGTATGCTTTTTAGGATGTGGTGATTTACGTAAACTCTTGGCCTTATAACTAGAATTATATGACATTTATTTTACTATTAAAAAATAAATACAATAAATTTTACAGCATGTTGATTTTTCATTTTTCATTTTTCATTTTTCACAGACAGACAACTCTTATTTTAGACCTTCCTTTTATCTAAAATAATATTTTTGTACTTTTTTATATTAGTTAATAACACAACATGATGATATTTTATCTGTAATGGCATTCATAGAATCGTCAATAAATTCATTAACTTTTTCTTCAGCTTTATTCTGCAACTCTTTGACTTTTTCTTCAGCTTTATTCTGCAACTCGTTAACTTTTTCGTTGACTTTTTCTTTAGCTTTATCCTGTAACTCTCTTAGTTTTTCCTCAGCTTTGCCTTGTAACTCGTTGACTTTTTCATTGACTTTTTCTTTGGCTTTATCCTGTAACTCCCTTAGTTTTTCTTCTGCTTTGTCCTGCAATTCATTGACTTTTTCTTCTAATTTTTCTTTAATTTCCTCAATTTTTTCATGTACTTTTTCTTTTATTTCTTTAACCTTTTCTTCAATTTTTTCTTTAACCTTTTCTTCAATTTTTTCTTTTATTTCCTCAACTTTTTCTTTCATTTCTGCTACTTTTTCTTCAACTTTTTCTGCTACTTTTTCTTCAACTTTTTCTGCTACTTTTTCTTCAACTTTTTCGTCAACTTTTGCTTTCATTTCCTCAACTTTTTCTGCTACTTTTTCTTCAACTTTTTCGTCAACTTTTGCTTTCATTTCCTCTACCTTTTCCTCAACTTTTTCTTTCATTTCTGCCACTTTTTCTTCAACTTTTTCTTTCATTTCCTCAACATTTTCCTCAACTTTTTCTTTCATTTCCTCAACTTTTTCCTCAACTTTTTCGTCAACTTTTTCTGCTACTTTTTCTTCAACTTTTTCCTCAACTTTTTCTGTCATTTCTTCTACCTTTTCCTCAACTTTTTCTTTCATTTCCTCAACATTTTCCTCAACATTTTCCTCAACTTTTTCTTTTATTTCTTTCTTTTCCTCAACATTTTCCTCAACTTTTTCTGCTACATTTTCCTCAACATTTTCCTCAACTTTTTCTGCTACATTTTCCTCAACTTTTTCCTCAATTTTTTCTGTCATTTCTTCTACCTTTTCCTCAACTTTCTCTTTGATTTCTTCAATCTTTTCTTCAACTTTCTCTTTGATTTCTTCAATCATTTCTTTTATTTCTTTGATCTCTTCAATCTTTGAATTGGTAATAACAGATATTTGTTCTATTTTTACAAATGACTCCATCTGTTTTCTTTTATTTCTTTTATTTTTCTTTTTTTTTGAAATAGCTTTATTACTTTCAATCGTATTTTCAATTTCATTATATTCTATAACATCCTTAAACTCCTGTATTTTATAGACAACTTCTTTTATCTCTTTAACGACCGGTTTTATCTCTTTAACGACAGATTTTGTCTCCTCAATGACCGAGTTTATCTCTTCAATGACCTCTTGTTTTTCTTCAACGACCTCTTGTTTCTCTTCTACAACCTCTTGTTTCTCTTCAATGACCGGTTTTGTCTCTTCAACGACAGGTTGTTTCTCTTCAACGACCTCTTGTTTCTCTTCAATGACCTGTTGTTTCTCTTCAATGACTGGTTTTGTCTCTTCAATGACCGGTTTTATGTCTTCAACGACCTCTTGTTTCTCTTCAATGACCTGTTGTTTCTCTTCAACGACCGGGTTTATCTCTTCGATAACCGGTTTTATCTCTTCAACGACCTCTTGTTTCTCTTCAATGACTGAGTTTGTCTCTTCAACGACCGGTTGTTTCTCTTCAATGACCTGTTGTTTTTCTTCAATGACCTGTTTTATCTCTTCAATGACAGGTTTTGTCTCTTCAACGACCTCTTGTTTTTCTTCAATGACCTGTTTTATCTCTTCAATGACCTCTTGTTTCTCTTCAACGACCTCTTGTTTCTCTTCAATGACCGGGTTTGTCTCTTCAACGACCGGTTGTTTCTCTTCAATGACTGGTTTTGTCTCTTCAACAACCGGGTTTGTCTCATGCGTGTGTTTGATAAATAAACATTCATTGTATAAATGTGTCGAACACATACCAACATTCTTGTATTTTTCAACCGTATATTTATGCAAATTGTCATAAAATGATAAAAGTCGCATCGTCTTGAATTGAACCCCCATCGTAATCAACACCTCATTAAACAAATACATCTGTGAGGGCGGAATAACCGTTTTTATCCCATTATGCTCACAATTCAATACAAGTTCACCGTACTGTTTTTTCTTTATAATCACATCAATGTAATTGTACTGCAACGAATGGTCGAATAAATGAACAATGCATTCCTTCAACATCTCATTTTCTGGCATGACGCATTTTATACCATACTCATACATCGGTTTCTCGTCCGTATCAAACCCATATAACGAAAACTTGCAGACGCAATTGTACCGAATCCCAAAGATCGGCTCAAACAACTGTATCAAATGCAACGCGTTTTGGTGCTCTTTTAAATTTGTATCGACATCCTGTGGATCAGACGGCAACGTGCACAAAATATGATCCTCCCGTCGATCCCATCTCCAATACACAATCTTGCTCATTTATTACTAGTGAAATAAAACCACAACTTTAAAAGGTGATGAAAAATATTTTTAATTTCTGTTAATATATTTATATTAACATGGATACACTTGCTAAAGAATTTTTAACCGTTGAAAACCAAAAATTAATTCTGGAAAACTTGTTAGGATTTCATATTACGCTTGCTGCAAAATATGATGGTCGCACAGTATTTTATGAATCTGGCCCTGGTAGAAAAGAATTAGTGCGTCTTATAGAAAACAATGTGCCTATTGTTCGTATTACAGATGGTAGTGTAACAGAAGGCGATTTTTCAAATATTAGAAAAAAAGGAAAAGGGTTATTATATATATTTCAAGATTCTCCAGAATCTGAAAGATATGGAGAACATGGAGAATATGGAAAATGTCTATATACACTAATAGTTTCAGACCAAGAATCTATGTATGCCACCACGAGCCCCTTTAAAAAACATCGTTCATCCAAGAAAAAATCAACACGACGTAAAAAGCGTTCGACCAGAAAAACATCAACACGTAGAGTGTAAAAAGTTTTATATCATATCTACTTTTTTTAGGATTTGTTCAACACAATTTTACTACAGGTAATATAAAAAATTAGTTTTATATTAGTTAATGTATCAGTACTTTCAAACTCTACGTGGTTTGCGTTTCGATGTTTTTCTGGTTGAACGCTTTTTACCTGAACGTTTTGTTTTCTTATTCTTTGACCGTTTTTTAGAAACTTTTTGGTCTGATTGAGAACGTCGATGCTTTTTAAAAGCACTTTTTAGGTCGCACTTTTCAGGGTCCCAAATTACCCACTCAGACTGGTCATCTTTGATCCTAAAACATATAAACCCATCATCTTCAATATCTTGTCTATAAAGTATTATAGTGTCACGTGAAAGGTCGCCAGGCCACATATCAGTTAAAGTACGACAAATGCTTCGAGCGCCTGAGTCTATAGGAGCAAACTTATAACGTTTTCCTGGAAACGTTACGATATCTATAATCTGCTTTGGGACTTGCATACGTTCGAACGCCATATCTGTTAATATAAATATATTAACAGAATTTAAAATATTTGAAAAATTTTTACAAAATATGTATATCAATTTTTTATTATTTTTCACTTTGTATTGATCTGTATCTTGATCCCCATCGCCTCCAACTCCTGAAACAATAACTTTGCGCAATACGGAATATTTGTCCTATTCACCTGCCCCGTCTTGCACATCCGGCATGCCGTCGCCGACGACAAGATGTTTCCGCACTGCTCGCACACATTCACCTGATACGCGTCGCTCATATCAAAAAGGGTCTCCTGAATAAATGCCGCACCGCCATGGCTAATCAGCGCGTCGCGCTCCATCTCGCCCACACGCAACCCGCCTTCACGTGACCGACCCTCGCTTGGCTGGTGATGCATCATTGTCACATTTCCTGTGGATCGTGAATTACCTGTCCACACTGCCTTCCCCTCCTTCCCATTTCGTCGCACATAGAAACGCTGGTTTGGAACTTCAATGCATACGACATGACATTTTTCTTCTGTAAACAATTCAATGTCAGGTGTTTTGACATCGACTTGCTTCTCCTTATTCTCCTTATATTCCACGCCAGCGTGCAAACAAAATTGTTGCAACTTATCAGAATGTCTTGCTAAATGTTCGCGACGTTGAATCACGCCACGCATTTGATCTCTATTCAGCCTAGCAATCGCTGGGGACGATTCGGGTTCGCCGGCTATTGGGTACCACAACGCATCGTTTTTGTAAATCATATGTTTTCCAACAAGATCTTCTGCTTTCACAAACTCAAATGGTGACTCTTCGGTTTTTTTAACCCACATACGATGATTCCCAGTGACTTTTAAGTCGACCATAGATGTCCTAATCGTATACATCGGTCCTTCATAATCTGGATAACTAAATGTATTGATTGGGCATTGATAAACAAGCACACCATCGTCATCCAATGTGGCAACCTTATCATATTTTGTCACGTCTAAAATGGGTTTCCATCCTTCCAATGTCAACACATCGTGATCGGTTGTCAAACAATGTATTTTATCGGCAACCATATGCTTTAACCTTTGGTAATACGTCGGGCCAATAAACAGCTCTGAATCCAAAAACTCGCCCGTAAACCCATTAAACAACTTTTCGTTGCCGTACTTCTGAAACCCGTATGCTTTTAACAAGTTTGAAATATTCTCGACCGGATTAATACTTTGATCTGTAAACGCCGTCGCGTCCCCAAACTTTCCATTAAGACTTCCTACTTTGCTGTACAAGCACTCAATAAGCTGTGATAATGTCATGCGGCTTGGCTGCGAATTGCTAACAACTATTCCGTGTGCGATGAAATTATTAAAAGTCTTTACATTGAAACAGTAGATAGGCTCTTCGCCGGCGTCAACACGGCCAAGCACTTTCATATGAAATGTCGGGAGAACAGTGGCTTCCCGATCGACAATGTAAGTTTTGCTTGAAAACCAGTCGGCACAACAAAGTTGTTCAATGTATTTTTTAAACGTAGGAAAGTGTTTATAGCTGAGGTGAAGAACGTCACTGGATCGATTATGTTTGCGACGGTTTCCAATTTGTGTTTTGCCATTGATGCCGTATGTATAATACTTGTTCAATGGAATGTTGTTTTCAAAATAGGTATCACGTGCATGTGCCAAGGCGTCTTCCAATGTCATGCCTTTTTCAAAGTACCTATTTGTCAATTTATAAATGTCTTCGGATTGTTGTTTGACACGCTGTTGCAAGGACTTGTAGGACTTATAAAGCGTCAAGCGACACATTTTTTCAACACAATAACGCATGCCAATTTGTTCTACAAAGGCAAGCGTGTTTCTGACAATGATGTAAACAGACACCATATATTCAGAGATGTCGGAGATGTCGGAGTCAGACTCAACACACTTGTCAGACATATCAATATATTTCTGTGGGTTTGATTTGTGGTAGTACCGTTTTCTTTCAATGACTGCATCGACGTCAAATCGGT
>Ga0214919_10011143_pt1 | contig 11246 bp, 8 predicted proteins | sample LL1503_MetaG_FD_177994 | JGI IMG/M metagenome (GOLD analysis project Ga0214919, IMG submission 177994) | Freshwater microbial communities from Lake Lanier, Atlanta, Georgia, United States - LL-1503 | ecosystem: Environmental > Aquatic > Freshwater > Lake | place: USA: Georgia | collected 2015-03-15
TCTCTTTGTTTTTTTATGTTTAATATTTTTAATAGATTTATTGTGCTTACGTTTAGTTTTCTTTCCTCCCTTCCAAACTTGCCACCATTTTTTATTTTCTGCTACTGCTTTGCTGGCTTCTTGCGGATTTAAAGGTTTAGGAGTTGATACCGCAACGGCGGGCGCTGGTACTGCTGGCGCTTGTTGTGCTGTTGTTTTTTGTGCTACTTCTACTGCTGGCGCTTGTTGTGCTGTTGTTTTTTGTGCTGCTGGCGCTACTGCTTGTGCCGATTCAACGGGTTTTATAAATGAAAAATATTTAAAATGACCATTATTAAATGTTTCATTTAATAAATGTATTACTGGTGTATTATCATCATTAAGTTTATTTAATTCGGTTATACCATGTTCTTTACTATTTGTATTATCAAACATATGACTTTCAATTTCTATATCTGCATATTCTAATAAATCTTGAGTTATACCATATTCTAATCCTTGTGTATAATTACTTGAATTTCTTATAGTATTAGTAACATTCATTTTAAACTCCTCATAATTTTTACTATCTTTATATAATTGAATAAACCATGGTTGAAAATCATTAAGAATATATGCTTTATTTTCTTCTAATTTAATTTTATTTTTTATATCAGAGTCTTCCAATAGTTCATATGCTGTTCTTAAGCCTGTATCATCCTGATTTATTTTTTTTGCGACTAAATCACGAATATATTTAACAAATGATATTTTATCAACTGGTTTAGATGTTGTATTGTACGCATTATATATTCTTTCTAATAAACCTTGTTCATTTGCTGCATCATATATTGAATTAAAAAAACAATTTCCATCAGCACCCGCTTCTTTCAAATATACAGGAAAAGTGTTTGTTACACTACTTACTCTAATATTTGGAGGCGGTGTCCCGGGTATGTTAAGTGAAGAAATCTCTAATGGTTTTAATGGTTTTAATGTTTTTAATGGTTGTTGCGGTACCAATAGAGAAGATTTTGGCGTTGGGGTGACAGGTTCAGGCGATGGTTCTGGTGATTGAGATTGAGATGATCTAGGGAAAGGACTAGGGCTGGGACTTGGGGTAGGACTAAGACTTGGACTAGGTGATACCGATAATGCTCTTGGTTTTATTATAGTCATCGGTGATGAAATGTTAACTGGAACTGAAGTTTTTGGTAAGTTAGGATTCACTGGCTCAATAGCAGGCCCATTAGCATTCGCAGGCCCATTAGCATTCGCAGGCCCATTAGCATTCGCAGGTTCAATGGCATTCGCAGGTTCAATGGCATTCGCAGGTTCAATGGCGTTCGCAGGTTCAATAGCATTCGCAGGTTCAATCGCATTCACTGGCCCAGTAGCAGCAACCTCAACAGGTTTATCTTCTTTAATTTTATCTAAATCGCCTTCAGTTAAAATAACATCTCTTTTCTCTTCTAATTGTTTAATTTGTATTAAAGTTGTATCCTTTATAGTTTTATTTATAATATCTTCAACTATTTTCAGTCCCTTTAAAAAATCCAATTCACAATTTTTATATAAATCTTGAATTATTGTTCGTGTTTCTACCACAATGTCTTCAAGTTTTTTCTCAGTAAGACTTGCCTTAACCACAATTTCTTTTTTTTTTGTTAAAGGGTTAATATTAAAAGAAAATAATCTATCTATTAGTGCGAGTAATTTTGATTGATTCGTATTTACATTATTCATCATATCATTAATATGACTGGCATATTCATAAAATAATTTTTCTTTTAATGAGCCTTCATATGCTTTCGTGTATTTACCACCAGGACTACAACCTTCACTATTTTTATAGTTTCTCAAAGGTATTTGTGTAAAGGTTTTAATTGTTTTTTCGCCCTTATCATCCAATGGTATTTTATCGTTGCCTGTGAATGCTTTATATAACGTTTCAACATCTTTCTCATAGACAGTTTTTCGCATTTTCTCAGTCATTCCAACAAATCCTCCATGATCATAATCATATTTATCAAAATATAATTTTTCCAGTTCGGGCATACCCGGTTCTGAATATAAATTGCGCGATTTTCCCGTTTTACTATCCGTATTTATTTCACAAAAATTTGGATTAACTTTCACTGGTTCTTTTTGGTTAGGATTAAAATTTTGTCCATTTATTAAGGCATTTATTCGCTGACTACACATATTAATTCTCTGAATACTTGCTTTTGCTTCATCTGGAATAGTTTCTTTTTGGGATAAATCAACTTCTTGACTATTTCCAGAGATATCTTTAAATTTATAGGTAGGGTTAACTGTTGTAACAATTGCTGAAAACACCTGAGCAACCTTTACATAAAATTTTGCTATACCAATACACATTCTTCTTTTTTGTGTTGCGTTTTGAACATTTTGAACATCAAAACTATCAATTTGATCTTTTTTAAAATATATCAATTTATCGGAAGCCATTTCATTTATTTCAGATTTCCCCTTTAATCGCTGGGTTAAATAACTAATCTCTAGATTACTTAATTTTTGGTCAACTATTTTAGATGTAAGTATTACTAAATTATTACAATAGTCTGTATCTGTTAATTTTTCCATATCTTTAAAATTCTGTGTAAGAATATAATTTGTTGCAACATAATCTATTATTTGGGATAATGATTTTTTATTAGGTTTATCTACATTCGAATTAGATAGAGCATTGCCCATTATATTATAATTATATATATATAATAATTTATTAATTTATTATATACATTAATACTTATATACATTAATACTCAGTGGTCAAAGTCCGATTGCCTCCTCGTTGATTTAAATATTTCATTTGTTCAGGTGTCGCACAAACACATCCAGTTGAACTAGAATAAACCGACGGACAACATTCAGGCGCATATTTATTTTCAGCAAACATAATCATTTCGGAATCAGGTAAAGGAACCGCTCCCCCTGTATTATTTTCAAGTGATTGATATACACCCGACGAATAATCCTGAGTAGAAGTCTTTTTTTCCCAACTACTTTTTACCCCATCGCCCATTTGATAATCAAGTTCAGCACCTAAAAGAGTAAATGTTTCTTTAACACCTCCCATACAAGAACAAAACAGGTTCATTCCTATAAATCCGCCAATAAGCATAGATAATATAATTAGTTCTAATCTCATTTTATATCCCATAATAGTTATCTCCATCTTCTTATAATTATAAATTAGATAAAAATAATATTTTATTTTTATTATTTATCTAATTTATATTTTAATTAAACTATAATTTGTTAATAGTGTCTAAACTTTTATCAATAACGGTAGAAGTTGCTTTTGTGCCAATATCCATTGTTGTCTTAATCGTAGATCCAACAACATTTACCGCGCCTTTAACACCTCCGGCGCAAGAACAGAACATATTTACCCCGATAAATCCTCCAAGAAGCATACATAATATAACCAATTCTAATCTAAATTTATAACCATAAATACTAAACTCCATATTTATACTATTATACTATAATTTAATTTAGAATGTATTTATCAATTCCATAATTATAATCTTTAATTTTTAACCCATTAATATAAAAATATCCTGTATCTGTTATTAATTGATATAAAAAAGAGACATTTTCTATTGTCGGCGATGATATTAGAATTTTAGTGTAATTTCCTAAATCATCATCATCTATTTCTATAGTTGGAGAACCAATTAATTCACAACTTATAGAATTATATTTATTTATTTTCTTAAATTTATATACTCCGCTTGTATTTAAGGCATCTATTTTGACCTTACCCAATACTTTTACCCCTCCAATTAATATATCATTTACCTGAATATGTTCTAAATTTATACTATTGTAATTTTCCAGATATATTTGTGTATCTCCATGTAATCCATTATCTAAATAATAATGTATATCCTCTTTTTTAAAGTTTTCTGGGTCTGGTATACAATTACAATTTGTTTTTATATCTCTCATTACCTTATCGTCTATATCATCCCAATCCGAATATACAATGTCTCCTATTTTAAATGTTTTAGAATTAGTTATTAAACAATATACAAAAGGTTCTTTAAAATCATTTATAGGTATACTATCTGGGTGATTTTTTACATTTATCCATCCCATGGTGTTATGTAAAACCCGATGTTCACCAGTTACAATTACATCATATAACTTATATATATGTTGTTTCTCTGACGAAAATTTAATCACGCCAGTTACGTGTGTATCATCTTCTAATTTATCTCCAATTTCTATATCAGAAATATTAACATTTAGATATTCTTTCTGTTTGGTATCAAATTTAGATATTTTTGTATTTTTCGAAAAGCACCCAGGCGTGCTAGGCAATACTTGCGGAGTCATATCTAATACTTCATATGCCGCACCTTGAATCAAAATAGTTGGCACTAAAATAAGCGCAAATATAGCCAATAACGGAGCAGCCAATGCTTCCCCGACAAAAGGTATAAATAACAACCCAATTATCGTTCCTGCTAAAATATATAAAGTTTTTACTATAAAATCAATTGATGCGCCAAGTGACGATTTTAATGTATAATAAACACCAAATAAAGTATATACTGTTCCGGCTAATACCCCATTTGTTTTCGCAAGCATATCTTTCATATTAATTACAAATTGAAATACAGGCAGGGTGATATTTAATATTCTACTCATAACATCTTCTGAAAACATTTTAATGCTTATTCTTATTTTATTAAACATTGCTCTGATACCATCTAATGCTTTGGATAGGTCATTAAACATATCAGTGAATGTATTCATTATATAGTACACTGGTTTGAACGCATCACCTGCTACAGTTTTCAATATTGTTTGTATACATCCAGTAAAATTATTTCCCGTAAACTCAAATGCGCTCATACCTTGAGGTTTATTTATTAATCCAGCAAAAGGTATCACGGAAGGATTGCATTTCTGATTATCCCAATCAGTTATTATCGGTTGTATATTATTAAATACATGATAATAACTCGTTGCTATAAAAAATATTAAAAATATAATAACACTTATCCAGACATCAGTTCCATACTTTTCAAGAAATCCTTTTTTATTGTATAAATTATTCACTTTTGTAAATATAGTTTCCATGTATGTATATATATATATTATTAAATAAGTTTTTTCGCCTCTGACCCATTATTATCTTCCCAATCATGGAAGATATGTTTTCCAATAGGAATAATATGATCGGATGTTATTAAACACGCAAAATTTGGGCTATTTATATCTGAAATAATAACATTGCTTAAATCTTCTACATGGACAAATTGTTTTGTTTCATTATTATATATAAGATGACTACCCGAAACTAATATTTTTTCATTATTCTCTCCTCCATCGATGGAATATAATTTTTCAATAAATTCGCCTTTTTCGGTAATATTGCTTATATTCATAACCGCGCATACTTTTGAACCGGTCTTAAGTATAGAATTCAAAGGCAAATCTTTCATCGCATATAAACTTCCGTCTTTTAGTTCTACTTTTGTATCTGGATGAAAACACAATGCCCTGACTAATTGACCTGGCGGACCATTCCACGCGCTTTCCATCGTATCCACCGTGCCTTCTAATGTATACATTAATGTAGCTAATATACCGATTAATTTTGCGAACATATCTTTAATATTTATAGTGACGCGCTGAAATTCAATAAGAATATTTAAAAATACTCCAAATACAGTTTGTATTATGTTTGTTATATAATTTCTTATATTATTAAAAAATGCCCTCACTCCTGTTAAACCATCATTAATATCTTTTGATATATTTCCAAGAACACTAAAGCTGTATTTAATCGGTTGCATCAAGTAACCCATATAACTAGACATCATAGTTTGAATACAAAAGCTAAAATTACTCATTGGATCATAACCAAAAACACTCGCGAAAGGCATGACTATTGGATTACATCTATACTGCGGCCAGTCATCTTTAATCTTCTGTATGCCGACGGATAATACATTAAATACATAAAGAACTATAAAAATTAATAGTATAAATAGTGATAATGTAATGTCTGATGTTTTCATAATAAAATATATATTTATTATTTTATTATATCATTTAACACTCAATTTTACCAACTCCATGAACCTCCAAAACCTGAATGATATACTGCTAAAGAACTAGGATATTTTTTATTTAGACAATTATGTAGTATTGTATTATCAGGTTTAACACATTCATTCGGCTTGGCTTTTCTATAGTCGGACTCATTCACCATAAAAGGATATATTTTTTCAGTAGGTATAACTAAAACATCATCTTTATCTTTTATTGCTGATCTGAAGAAATAAGGACCCGTCGTTCGATTAATATATACACTATCCCAATCAATCTCGGACAAGACATCATAATTCAAAAGTCTTTTTAAAATTTCAGAACCAGGTCTCACCGCAAAAAAAGCATTAGACAAATATTTTTTATTTTTATTACCTTTACAATTTAAGTCACATGGGTCTTCGTTCGCAACAATTAATTCTCTCTTATTATTTGTATTTATAAAATTTAATAATTCTTTAGAAATTTCAAATAAAGAATCCAAATAAATACCACCAAATCTATGTAAAATTTCTAATCTAGCTAAATCAGCAACTTGTGCGAATCTCGATTGTTCTAATTCTTCACCCTTTTCAATAGCTAATTGGATAAATTCCCAGGTAAGAGGAAAATTCTCATAATTTAAATCTTTATCGGTCCAGCATTTATATTCATAACCATTTTTTACCGCCAATGTTTTTACCTTTTTCATTAAATTAAATCTTAATGTTTTTTTATCCAACGGTTTACCAAACCATATTTGATGTATTATTTTTTGTATTTCATTATTTGGTTCTACATATATTTTTTCATTAAAAAAAAATTGACGCTCTGTTAACTTTAATGAATCACTTTTTTTATTATAAATGGTCTTACAAATAGATTGGGTTTTTTTATAAAATAATAAACTTTTTCTTTTAAGTTCAATTTCAGTGGCTGATAATTTTGGACCTAAATCAAAAAATGCTGGTTCTTTAAAATATTTTTTTACTAATCTGTGAACTTTTCTATGATGTTCATGTCCATATTCTCCACTTTCATTATGAGTTAAAACTACATTCCACGTTTTTGTAGATAATTTTTTTATAAATTTATCAAATAGACTTCCATCATATAATTTATCTGCTACTTTAGGATTTTCAGTATAGTCATCTTTAACATCAAACATAATGTATCTAGTAACATTACAATAAGACATGGTATTAAAAAATTCGCGTGACCTTATAGGGTCCTTTAAATGGGTAGAGCATATAACAAACCATCCCGGTTGTAATAATAAATTCATACCTCCCCAAAGAACTTCATCATCTGGGTGTGCTACAATAAGTAATTTATCTACTTCCATTATTTATATAAAATAATATAATATTATAATATTTTATCGGTCTAAATGTGACTATTTTTATAGTGTAAAAGAGTAATTATAAATTATTATTATTGCTTATTTTTGCCTTTGCTTCGCTTATGCTTTTGGCTTCGCTTATGCTTATACTGGCTTCGCTTATGCTTATACTGGCTTCGCTTATACTGGCTTCGCTTATGCTTTCTCGTTCCACCAACCGTAGGACAATTTCCAAATGCGTAACAATCATTTACGGCATTATTTTTTGTAGCAATAGAAGTCGTGTTTGTTTGTATACTTGATGTATTTGAATTTATCGGGCTTAAAATAGGGCCGATCTGTGGAAATTGTGGAACAGTAACACTTCCATTGTCACCACCATGCATACTTCGTTTTCCGCGCCCACTTCGTTTTCCATGTATACTTCGTTTTCCGCGCCCACTTCGTTTTCTATGTATACTTCGTTTTCCGCGCCCACTTCGTTTTCTATGTATACTTCGTTTTCCTCCTACTGTATTTAAATTAGATTGTTTCGCGTTCATATTTTTTGTAAAAGCAAGAGCGCTTGTCATTGGACTATTTGACCCTTCAGTATAGCCATACATTTCATATGGCTTCGCTTGTAAATTTAACTTAGACATTATATATTATTTTAATATTTAAATATATAAAAAATTATATATAAAAAAATTATATAAAAAAAATTATATATTTAAATATATTAATAGTAATAAAATACAAATGGATAGCAATGAAAGAATTCATTTACAAAAAATGATAAATGAAAATAACGTAGAAGATTGTACTGCTGAAATAAGAGCAAAAAAACATAGCGATAAAATAAAGGATGATGTGGGGCGTCTACTAAATCTTAAAAAAAAATACAATCGTCTCGCTCAATCTAACCCAGACCAATTTGATAGAATGTGTGTTTCACAGTGTAATTTTATTTTTACAAACTACACAGATATTTATAATAAGATAAAAAAGGATGAACTTAATCTGGCTATTTTAGAAAAACTCCTTAATGTTTTAAAACTTATTGAAGATGAAAAATTAGATCAACACACTGGAGCATTTGAAGTTGGAAAAACATTAAAAGAAATGTATATTGATAGTGCGTTAACTAAAGCAGAACGTATAGATAAAAAAACAGGGAAAAAAATGGAACCCTTAAAACCAAATAAAACTAAAAATATCTCTTGGAAGGAGTTTAAACTATTGAATCAATAATATAAATAAATTATATGAATCAATAAATTATAATATTATATTTATTTATTATATAATGAGACATACAAAAAGAATGTTTAGAAAATCATCTTCTAAAAGTAAAAAATTTAGAAAAACCAAGAGAAACACCAAGAGAACCGGTAAAATAAATAGAATTACAAAAAAAAGAACACATAGAGGTGGATTTACCTGGTTAGAAAACTGGAATTTACAAAAATATGCGGATGATTCAGAGGTTCAACAAAAACTTGCCTCCCATTTTAATGAACCTATGTTAATTGGAAACTCAGCAGAAACCTTATCTCTTTTAAAAGGAATGAACAGCAATTATAAAAGTATAACAGACTTATTTAAGGAGATTGGTGTTGGAATACAAAGCAAAGAAGAAAAAGAAAAACTTATGATGTCAAACACATCTCTTAAAAAATACCAAGAACAATCCGCATCGAAGGAAGAAAGAAAAAGAGAAGAGCGCGAAAGAGAGCGCGAAAGAGAGCGGGAGGAAGAGCAAGCGAAAGAGCGTGAAAGACAGAAAAGAGCGAGTGATTTAGGAATACAGCGAGCGAAAGAGCGAGAAAGAGAGCGCAAGCAAATGGAAGAAGCACAAAGAGCATATGATGAGAAAAATAAGGGCACTATTTTTCAAACACGTGGGGTCGGCAGTAGTTCGCGTGGTTCTTATGGCGATAGAAGACAATAATCGTATTTCTATTGAATTCTAAATATAATTGAAATAAAAATATTAAACATTTCAATTATATCTATACAAGCAGTATGTCTTACACACTTTTAATTGTTGAATCTCCCGCAAAATGTTCTAAAATAGAAAATTATCTAGGCCCTGGCTATAAATGCGTCGCTAGTTTTGGACATTTGAGAGAATTAAATAGTCTAGAAGCAATAGACATTAAAAATAAATTTAAACCAACATTTGTAGAAAGTGAAGGAAAACTAAAACAAATAAGTAAAATACGCTCGCTAATTACAAAGGCTTCTGAAGTATTATTAGCGTCAGACGATGACCGGGAAGGCGAAGCCATTGCCTGGCATATCTGCCAACTATTTAGCTTACCTGTAAAAACCACCAAACGCATTATCTTTCACGAAATAACCGAAACCGCCTTAAAAAATGCCGTAAAAAATCCAACCTTCATTAACATGGATGTCGTAAACGCTCAGATTGCCCGGCAGATATTAGATATTTTAGTGGGGTATAAATTATCGCCTCTTTTATGGAAAAATATAGCCAAAAATACGAAAACCGGTTTATCGGCCGGCCGCTGTCAAACACCGGCTTTACGGATTGTCTACGATAATCAAAAGGAAATTGACGCCTCGCCAGGTTCTAAAGTTTATACTACAGTAGGTTATTTTACTTCAAAAAATCTGCCTTTTGCTTTAAATTTTAACCACGAAGGCGAAGAAGCCATGACTACCTTTCTCGAAGAATCTGTGAATCATGACCATATTTATACCTGCGGAAAACCACGCAACACTATAAAACAACCGCCCGTGCCCTTCACGACCAGCGGACTACAACAAATGGCCAGCAATGAATTGCACATTTCACCCAAAGAAACAATGCAACTATGTCAGAAATTATATGAAGCTGGACATATTACTTATATGCGCACGGACAGCATGACCTACAGTGAAGATTTTATTAAATTAGCCTCCGCATTTATCACTAGCGAATATGGGAAAGAATATGTAAATGAAAAAATAGAAGACCTTTCTTTAAGATCTGATGCTAATGGTAATGGTAATGCTAATGCTAATGCTAATGGTAATGGTAATGCTGACGCTAAGAAATCTAAAAAGGCTAAAGATGATAAGAATGTGCAAGAGGCGCATGAAGCCATCCGCCCAACAAATATCAAATTAAAAACGCTAAATGCTGCGGATGATTTTACATCGAAAGAAATTAAAATGTATTTATTAATTCGCCGGAATACATTAGAAAGTTGTATGGCGCCGGCAACCTATAAAGGCATTACCGCTATCGTTTCCTCGCCAGTGAAAGAAATAGACTATCGTTTCCCAACCGAACAAGTGATATTCCCGGGTTGGAAAATAGTAGATGGTTATGACAAATTAAATAACGACTATGCTTATCTCCAAACCTTAAAACCTGAAACTAAAATAGACTATAAAAAAATAACTTCTAGGGTGACAATGAAAAATATAAAATCGCATTATACAGAAGCCCGTTTAGTTCAATTATTAGAACAACACGGCATTGGCCGGCCATCCACCTTTTCCTCTCTTATTGATAAGATTCAAGAGCGCGGTTATGTGAAAAAGGATAATGTGAAAGGAGTCACTCTAAATTGTCTTGATTTTGAATTGGAAGGCGAAGAATTATCCGAAATAGAAACAAGTCGTGAATTCGGAAACGAAAAAAATAAATTAGTTTTACAGCCCCTCGGGATGTTAGTATTAGAATTTCTATTAAAACATTTTGACTCTTTATTTGATTATACTTATACAAAAAATATGGAAGATACGCTAGACCTTATCGCAAAAGGAGAGAAGGTATGGAATGAATTATGCCAAGAATGTTTAAGCCAAATAGAAGAGTTATCTGCGAAGATTTTGCCGAAAACTAATAATATAGATGCAGGCGCAGCAGGAGCAG
>Ga0214919_10011144_pt1 | contig 11244 bp, 7 predicted proteins | sample LL1503_MetaG_FD_177994 | JGI IMG/M metagenome (GOLD analysis project Ga0214919, IMG submission 177994) | Freshwater microbial communities from Lake Lanier, Atlanta, Georgia, United States - LL-1503 | ecosystem: Environmental > Aquatic > Freshwater > Lake | place: USA: Georgia | collected 2015-03-15
CGGTAGGGTTTAGACAGAAATGACTTAGGTGATAGTTAGAAAAGCCTGAGGAAACAACAAAGCCCGCACCAATAGGCACGGGCTTTGTCTTAAAGCGTTTTTTAGATGTCGTAATAACATCTAAATGCCTAACAGAATCTTTAACTTTATAGTCAAAACCCATATTTTTGTGCGTAGAGCAGACATTACTACAAGAAATGGTGTGTCAAAGTGTGTCGTACTTTGTGTCTTAAGTGTGTCGTGAGGAAATTTCATGCGTGAATTTGAGAATTTTTGAGCCTAAACCTGTGTCTCATTTTAGGGGTTTGGAAGACCGATTTTCGCTAATTTCCGATTTTTAAGGTCGCCCTAGCCGACCATTTGCCGATTGGCATGGGTCGATGACTGGACATCTGTTTTTCTTGAACTTAGGTCAAAAAAGTATTGGGTCATGTCAGTCTTATCTGACATCCTTACGCCATGTCCCTTTCGGGCGTTTTGGACTTAGTCAGGAGTTGAGATGAGTTATTCAGATTTGAGCGACCAGGAGTTAACGGAAATTGTCGCCACTCTGAAGTCTGGAAAGCCGCTTCCATCTCGATACAAGGCCTCTCTGTTTGAGGACAATTTGAACGCTGAATTGATTTGGCCAGGCAAAACCACAGAGATAGAACGCTCTGTTCTTCCTTTCCAGAGCATCGAGCAAATTGACGAGCCTCGCTCGACTACTGTCCAGCAATTCGATTTGTTTTCCATGGACGATAACTCTGGGAGACAGTCTGGGGGGTGGACCAACAAGCTCATCTGGGGTGACAACAAATTAATCCTTTCTTCCTTATGTAATGGACCCATGAAGGCGGAAATTGATAAGGCTGGTGGTCTAAAACTTGTTTACATCGACCCGCCTTTTGACGTAGGAGCGGATTTTTCTATCGAAGTTAATGTCGGCGATGGAAGCGTAACTAAAGAAGCTTCAATTATCGAACAATTTGCCTACCGAGATACTTGGGGGCCTGGCAAATACGCCAAAATGATGTACGAAAGACTAAATTTAATTTTCTCCTTACTTGCCAACGATAGTTTCATTGTTGTACATGTGGATTGGCGAACAACTGGAATAGTACGTTTGATTCTAGATGAAATTTTTGGTGTTGATTCATTTATAAACCAAATTACTTGGCAAAAAACAACTTCAGTAAAAGCGCAATCTTCAGCTTTCCCAAACGTTTCAGATACCCTTTTTATATATAAAAAAGGTAATCCCGTTTTGAATAAGATTTATATTGATTCCACAAAAGATGACAAAACATATTCCTTGGTTGAAGAAGGTACTGGTAGAAAATATGGAAGTTTTGACTTCACGCAATCAGGGCCTGGTCCAGCACGTAATTTCGGGGAAAGAGGCACTATCGCTCCGCCAGCCGGAAAGCATTGGATTTGGTCTCAAGAGCGCATTGACCAAGGATTAAAAGACAACTTAATAATTTTCTCTTCTACTGGTCTTCCAAGAGTCAAAAGATATTTGGATGAGAAACTCGGAAATATTGTCGGTGATATTTGGAATGATGATGATGTTCTTCCTTTGTCGGCAAATGCCTTAGAAAGGACTGACTATCCAACACAGAAGCCTGAATCTTTGCTGGTACGTGTCGTAGAAGCTTTAAGTCAGCCAGGAGATTTAATTGCGGATTTCTTCTGCGGAAGTGGAACTACGTTGGCAGTCGCTGAGAAAATGGGAAGAAAGTGGATTGGTTCTGACTTAGGCAGATTCGGCGTTCACACAAGTCGCAAGCGACTTATTGGAGTTCAACGCGAATGTGCTTCTAACGGCGAAAGTTATCGAGCTTTTGAAATATTGAACTTAGGTGCTTATGAACGTCAATACTTTGCGGGAATAGATATGTCTTTGCCTGAGGAACAACGCAAGGCAATATCCGCAGAACGCCGCGAGCATTTCCTCAAGACGATTTTGTCCGCATACGGCGGAGAACGAACTGAGCATTTTGCGGAGTTTCATGGTATTAAGGACTCTTCCTGCGTATTTGTTGGCCCACTCGATTCCGCAGTAACTCAAGAAGATGTCAGAAATTGTGTTGAATCTGCGAAAAAGAACGGTTTGACTCGCATAGACATTTTGGGTTTTGAATTTGAAATGGGCATAAAGCCTGTCATGGTTGATGAAGCCAAAGAACAAGGAGTGACTGTCGCTCTCAAATATATTCCTAATGATGTATTTGATACGAAACTTATATCTAAAGGCGAAGTGAAATTCCACGATGTTGGATATGTAGAAGTAGAAGCAAAACAAGCTAAGTCCGGCTCTGTAACAGTCACATTGAAGGATTTTGGAGTCTTCTACTCACAAGATGATTCAGATGGAATCACACAAAGCCTAAAGAATGGCGCTTCCCGAATAATAATTGACAATGGTCAAGTAGTTAAGGTGAGCAAAGATAAAAAGGGAATTGCTTCAAGAGAGATTCTTACGAAGTCTTGGGTTGACTGGATTGACTATTGGTCAGTAGATTTTGACTTTGAATCTCAGCGTGAGAACATCACAACAATCGTTGACGGGAAAGAAAAAACAGTCTGGACTGGGCGATATATTTTCGAAAATCAGTGGCAGGACTATCGAACTCGTACTAATCGCGATTTGAAATTGTCTTCTGCGGAACACACTTATACAACTCCTGGTGATTACAAAATCGCGGTAAAAATTGTCGATATTTTTGGAAATGACACAACTAAAGTCGTGAAAATAAAGGTGAAGTAATGCCTCTATCACCAGCATTTCCAACTGACCCGTACACAATTATTGAGCCAAGTCTGCGGTGGTATCCAGGTGCGTCTGAGCTAGACCTTGAAGAGGCGAGCAAACTCATACCACCATTAGTAGCATCGATTCGAATTGGTGTTCACGAATGGAGACTTGCTGGTTACCCAGGTGCTTCTGAAACATCTAAGAGTCTTTTGCGTTATTGGTTTGAAGAACGACACCTGATTGACGGTTCCGATGGGAGCAAAAGAGAATTTAAGTATTTCTTCGCTCAGCGTGAAGCCATCGAGACGGCCATTTGGTTATTTGAAGTTGAAAACGCCGTTGACCCACGTTCATTAATTAAGTATGACTCATCAGGTCAGGTTGCTTCAGGACATTTTTCTGAAATCTGGACAAGATATGTATTCAAATTAGCAACAGGTGTAGGAAAGACCAAGGTGCTTTCGCTACTTATTGCTTGGTCTTATTTCCACAAACTTTATGAAACAAATAGCAAATTGTCGAAAAATTTCCTATTAATCGCTCCAAACATCATTGTATTAGACCGACTTTTCGAAGATTTTGATGGATTGAAGATTTTCTTTAGTGACCCAGTCTTGCCTCATGATGGTTTTGGTGGAAGGAATTGGAATAGTGATTTTCAGATAAATCTCCACGTTCAAGACGAGGTGGGTAAAGTTTCCGAGAGCGGGAACATATTCCTGACGAATATTCATCGCATTTACGAAGGAACTCCTCAGCCATCTATTTCAGATGACGACTTAACTGACTTCTTTTTAGGTAAGAAACCGATTGCTAAGACGACACAAAAAGAATTTGATTTGTCAGAAGTTGTTCGTGGCATCGATGATTTAGTGATTCTTAATGACGAAGCGCATCACATACATGATGAGAAACTCGCGTGGACTCGTGCGATAGAGTCTATAGATTCTAAAATGAGATTGCGTACTGGTCACGGTATTTCTGCGCAGCTAGACGTTACGGCTACTCCAAAACACTCGAATGGAGCAGTATTCGTTCAAACTGTCTGTTCATATCCCTTAGTTGAGGCAATCAGACAGGGAATCGTAAAAACTCCAGTTGTTCCTGACGAGGCTTCTCGCGGGAAACTTTCTGAGCATCCATCAGACCGAGTTCATGAACGTTACGCAGACCACCTAAAACTCGGGTACTTGGAATGGTCGAAACGAAGAGACAATCTTCTGAAGGCGGGGAAAAAGCCAATTCTTTTTATCATGACTACAACAACTGATGAGTCTGATGAGGTTGCTAAATATATGGAGCAAACTTATCCAAACTTAACTGGGAAAGTTCTGGTCATTCACACCAACGCATCGGGTGAAGTGGGCACTAAGCCAGGGGACAAAGAGTTAGAAAGTCTTCGTGAAGCTAGTCGTAAGATAGATTCGTTAGACAGCCCCTATGAATGTGTTGTCTCTGTTTTGATGCTTCGCGAAGGTTGGGATGTTCAAAACGTAATTTCGATGGTGGGTCTGCGTCCTTACACAGCAAAGAGCATGGTTCTTCCAGAACAAACTCTCGGTCGTGGTCTAAGAAGGATGTTTAGAAATGACGCGACCTTGATTGAATATGTTTCTATTGTAGGTACTGATGCTTTTCTAGATTTCGTAGAGAGCGTGAGGTCGGAAGGCGTAGAACTTGAAAAAGTATCTATGTCTGCGAACAGCATTCCTAAAGCACCAATGCTGGTTGAAGTTGATGTAGATGACGCTAAGAAAGACATTGAAAAATTGGATATTCCCCTTCCAAAACTAGCCAGTCGAATAAAGCGCGAATATAAAAATCTTGAAGACTTGGATGTGTCTCAGATAGCGCAGGGTGGCTTTAAGGTTCAAACTTTCTCAAAGACCGAGCAACGAGAAATTGTCTTTCGTGATTTAGATACAGACCAAGTCGCTTGGAAAACTGATTTAGGGCAAGAAGTCATCGCAACATCCCAATCCGTGATTGCTTATTTGACTTTAGAAATCATGCGCAGAATGAAGTTAGTCGGTGGTCGTGATGTGCTGTACGGCAAGGTGAAGGATTACATTCAAAATGGGCTCTTTGATGAGAGCGTCAACTTAGACGACTTGAATGTCTTACGTAATCTCTCCGAAGTTGGCCCTCGGAAGCACCTGTTTGATAACTTTGCGGACGCCATTAATAAATTGACACTTGTTGATGTTGGTTCGACCGAGGTGGTAAGTCAAATTCAAATCTCCAAGACAAGGCCAACCGTTGTAAATAATCAGGAATTTATCCAGTCTAAGAAAACTATTTTCAATCGTATAGTTGGCGACAGTTATCTAGAACTTCGCTTTGCGAAATTCCTTGATGATGCTTCTGATGTGGAAGCATTCATCAAATTGATGCTTAGCGTTCATTTCTCTATTCCGTACATTCGAAAGAGTGGAGAAATTTCTTACTATTATCCTGATTTTGCTGTTAGAACTAATTCGAAAAATGTTTATATTGTTGAGACGAAGGGCCTTGAAGACATAGATGTCGCACCTAAATGGAGAGCATTAAAGCAATGGTGTAGCGATGCGACTGAACTAGACCCTATGGGAAGAAGCTTTAGACCGATTTTTGTTTCACAAAAAGATTTCGATGAAGTTGAAAAAGAAGTAAAAACTATGGAGAAATTAGTAGCAATAATCGGAAGTAAAGAACCGCTGGGTGTCTGATTACTGTCATTTTTTGATTTACCTTTACTAGGCCACTTGGGTGAACATTTCTTACCCACAATCTCCGTTCAAATCGATAATTCGGGTGCCTGACCCCATACATTCAACAACAACGTATGGGGTCAGGCACCCTATCGATTTGATTGTTGTGTAATTATTGTTTATTGAAAGGTTGATAGTTGATTTTGTAATCAGACGTGAACAGTAAGTAAAGCGACACAAGTCGCGACACTTACTGAAAGGTTACAAAATGAAAGAAATAAATGTAGGGAAAGAAAAACTAACCGAGCGAGATGTGGAAGTCGCCACCTGGATTGCGGAGCAAGGTTGTGCTCGACTAGACACAGTTGGGCTTGTACTAGCGAATATGGGGTACAAGATTGAAATTCGTCAGTTAAGAAAACTTGCGGTTCGATGGGAGAGACTTGGCCTCGTTCATAGAGAGAGACTTCTAGCGAAAGCACCCGCAATCTTGTGGACTACCCGTTATTCGATGAAGCTTGCCGGAATTTCTATGGGTAGAGGACAGAAGGCCGTAAAGCCCAGTTTTACAACAATTCATCACGAATTGACTGTCGCGCACATTCGAACGATTTACGAATCACACGGAGCCAACTGGTTGAGCGAGTCTAGGATTCGCGAAGATATAACAGGGCATCTTCCAGATGCGATAGCGACATACAACGATATGAAAATTATCGTGGAGATAGACAGAACTCGAAAGAGTGCCACACGATTAGAAGCAATAATGTCAGAAAATGCGATGGCGAATGAAAGTGATTTTGTGGATTATTGGATTTCCTCTGACTTGATTTCATTCTTCGACTCACAGGTTAAGAAATTGCCAAAGCACATATCGCAGAAAATTCGACTTTATTCAATTCCAGGAGAATTGATATGAAAAAGAATCTGCCATCAAAAGTTCAAGATGAGAGACAACTTGAGGAAAGCAACAACGATGGTTTGATTGCAGTTTTCTTAATAGTCTTATCAATTGTTATGTTTCCAGTACTTTTGTCGAATTTGATAAGTCCGTATCTCGCGGAATTTCCTCGCGTCTGGGTACTTGCCAAAAAATTGCGAGCAAGAATTAATCTGCTTGCCACAATTTCTCTTATCATTTATGTGTTCAGCATTGTTCCAGTAATCAAATTTTCAATTGCTCATGGTACGGTTCTAAAGATTCTCTCCGTTATATTTCTCTGGATATTGAGCACTCCACTGGCGTTGGTAGTGTTGAGATATAGATTGCGAGAGATTTCTACCAAAGTGAGGCAGAATGATTTCGACCCTCGAAAAATTGGTTATATACGTACGGCACTTGAGACTGCTGGATTCTTAGAAGTTAGTAACGACTATGTGAATGAGCAGCTTCCGATTAAGACGAAGAACGGAAATGGCGTCATTGGCAGAATTGTGAATTTCGACTTTCGTGGTGATACGGTAAAAATATTGACTTCACATAGGAATCCGAATTTAGTATCTGTTGAAGACGGAAAATTTGCCATACTTCCGTTGAACGCAACATCGCCTAATCATTCTCTAGTATTAGCTGAGACAGGTGCGGGTAAAACAGTCCTTTTAAGTCGGATGGCGTTGGCGGCTCTCTCTAGTGATTGGAGAGTTGTTATTCTTGACTTCAAAGGTGCCCCCGCTGAAGCTAATCTTTATTGTTCATTGCCCAAATTAGTGAAAAAAAATCCGAGGGCTTTCGCTTTCCCGCAACAACCTATTGACCTCTTTTGGGGTACAAGCAGTCAAGTAGCCCAGAGATTAATTAAGTTCCTTCCACCAATGCCACAGGGGGCTGGAAATTACTATTGGGCTCGGCAGTCGACCGCAATATCTGCGGTTATAGAAAGAACTTCTCCAAATGTAGGAAAACCTACGAGCATTCCTGAGGTGCTAAACAGAATTAGAAATGCTGGGCAATTTGCGGTCGATGTTGACGACAGAAATATGCTTCTTGCTAAAGAAAATGGTCGACTGGTTTGTGAAGATATCGCTGGAGTGCTTGCTTCATACTTCGGATTTTTAAGAACTGGTTCTGGAAGCCAGCGACAAGGTTTCTCTTTTGAATCTGATTTTGACTTGGCTTTCTACTCCTTTAATGGAATGGATGTGAATGAGGTCAGCCTTGGCGCAACAATTATTTCTGATTTTGCTTTCTGGATTGGTTCAGAACAGCGAAGAAATGGGGACAATCGCCCAGTTTTATTCGTCATAGATGAGGCTTCAACGCTTCAAGTGGTCAATGGAAGTCCTTCTCTTGTACATCTATTTCAAAAAGCGAGAAGTTCAGGTGTTAGCGTAGTTGTTGCGAGTCAAACTTTGAGCAGCTTGGGGGACTCTGGAAAGGAATTGCTGAGTTCTGGATGTATTCGCTACTTTGGAAGAATGACAATGCCTAATGATGCCGTGGAAGGAAGTGGAACTGTTTCTCATACGGAAAGGGCCTACCAATATGTATCACAAGACGGTTTTACGGGAACTGAAACCATAAGAGAGCAACGGACATTTACTGTAAATCCAGACCTAGTAAGAAGACTGCCAGATTTAAGTTGGATAGTTTCAGCAAAAGGAGTGAAATCTCAATTTTACTGTCCGTGGATTAATCTGGAAAACTAAATGAATGTTCTCTCCTCTACATAATTATATGTAGAGGAGAGAGTCAATCTAACCCAACTCGGCAATAACTTGTGTTATTGCCTTTGGGCGCCAGAATTCGTCACGTTCTACAACGCTCTGAAAGCTAGTTTCTATTGCTCCGATTTTTATGGGAGTTTTCACTACCAGTTCGTCTAGCTCTTTCATTGAGAAATAGCCAAATTCACCGCAGTCTTTTAATATTCGCGCATATCCGAAGCAAATGTCGTCTATGGGGTCATATTCGATAACGAACCAATCTGCTGAGCCTACAAAGTAATGCTCGCAAACCAGTTTCTGAGAATCCTTCAGATTCTCGGTTTGGTATAGCCCAGGAGCCCGCTGTGGCCTTCTGAGTGTATGTGTTGTTGTCAATGTTTGCCCTTTCTGTTGGCTTTGGTGACAACAAGGACTGTTATGGCTTCTAAACGAAAAGCAAATATTTGAATGTAATTTTTCTAAATTATCACATGATTCTTTTAGGCATATGCCATAAAAATGAAAGGTTATGTAATGAAAGAAAATGAAAGTAGAGCAGTCGTCTACATACGAAACAGACAAGAAGTTTCGGTATTGAAGACCGTTAGAGGGTTTGACGTAACGATAAAAGGTCGATGGCAAGGACAAGATTCCGAAATATTTATGTCGCTCAAATACATCGGACGTGGAGATTTGATAGCTTTGATAGCAGAAGAAGGTTCTTTTATGTCTGGTTTTAGAACTGCTGAGCCAGACCATCACAACTCTCCGCTATTCAGACTAGTAATTAGGGAAAGGCAGAAGGACGCATGGGAAGTCAGGTCGCATAAGGCTGTTTCATACACAAGGGCGCAAAGGAAACTCGTTCCTCAGATTGTGGAGTCGATAATTCCTCTCTTGGATTTAAGTATTGAAGACCAGAAAGATGTAACGGATATTGAGTCTGGATTTCAGGTCGCGAGGGAAGCATTAAGATATTTGAGATTAAGCAAAGAGCATCATTCCGAATACCTCAGAAAGTTTGAAGAAGCAGCTCGTCTTCTAAATTTAGACAAGATGGGAATCGAAACTTTAGTAGCCCTTGGGGAAGAAGGGGCCGACATTCACGTTCTAGCCAAAAACATGGATGCGTTACTTAAGTGAATTCTTTCTTGCTCGAGAGGTGCTCGTTGATGTCTTGGTTGTCGTGCCAGGTTTTCTTTCAGTCAGTTTGCGGGCATTCTTGATGGCACTTTTTTTAGTTTCTTCACTTGGCTTTGCGTAAATACTTCTCAGAACCATGACGCTAGCCCAACCACCAAGCGAGCACACTTCATTCTCGTCCATTTGATAGGTGTGAAGCATGTCCAGCGCCCATCGATGTCGAAGGCTGTGGTGAGTAAGTGTCCACATACGGCGACTGCGGGGCACCTCAACAACTTTTCCTGACGTTTCATCAAATCTCTTGGCTGTGTCTTTTATTCGTTTCACAGGCCACTTAGCGTCTGTGGCAGACCTACGAAAAGTGTCATTAGACCAAGTTGTATGCCACTGGTATCCGCCACTTGGTGCTGGGAAGAGTATCCCTAATGGATTGAAAGGTGGTTGGCCATTTTTGGACACCATTTCATTTTGTTTGATTTCACGAATTCGGTCTTGAATTGCTTTCCCCAATTCATAGCCCGAGACAGTAATCTTGGGATATACAGCAGTTCTTATTTGACCATTCTTGGGAAGGCCAAGTCTATTTTTAGGATTTGTGGCACTCGCTGGTGCGTGTAGCACTAATTGCTTATCTACGACAATGGTTCGCTCTTTTGTGTTCAAATCATTTACCGTCAGAGCCCATTGTTCGCCCCACCTAAGTCCCGTACCAGCTGCGAATTGGACAGCAAGTTCGCCGTTCGCATCATATTTTTGTGTCGCCGTGGCCAGCGCATCTACTTGCTTATGTGTCGGGGCGTGGTCATTGGTTACAACTCTACGGTTTCCCGGCTCGCTACTTACTTTTCTGCGCCCTCTGTCTCCATCTTCTCGAACTTGAACTGGGTGCGCTCCCCGTGGCAGTAACAAAACTTGTTCTTTGGAGAAATAGCCTGCTCTTTGTCCCCATACTAGAAGCGCTCTCAAGTCGATGGTTACTTCTCTCTCAATCCTATTTGTAGATGCGACCGACCTGAACAAATCAATCTGGTCAATGTCAAAATCTTGACAACTTAATTTTGAAAGATTGGACAATTTAAGAGCACGTTTTAGTCGATTACCCCGTTGTACAAAGGAATTAGTTGTGAGAATCGCTCTCCCACGAAGTCCCATTCTGGGATGTGTCAGGTAGTCATCTAGGCAGCTAGAGAGTGTCTGTTTTCCAAGTTTACCCTTGCGCTTGGATAGGCTGGCGTCTTTGGCTTTTGCGAATTCCTGGGCTTCGGAAAGAGAATTTCCCGCTGTGGTTAATTTCCTTTTCTTTGTATCTGGGTCTTTCCAGGCAATCCTGTAAAGGGGATATTTTGTGGATGGAAAATAGATTTTGACCAACCCTACGGCGATGCTTGTTCCTTTATTCGATGGAGATTTCCTAGAAGCCATTATCGCTCCAAGTCTGTATTGACCCTTCGCTTGCGTGAGTTGTAGGTGCGGTTCTGGATGTGGGTTCTAGGCTGTCTTGCTGACTCGGCATCTCTTGAGTTAAGCCAAGAATGTATCTCTTTGCGCGACCAGATGTATTTCCCGCAATCATTGAGGTTAATAGGCTTTGGAAATCCAGGGGTATGAATAAGTTCAAAAGTTTTGGTTCGACCTCTGTGTATGAGCTTCGAGATATGTCTGACTGTGTAGGTCGCATCTTCGAGGTTCGCAGAGGCGTTCCAGGTAATTGCCGTTTCCATGATTTGAATATGCGCAAACCGTTAGAAACGGCATACGAATATCTCATTTGGTTGTCGATGGCATTTTTAACTTCCACTTATGTCTCCTTTGTCGGGGAGTGCCACGCCGTGTCAGAAACTGTGTCTTAAGTGTGTCTTAGTAGCCATTTTTTGTCTACCAAATACGAAAACCCCTTGTAACACAAGGGGTTTTCGCTGACCAGTTAATTGCCTTAGAGGTCGAAATACAGCTCGAACTCAGCTGGATGTGGACGCAAGCGAACATAATCAACTTCTTGCTTGCGCTTGAATTCAATCCATGTCTCAC
>Ga0214919_10011146_pt1 | contig 11242 bp, 11 predicted proteins | sample LL1503_MetaG_FD_177994 | JGI IMG/M metagenome (GOLD analysis project Ga0214919, IMG submission 177994) | Freshwater microbial communities from Lake Lanier, Atlanta, Georgia, United States - LL-1503 | ecosystem: Environmental > Aquatic > Freshwater > Lake | place: USA: Georgia | collected...
CGTCCTAAAATTAAGGCTTTGAAATTTAATAATTTTGTTTTGACGGTTTCATAGTTTAGTGATATTAGATAAACTAATATCGCAAAAGTGATTATTAATATTATCTTTTTATCCATTTATTAATTATTAAATTTATTTTATTTATTTTATTTTATTGTCAATTTCATGTTTCATATTCAATCTATTCACAATTCGCGAAATATCGAACGGTTCTTGAGATGAACCGACTTTTACAGTGTTAGTCGGTTCTAAGCCGTCTTCACCGTAATAAAGTTGGTATATTTTCCCTATAGAGTCTCTCACAGTTCCGTCGTACTGTGTTTTAATATCTTCATTAAGTTTTACTATTCTTCTTTGCATATATCCAGAGGTGGCGGTTCCCATCGCTGTATCGCATATACCTTCTCTTCCTGACATCGCATGAAAATAAAATTGTCGCGGATTTAATCCTTTGATGAAAGAAGAACCTATAAACCCCCGTGATTCGTATTCTAAATCGTCCGATAAATTTTCCATTGGATAATGAGGAAGTGTTCTTTTTCCATTATTTAAAACCGGTATCACTCTTTGCCCTCTCAAATTTTGTTGTCCTAGAAGCCCTGTTATTTGAGCTATATTAAAAAAATCGCCTTTACTTCCTGATGTAACTGTTGATAAAAAATTATTTTCATCGCTAAAAGCGTTTTTAGCAAGTCTTAATCCTATATCTTTTGCTTTATTCATGGTAGCGGTAATTCTTAATTCTCTAATAACTGGATTGTCGGTAGTTGTTTTAATAACACCTGCTTCAATAAAACATTTTTTAATCGTGTTTGTAATTTCTTGTTCGGTATTTTTATCTTCTATTAAACAATCTTTAATTCCAACGCTAAAACTTGTAATCAATAACCAGTTATTTGTAATGAATTGAACGCCGTCTATAAAAGAAGATGAAGCATCGGGTCCGTATTCTTTGTACATTATCTGTATTAAAGAATTATGGACAGCTCCTAAAATCGTTTTATCTAAAGCCCCCTCATATAAAACACCTCTATATATTTTAACAGTTGGTTCTTTAGGGTCGGTATTATTTCGTTTTTCGTATATTAAATCGTTCGGTAGAATTAACGAAAATAATCCCTTACCGTTTAAATATTCGGGTTCTTTTCCTTTCTCCGTTAAAATCGTTTTAATATGTTCAATCTTTTCTAATATTTCATCCGTTGTTAATTCCAATTTCATCGCGATATTGTAAAATTCTTCTTTTTTGATTGTTTTATTAAAAAACGTCATTCTATACGCTCCTAATAATGAATCTTGAACAACTGCCATATTTGGTTTACTTGCTTGAGAAGAAATAATATTATGTTTAGAAGCCGATATAAGTCGTAATTCTGTCTGTGCTTCTATTGATTGAGGAACGTGTATATTCATCTCATCACCATCGAAATCTGCATTGAACGGCTTGCAGATAGCTAAATTCATTCTCAACGTTTTACAGGAACGAACTACAACTTCTTGAGCCATCATAGAAGCTTTATGTAATGTAGGTTGTCTATTCAAAAGAACGATATCACCATCTTGTAATTTTCTTTCTACAACATCTCCTATTTTCAGCGAATATTTTTTTTTACAAGGGTAAGCAATTTTTTCTAAGAATTCACCGTTTCTTTTTATTTTATCACCATTTTTCAATTGTTCTTTTCCATTATTAATAATGAATGATGTATCGCCTCTGATTATAATATCACCGTGATTTATTCGCGTACCTTTAAAATTAATAGCGCTACTTAAATTAATTTTAGTATTCCCGCCATTCGTAATCACAAAGTTCGCCCGTCCATTATTAACTAACGATGTCATTTTTTCAATGTTAAAATTTGAAACTACTTCTGGAATTGTTAGAATCGAAGCCATTTCTTCCGGTACTGCGAGTTGTCCCATTTTTAAAGTCGGATCAGGTCCTATAACGGTTCGCCCTGATTGATCACATCTCCTTCCCATAATATTTGAACGGATTTGACCCATTTTTCCAGTTATTCGCTCCTTGATTCCTTTTATAGGTCGCCCGTTTGTAGTATGTTTAGCTTTTCCTTGACTGTTATTATAAAATGTAGAAATTCTAAATTTTAAACTTTGAAGATATTTCTGTCTTTTAGATTCCGGTAATTGATTCTCCAAATCTTGTTTTAGATGATTATTAGATTTTATTATTTCTACTAATTGATTTGTCAAATCGTCATCGCACATATTACCTTCTGTTATAATATAAGGTCTGCAACAAGGCGGTAATACTGGAAATACCGACATTATAAAATTTCTCGGATGAACTAAGTTAGGGTCAAATCCAATCAATCGAACGTCTTCGTCTGAAATGTTATCGAATATTTCCTTAATCTCTTCAACCTCTAAATTTATAGATAATTTACCTCTTGCCGATTTATATATCATACAAATATTATTATCGATTGTAGAAAATTTAATATCCGGGTGTGGTTCGGCACAATGATAACACACATCTACTTTATCTAATTTATCTAAAATTTTAGCGAATCTTGAGATACCTGCAAATCTATTAAAACCATTTAGGTAAATAATATCTTGAGGTATTAATATTTTAAAACATTTAAGACAGAAACATTTTAAAATCGATATAACATGTTTGTAGTATAAAGGATGGACAATCGATTCATTCAACTCTATATGTCCAAAATGACCCGGACATTTCCAAACATCTTGATTACAAGTCTCACAATTTACACCATTCTCTAGAGAACCCATTTTCGGATCGTAGACAGTCCCGGAAGTATCATTCTTATTATCAGAACTTTTAATTTTGGCCAAAACCTTATTCGTTGTATTATTATTTTTTTCTAAACCTAATTTTTGATTATCAACCTTACATACAGACATACCGAGAATTTCTTCATTAGAAAAAACCCCGAACGATATAGATTGAATCTCATATATATTATTCATTTTTAAAATAATATATATAAACCGAATTTTTAAATTCAATTTTAATTTTTTGTTTAAATAGGCGGGAATGCTTTCCCTTCCGGTTCGTAGTCGTTTAAATTCGTTCCTACCGGCGGAGAAACGTAAGAGGTTGTTCTATCGTCAATATTTAAAATTTTGTATCCAGCCCATCTACAGCCGGCTTTCGGTTGTTTCCAGTTTTTCAAAAGGTATTGTTTAAATTCTGACTTAATAGGTATTTGAAAACCCGGATAACTTTCCTTATACCATCCCTTAAAATCTAAATAAACTTCAGCCAAAGCGAGAATACATTTCTCATCTTCTACTATAACGATATTCTCATCAATATATTGTTTGTAGATATCGTTCTGTTGAATATATTGATTGGTGGCGGTCTTCACTTTTTCCGGTTCTTCACTTCCGTAAAAAACATTTTTTCTATGATTTAATAGAATCCATGCGAACGGTTCTAATAAAAATGGAATTTTATTTGAAAATTCGCTATCCATTGGAAATCGTTTTTGTCGTAGCTGTTCTTCGTAGCTTTCGGGGCATGGCTCACCGGGTCTAACAAAAGTTGATTCGAACGGGATAACACGAATTCGATTCCATGTCGCCTTATCGGAATATTTCATTTTTGGAAGTTTATTACATATAAAAATAAGTTTAAACATCGGTTTAATTTCTTTCGTCGCTTTACCTTTTTCGAATAAATCTCTCGCCCAGTAAGAATCGTTTCCGGATAAACTTTTGAGAATCCCTATATTAATCTGTTCATCTCCGTCAGGCTCTTCTAAAACAGCCCAACGAGTCCCACCGGCTCGTGCCAATTCTGGATTAGCGGTTCCAATATTTGTTTTCTTTCCTGTAACTAATGTTGTGCTAAATTTAATCGCCAATTCACCTAACATTTGCTCAAAAATACCTTGAGTTACAGATTTCGCGTTATCACCTTCGCCAGTCCAGAAGAGAACAACTTTTCTATGATTCCCACCAACGAATATATCAGAAGCGTGATCTAGAAAATAACGGCGTAGCGAAGTATCGGGGAATACTTTCTCAAGATAATCATGAACTTGAAAAACGCGATCATCCCATTCTTCAAATTCTCTATAATTGATAGGCATTGATTTACTTATATAATCTTCGGGTCGACCGGGTCTGAAAAAATTCTCTTTTAAATCGTAGACTCCATTAACAAAACATATTAAATAAGGATTTGAATCTAATTTATTTTTAAAAGTTTTATCGTAAAATACTTCAGCGCATTCTTTCATGATGCTATTTTTATAAGTTGCCGATTTTAGATTTGTTATGAGAGTTCGAACATTTTTCAATCGCGCATTATACATAACTTCTTCCGCTTTATCAGAAACACCGGATAGTTTTTCGAATAAAGTTTTTCCAACTTCTACATATTTAGAAACGATTTCAGATGAGATTTTTTCTCTAAGAAAAACACCTTCTTCTATTTCTTCCCATTTATGATTTATGAACTGATACCATATTTTATTTTGAATACCGGTACAAACGAATTCGTTTTCGTATTCGGAGAATAAAACTTTTGCAACATCGTTATGCGATCCGTTTAACGATTCCTTAACGTAATTGTCTGTTTCGTCTTTTTTCAATTGTTTATATAATTCTGGATTATCTACACTCGCAAAATATCGTAATGTTCCGATTGTTAAATTTCTTTTTTCCATTTTCTCCCATTCATCAATACAAACTGCTTCATTATAAGAAGAAGCTCTAGATGAAAATTCTAACCATAGTTCTAAAGCTTGACTACATCCATTTCCTATATTATATAAAGCCCATCCTATACTAATCCATTCATTCCTATCTTCACTCCTAAATTGTGCTAGTAATGGTAATAATTTTGCAGCTGTCGCTAAATTTTCTTCATTCGAAATATTAACTCGCTTTTTACCAGAACGTTTATCTTCATCTTCTTTTTCTTTTTTAATTTTTTTCATCGGAACTTCTAACCCTCTTTTAATTGTCTTCGTATTCGCTTTTTCACCGTCATCCTCATTCTCTCGCAACGGATTGATACTTAAAATCATCGGTAAATATTTCCGTATATTTCCAGCTATCTGTATTCGTTGATTGGATGAGTTAAAACATTTAAAATTCACGAACGCTTCTTCTAAATCAACTTCTTCACAATTACTATTAAATACCTTACTAAATAAATAAGGGTCCATATCTTCCATTTTCCTACTTCCATAGAGCAACCATGGAGTTTTAAGACATGGATCGACTACAGCACTTGAATCTTGAATCCCTAGATTCTCGAAGATTGCGAGTTCTTTCACAATCTGTTTAACTCTCGGGATTAGATGAACGTTGTAATCGCTACTATGCATAAAAGTGTAAGGAAAATGTAGATGGAACCCATTTTTAATAAAGATTGTATTATTTTTTGAAATTTTATATATTGGTTTCTCTAACAAAACACACGTTAGATTCTGGTCGTCGCAATTCTCAAGAATTGAACGCATCACATTTTGATAAATTTCTATCACTGTCTTCACTTGCTCTTCTGTGTATAAGTGGTCACCGTAATTTATATCGGACGCCTCATTTATTTTAATATCTATATCGCCTAAAACGGGCATATACTCTTTAGGTCTTTCGGCTATACCCGATATAGTGTTATCATTATTTTGTATCAAACCACAATATTCCTCCCAAAAATTATCCATGTCAAAATTAGAAAAATAAAATTTTCCTTTCGGATTTATCATACTAACGTGAGTAAAACTCAAATCTTTTTTATTTTTATCATGTTCGTTATTCTCGGTTCTTATATAATGCGGTTTTAATAATCTTTTTATCGAAGAAGAGCTCATTTCTATTATATATCGATTAGATTTTAATTAATTTTTCATTTTTTAAATTCTGATTTCAAATTTATATTTTTGAAAATTTAAAAAGAAGATTAAAAATATAAAAGAAATGATAGACTATTTTATTGATAAAATAATTCCGATGGATGATATTTTTTTACAGGACGATTATAATATTTCGGTGAAAAGTGAAAATAATTATTTATTTAATATCTATATGGACGGTATAAATGATAAAGATTTAATAGTTATTAAAAGTAATTTTAAAGAAGCTGTAGATTACGCGAAAAAAATGGCGGAGGATATTCGAGACTTTTATAGAGGCGTATATTTCACAAAAATAAACGAAGTATTATCCAATGATATTTCTGTTATTGAAATAATTGGATACAATCCGAATTTTTTATTAAATCGGTGTCAATTGGTTGAGCGAATAATTATTGAAAAAATAGAATAAATTAAAAATATAAAAAAATAAATTAAAGATAGCAATATTTATATTAATAAATATAAATATGAACAACCAAGAAAGTTATACGAAAGAAAGTTCCCTAACAGCTCCGGAAGATAGAAATTTAGAAAAACGATGGAGACCTGACCAATCTTCCCGTGCATTATCGGAAGATGAAGTGAATGTCGCAATCCAAACCTTGAACAACACAAGTTTTACCGAGAAATTCCCACGTGTTGATAGGACTTATGCCGATCCACCCGTTCCAATGCAAAATATTGGATTAGTTTCTTTTATTCCGGCTAAGGGCGCTACACCAAATAAAAACGGTATTTACGGTTTTGCTAAAATCAGGGGGAATTATTCTACCGAGATTGAGGCGAATCAACGAGCTGAGTTTTTGATTAGAAATGTAGATTCTTACCATCAAGTATATCATGCTTATGTAGGTCGTCCGTTCCCTCTGACAGAGAGTTCGGATTATTCGGCTTCTACATCTGAGGTCGATATTCGGCGAGATACAGCCGAATCTGTATCTTCTAATATCAAAGATAAGAAAATGGAGGAGCAACGAACTGTTGATGAGATTAAACAACGTGAAGAGGATTTATTAACCTCTTCACGTAATGATACCGTTGACCCGTACGAGGAGTATATCACTCTCCGAGTTAAGAAGGCTCAACTGTCATGGACTTACTTAGAACATCAAAAGAAATTAGAAGAAGTTAAGAATATTATTGTGAAGACTCGAACTCAAATTTCTGAACTAGAAGAAACAAATCCAGAATTCGTTAATTCATATTATGAGAAATATATGAAAGCACGTCGTGATGCCGGAATTGTTGAATCGGAGGAAGATCTAAAAAATAATTTTATTAAATTTTTGGTCGAAGATGTACCATTACCCGGAATTGACTTTTAAAAAAAATTATTAATTTAATATTAAATTAATAATTTAACCGTAAAAATTTGGAACGACCACACTCAAAATTAAATATAAAAGCGGAGCGTAAAGTGCTAAAAATACATGTATTGCGACAGTAGATTTTGGAGCGTTTTTAGAAGCTCTAGAAACAGCGAAGAACACTAAAATTACATAAACTATTAATAGAGATGATGTATAAGCAACCGAACCATTTATATTGGCTGCAACTTTGGTATCTGTAGAGTTATCATCATACCCCTCACCCTGATAATGTTCTTTTATGAGAGAATCAAGTAATAGTTTAACATCAGCCATTATTGATTTTTATTATTATAAAATAATAAAAATATTTAATTTTTAAAACATTTAGTGCAGTTTTTTTTAATAAAAGAATAATATATGATTATTATTATTGATAATAATATTGATACTAAACCAGTCCAAAATAAATATTTCCGTCGTTTTTTATTTTTTTCTTTGTCGCCTATATTACTTCCTAATTCCGCACCTGCACCCAATAGAGCTAAAGGGGCTGCAGCACAAATCCCGCAAAATTCTTCTTTTGTCGTCATTTCTTTATTTTATATTGAAATAAAGAAAATAATGTTTAGTAAAAATATTGAACATAAATACATGAGCGAATTTTTAGCTTTTATTATTATCCTAGTACATGTATCACAGAATTTAAAAATTACTGGAAAATTTTCTTGTTCTAACACAGTAATTTCTAATATCTATAGTAATTTTTTTCATGCCGATTTATTTCATTTATTAATTAATGTGTATGGGATTTATTATTTTTCCAATTTAGAGAAAAAAATTGGAACAAAGAAATTTTGTTTTTTAATTTTATTTTTATTAATAACCACGGCATTTTTTGAAACGACACTTAAAACTATTTTTCCATCTATAAAATGTTCTGTTGGGTTTTCGGGAATTATTTTCGGTATGGCTACTTTTGTTAAAACTATACATGAAGAAGATTCTAAAGAATTTATAAAGATGATAGCGTTAGAAATTTTATATAATTTCTCTCATAAAAACTCTATATCTATATCAAGTCATATCATCGGTATTATATGTGGTATAATCGCGGGATTTCTGTTTTCAAAATTTAATTTTTTATTTTTGAGTTAAATAATTTATAATTTTTTTTGTTATTTTAGTTTCATCACCATCTATATCTATTTCCGTAGTATTAATCCCTTCTCCGTTAAAATAGTTTGTAGAAAATTCGGCTGTTAATTGTTCAGAATCGAAAAAGCTGTAATTATTTTTATATGTAAAAATAATTGAACAATTTTGATAATAATATTTTTTCAACATCACTATAATATTTTCCAAATATTCACGGCAAAATTCTTTTGAGCAAAAACGTTCTTTGTCAATAATGAAAACGATTTTTGAAAAACGGTACTGTTCGAGGAACAACACATTTATATCGTCAATAAAACCGGCTATTTTTTCATCATTAGTGCAAAACTGAAATTCCGAGTACATGGGAATTTCAATAGTTGTAATTTTTAGAGACGATTTTTCTATCGAGTATTGTCTCGGAAAAATAAATTCCGCGTGCTCAGGCGATGCAAACATTTGCAAGATTCTTTCATTTTCAAAACCGGAAGGATTCAAAAAATCTATAATCTTGTGAACATTATTATTCGTATATCCGCCAATAAATAAAATATTTCTCGGATAAATATATTGGAAAACTTTAATCTGTAAAACTCGTGGTAGTTCAGTTACGAACGAGATAATATTTGAAATTTCCATTATGTCTTTGTATATTTTTTGTCATGGAATATATAAATTAAAAATCATTTTTATCACGATTTTTAATTCTTGTTTTTTTCAATATTATGATAAATCCACCATCCTAAAGTTAAAAATTTTATAATATCTTTTTCGCTATAATTGTTTTCACTTGTCAATTGTTCTTCATGACTATTAAATTTATAAAAAATATAGAATTGAAAAATGAGTTCTAACTTTTCATCCGATAGTTCATCGGAATTAATTTTTTCTTTAATTTCATCTAAAAAATCCACAAATTCTTTTTTTACTTTTTCCATAATTTAACTTAATAATAATTATCTGTAAATATAATTTCTTTAAATTATAAGAAAAAAATAAAGAAAATAATTAATTATTTTCTTTTTATAATATAAAAATGTCAATACAAGGAAATGATGGTTTTAGCCAAGTTCGGTCAAGTGCTGCACGTGTCGGCAGAATGACAGTAGATAATGTATCTCTCAGCAATTTATCAGTTAGCGCGCTTACTGTTTCTGACACAATGGTCAATACTCGTTCAGGTGTTCGCAATACAGTAGTAGGGTTTACACCTCTAAATTTTTCTACTCTTGACGCGGGGAAAGCTGTATCTCTGTTAAACTTAAATGGGCGATCTAAGGCTTTAGATGTAAATGATGCGGATCTTGTCCATATCCCCGCAAATGCCGTGGTTGAACGTGTTGTCGTTAAAGCACTTGATGAAGTGGTAGGCGCTACCACTTTATCAGTTGGTACTTCACCAGTATCAAACGGTGTTCAATCTTATGTTTTAGGTAAAGTTGGTAGCTCTTCTGGGAGCCCTGTCGCTTTACTTGTAGACGCAATGACTGCTGCTGATGCTAATGAAGGTGCATGCGTTGGAGGCAGCAAAGCTGTGGCTGAAGCCGCTCTTGGGTCGGCTGGCCAACCTTTAGCTACTTCAAATGTCGAAGGAGCTCCTCAGGGTTACAGTGATAATCTGCTGTTCGTTACCGTCGAAGCTCCAGTAACATCTGGCTCTCTCAGGGTCGAAGTTACATACGTGAACGCATAAATTATTTAATTTAATACATATTAAAGATATATGTGATTGATTGAAAATAAGTAAATGATTACAGTTTTACATTTTGAAAACAAAAAAATTATAAAAGATGATATTACAACTTACACTTTTAGTACATATTTTCCAAAAATGATGAGAAAAGCTATAAATAACCACATGATAAAAGATGATCATTTCATTCTATGCCCTCTTTACGATAAAGGCGATTTTCAAATAGGTGTTACTGGAAAAGTTAAATTACGAGAAACTTTTTTCCATGGAATAAATAGAGAATTGGGTGAAGAGGTTGGATTAATAATTAAAAATAGAAAAAAATTACATTTTATTAAAAAAATAACCAGAAAAAATACAATAAATCAATCTTTTGTTATAAACATCAAAGATACTAAACCTGTACCTATAAATAATAAAAATTTTATAGATTTACGAACGGATACAAATAATAAAAAAGTTGGTTGTATTATATACGGAGAAGAAAATGATATACTTTCTTTTATGCAAAAACCTATTTATCGCTTTCTAAATGACGATAAAATAATTGGATTAGTTTCTATAAATGTGAAAGATGTAAAAAATCGGTATAATTAAAAATAAATATTTATTTTTAATTACTTTGAATATAACCACGTGTAAAATTTTTTTTCGTTTTCATAATCTTTAAGAGTAAGGTAAGGCGATTCGCTTCGATACATAGAAAAATCGTAAAATAAGTTTTCCGCGTAGTTCAGCATATTTTCAGGGGTTTTTGACAACTTCCAGCAGACAGAACAGTACCCACATGTATTATTTCTAAGCATCCCTTGCTCTTTCTTTCCATTTTTTTTAACCAAATAATGATGACCGCATTTATTATGGTAAGCTCTAACATCCCCTAAATACATTTTAATATACATCTGCTTTCGCAAAAAAGATAATTCATTCATGGAATAAGGCCTAAATTTATTATTCTGTGTATTATCTTCATCGTTTTTTATTTCTTCCAAATTATTCATTATATTTATATATAAATTTTGTATTTTTTAGATTAAAATTTTATTTCTACTTTTTCCATCGATTCCACTATTTCCGATATCTCTTTTGAAATCTTATTTATCGTTAGTTCAGACAGTTCTGCTTTTTTTGCAAAATCTTTTAGCGATATATCTATATTTTTATTACATATCCAATAGTATGTTAATCCGGCACTAACCGATTGCGGTCTAGCTCTATTTAATTTT
>Ga0214919_10011147_pt1 | contig 11241 bp, 12 predicted proteins | sample LL1503_MetaG_FD_177994 | JGI IMG/M metagenome (GOLD analysis project Ga0214919, IMG submission 177994) | Freshwater microbial communities from Lake Lanier, Atlanta, Georgia, United States - LL-1503 | ecosystem: Environmental > Aquatic > Freshwater > Lake | place: USA: Georgia | collected...
GAAACCTTGTTAGAAGCAGATAAACAAAGGCTTAAACTGGTTATTATTTTAAATAAATTAGGTTTAGTGGCAAGAAGTTTTTAGATTTCTTTAAGAGATTTTTTTATAGTTTATTGTGGGGATTTTGAGACAGTCTCTATATGAGTTCAATTAAAGAGAAAATTAATTATATTGAGAATGAGTTTGCGAAAAAGTTTTTGAAAGATTGAAGCTTGATTCAATAGCTAAATTATTTTGTTATTTTCTAAAGGGGTGAGCTTAAAAAGCTTATCCCTTTTTTATTGGCGATAGCTTGTAATAGATCCTGAAACAAGCTCAGGATGGCGAAGCAAGGAGTGTGGAGTAGAAAATTTGTTTCTAAAAATGCGGTATAAAATGGTGAGCACGGTTGGAATCGAACCAACGACCACCTAATTAAAAGTCAGGTGCTCTACCGACTGAGCTACGTGCTCTTGCAAAATTAAATCTAAATATGAATTTAAACTTAAATGAGGAAGATATCGGTTAATCTTTGCCCGATCAAGGGCATAGGAGGGGCGCATTAAAGAGTAATAATTGTAAAAAGCAACAATTTTGTGGAATTATCAGATAAGCTGATTTAATTAGCTGTATCAGCTTTTTTGGGCTTTTCAGATAAAACTTTTAAAAAAACTTTATTAGCAGTTTATAACAATTTGTCATTCCCGCGAATGCAGAAATCCAGAACTTATACCATTTTAACCTGAAAACACCCATTTTCTTAAAAAAAATTATGAGCAGAAATTGCGACGAAAAGCATAAGCTGTATCAAGTGATACAGATTATGCTTGCCGAGCAATTTATGCCAGAATTTTGCAGAAAAAAATGGGTGTTTTCAGGTTAAAATGGTATTACTTATGTTAAAAACTGGATTCCCACCTTCGCAGGAAGGACAATAGAAAGTTGGATAACAAGGAAGAATAACAAAATATAGCCAATTTAAAACAAATTTATTCAATGACTAAAAAATTTCTTACAATAATACCAGTTCGTCTTGCTTCAACTCGTCTTCCAAATAAACCTTTAGCTAATATCTTGGGCAAAAGCATGATCCAAAGGGTTTATGAGCAAGCTCTTAAGGCTGATTTAGGTAGAGTAATTATTGCTTGCGATGGTGAAGAAATTGCGGCAGAAGTAAAAAAATTTGGTGGTGAATTTGTAATTACTGATCCTAATTTGCTGTCAGGAACTGACCGTATTTACGCGGCGTATCAAAAATTTCAAAATGATGATTTTGATGCTATTATAAATTTGCAAGGTGATTTGCCAAATATTGCTCCACATGTTATTAAAGCGGCGGCTGAGGCTTCTTTAGAAAAGGATTGCGATATTGCAACTGTTGCTTCAAAAATTATAAATGAGTCAGAAATTACTAATCCAAATGTTGTTAAAGTTGCTATATCTTTTGAACTTTCTAAACAAGAAGCCGAGAAAAAAGATTTGGGTCGCGCGCTTTATTTTTCGCGTTGTCCAATTCCCTACTCAAAAGAAAATTCCAAAGAGAATTTCCAAGAGAATTTCCAAGAGAATTTAGTTGATTATTTCCATCACATAGGAATTTATGCTTATAAGAAAACTGCTTTAGAGAAATTTATTAGCTTAAAACCTTCGGCGCTTGAAAAAAGAGAAAGCCTTGAACAGCTACGCGCTCTTGAGAATGATATGAAAATTTTTGTTAAAATTGTTGATGCTCACCCACTTTCTGTTGATACAAAAGAAGATTTGGAAGCTGTAATTAATATGATTTCTAAAGCTGAATAATGAAAGAATCAGAAAAGAAAATTATTGGTTGGAAAGAGTGGTTTAACCTTGAATGTCTTGGCTTGCCAGCAATTAAAGGTAAGATTGATACTGGCGCAAAAACTTCTGCAATACACGCTTTTAACATTGAAAATTTTAACATCAAAAATGTGGAATATGTTAGATTCAGTATTCATCCATTGCAAAAAAATAAAGAATTAGAGCAGGTTTGCATTGCTCGCGTGATTGATCGAAGAATGGTTTCAGATTCAAGCGGTAAGAAGGAAAAAAGATTTGTTATTGAGTCTGACTTATGCATTAGTAACACAAAAATTAAAATCGAAATAACTTTGGTAAATCGTGATTCTATGACTTTTAGAATGCTGCTTGGAAGAGACGCAGTTAAGCAATTTGATATGCTGGTTGATCCTTCAAAATCATTTTTGCAAGGCAGAATTAAGAAAAGCAAAGCTTTAAAGCTTTATCACAAAATAAAAGATTTAAAAGAATAAAAATAAATTTATGAAAATAATAATTTTAGCTTCAAATCCAAATTTATATTCCAATAAAAGAATTATAGAAGCGGCGCAAAATCGTGGACATGAAGCGGAGTTTATAGATATTGGCTCATGTTATGTAAAAGTTGCCTCACAAGGTTCGGCAATTTTTCATGATGAAGGAAAAGAGATAACAAATGTTGATTTTGTTGTGCCAAGAATCAAGCCAGCAGTGACATTTTATGGCACCACCATGGTTAGGCAATTTGAAACTATGCAAATATCTTGTTTAAACGGCTCTGATCCAATTGTTAAATCTCGAGATAAATTTCATACTTTACAAATTTTAGCGCAACACGGCATGGGAATTCCAACCACCAGTTTTGCTAATTCTTCTTATGAAACAAAAGATTTAATAAAGTTAGTTGGCGGTGCGCCACTAGTGGTTAAATTGCTTGAAGGAACCAAAGGTGTTGGAGTGGTTTTGGCAGAAAAATCTAAGTCAGCAGAAAGTGTAATTAATGCTTTTCGCAGTTTAAAAGCAGATATTTTAGTACAGCATTATATTGAAGAATCTCGCGGTCAAGATATCAGATGTTTTGTGGTTGGAGATCAAGTGGTGGCTTCAATGCAAAGACAGGCTGAAGAAGGAGAATTTCGCGCCAATATCCATTTGGGCGCAACTGGAAAAGTGGTAGAAATTACTAAACAAGAAAGAGAAATGGCAATTAAAGCCGCCAAGATTATTGGCTTAGAAGTTGCTGGTGTTGACATGGTAAGATCAAAAGAAGGTCCAAAAATTTTAGAAATAAATTCATCTCCGGGACTAGAAGGAATTGAAGCTGTAACAGGGGTTGATGTGGCGGGTAAGATGATCGAGTTTATGGAAAAAAATAGTTAACTTATTTTTACCCACTTTTTTTTGTCATTCCCGCGAAGGCGGGAATCCAGTTTTTGATAAAGTATGCGCTGGATTCCCGACTTCGCGGGAATGGCAAGGGGGTAATTAAAACCAAAATAAAAAACCGAAAATGAAAAAAATAGACCCAAAAAAATTATTCTCCAGAGAATGGGAATTCATGCTTGGCGTTGCAAATATTAAGCAATTACCTGATCATCGCAATCCTGAAATTGCTTTTATTGGAGCTTCTAATGTTGGAAAATCTAGCATTATTAATGCGCTGCTTGGTAGGAAAATAGCCATTGTTTCCAATACTCCGGGAAGAACGCGTCAGTTGAATTTTTTTTGCAGCGATAAAACTTTAACTGATAGCTTAGTGTTGGTGGATATGCCAGGATATGGCTATGCTAAAGCTGGTAAAAAAGATGTAGAAAGTTGGCAGAAAACCAGTTTTGAATATTTGGCAAGACGCTCTAATTTGAAGCGAGTTTTTTTGCTGCTTGATCCAGTTAAAGGTGTGAAAGAATCAGACAAAGATATTGCAAATATGTTCAACACTTTGGGCGTGAGCTTTCAAATTGTATTAACAAAAGTTGATAAATTGAAAGAACATGAAATTAAAAAAACCGAAGATAGCTTGAATGAAATTTCAAAAAAATGGCCAGCTCTTTATCCAGGGATAATTAGAACCAGTAGTGTGCATAAAATTGGAATTCATGATTTACAAAATGCTATTGTTGAAATTCTTAATTTCCTATGAAGATAATTCTGATAATTTTTTTAACTAGTGCAGTTGTAATTTTTGTGATGCTGTTGTTGAATTCTTCAACTTATAATGGTGTTTCCAAAACTGAAGATGACTCATTAAAAATTTCTCCAAATTATAATAATAAAAATGACCAAAAGTAAAAAATTCTTAATAGAAAATGTTGTAAAGATTGACGATAAAAACATAGGGTCAAACCTTACTCCAAGACAAATAGTAGAAGAGCTAAACCGCCATATTATTGGTCAAGATGATGCAAAAAAAGCTGTAGCAATTGCGCTTAGAAATCGTTATCGCAGAAAGTTAGTTGATAGCCCGCTTCGCGAAGAAATTGTGCCAAAAAATATTTTAATGGTGGGGCCAACTGGCGTTGGTAAAACTGAAGTAGCGCGCCGTTTGGCTAAACTTGCCAATGCCCCATTCATCAAGGTTGAAGCTACTAAATTTACCGAAGTTGGCTATGTGGGAAGAGATGTTGAATCAATAATTCGCGATTTGGCAGAGGTGGCAATTAAGACTCTAAAAAGCGAAATGAAAAAAGGAGTTCAAGAAAAAGCTGAAAAAAATGCTAAGAAAAAAATTCTTAAAAGCTTAGTTGGTGAAACTGCTTCTGATGAAACTAAAGAAAAATTTTCAGCAATGCTTGAAAATGGTGAGTTAAATGACAAAGAGGTGGAAATTGAGATTTTAGATTCTGGCAATTCTTTCGCCAGTAGCTTTGATGTTCCGGGTGGTCATGTTGGCATGATTAATATTGGTGAAATGATTGGTAAGGCAATAGGTAGTTCAGAAAAAACTAAAAAAGCCAAAATGACCGTTGAAGATGCCATTAAAACCTTGGTTGACGAAGAATCAGAAAAAATGATTGATGAAGAAAAAATCATTAAAGCAGCGATTAAATCTGTGGAAAATGATGGCATAGTTTTCATTGATGAGATTGATAAAATCTGTACTAAAAATTCCATGAAAGGTGGTGATGTAAGTCGTGAAGGCGTACAAAGAGATTTATTGCCTTTAGTTGAAGGAACAGCTGTGAGCACAAAATATGGTTTAATCAAAAGTGATCATATTTTATTCATTGCATCGGGCGCTTTTCATGTAGCTAAACCAGCAGATTTATTGCCTGAATTGCAAGGTAGATTTCCAATTAGAGTGCAATTAAAACCTTTAACTGAAGCTGATTTGGTGCGCATTTTAAACGAACCAGAAGCTAGTTTAATTAAACAATATGTTGCTTTATTAGCAGTTGAAAAAGTGAAATTAAATTTCTCTGAAGAAGGTGTAAAAGAAATTGCTAAAATTGCTAATAAGGTAAATGCTGAAGTTGAAAATATAGGAGCCAGAAGGCTTCACACCATGTTAGAAAAAATTCTTGAAGATGTGAGTTTTTCAGCAAGCGAAATGAAAAGTGGCTCAACTGTAAAAATTGACAAAGACTATGTTGAAGCGCATTTGGGCGATTTGATTTCTGGTAAAACTGATTTATCAAAATTTATTTTATAATAAAGAATACTAAAACTAAAACCAACAAAACCATGATTCCTCGTTATTCTCGCCCAGAAATGACCAAAATTTGGTTAGAAGAAAATAAATATCAAATCTGGTTTGATATTGAAACTTATGCTTTAGAAGCTTTTGAAAAATTAGGTGTAGCGCCAAAAGGTGCAGCGGCTGAAATTCGTGAAAATTTTAAAAAATCTGGTGGCAAATTTAATTCCGCGCGTATTGATGAAATTGAAGCTGTAACCAAGCATGATGTAATCGCGTTTTTAACTCATTTATCTGAATTGGTTGGAGAAAAATCTCGCTTCGTACATCTTGGTATGACAAGCTCTGATGTCCTTGATACCTGTCTTTCTGTGCAACTTTCTCAAGCTTCTGACATTTTAATTGCTGATTTAGAAAGACTTTTAGCGGCAATTAAAAAAAGAGCTTTTGAACATAAAGATACAGTTTGTGTAGGTCGTTCACACGGTATTCACGCTGAACCTGTAACATTTGGTTTAAAATTAGCGCGTTTTTATGCTGAATTTGAAAGAAATTTAAACCGTTTAAAAGCAGCTAAAAAAGAAATCGCAGTTTGTGCAATTTCTGGTGCAGTTGGTACATTTGCCAACATTGATCCAAGCGTGCAAAAACATGTTGCTGAAAAAATGAATTTAGCTGAAGAGTCTGCTTCAACGCAGGTAATTCCAAGAGATCGTCATGCATTTTTCTTTTCTGTTTTGGGAGTTATCGCTTCATCAGTGGAAAATTTAGCTATTGAAATTCGTCATTTACAACGCACTGAAGTTTTAGAAGTTGAAGAGTTTTTTTCTAAAGGTCAAAAAGGCTCATCAGCAATGCCTCACAAACGCAATCCTGTTCTAAGTGAGAATTTAACTGGCTTGGCAAGAATTGTTAGAAGTGCTGTGGTTCCAGCTTTAGAAAATGTTGCTTTATGGCATGAAAGAGATATTTCGCATTCTTCTGTTGAAAGAATGATTGCGCCAGACGCAACTGTAACTCTAAATTTTGCGCTTAACCGTCTTACTTCCATGATAGAAAATTTATTAATCTATCCTGAAAATATGCAGAAAAATTTGAATCGTTTAAAGGGCTTGGTTTTTTCTCAAAGAGTACTTTTGACTTTAATTGAAGAAGCGAAAATATCTCGTGAAGACGCTTATCGCATAGTTCAAACTAATGCCATGAAAGTTTGGAAAGAAGATATTGATTTTCTTGAATTACTAAAAACCGACGAGGAAGTTCAAGGAAAAATTAGTGATAAAAAGTTAGAAGAAATTTTTGATCTTTCATATCATACCAAGAATGTTGATCATATTTTTAAGCAAGTTTTTAAATCATAATTTCCTATAGTTAGGATATTGAGCTTGTTATTCCCACTATCTTTGTCATTCCCGCGAAGGTGGGAATCCAGGTTTCTTAAAGCTCTACTGGATTCCCACCTGTGCGGGAATGACAAACAAAAAGTTCCTCTAATTAGAGCACCTCATGAAATATTTCGATGTAATAATTATTGGCGCTGGCGCTGCAGGGTTAATGTGCGCGGCAACTGCAGGACAAAAAGGTCGCAAAGTTTTGCTTATTGATCACGCTGAATCAGTTGGTAAAAAAATAAGAATTTCTGGTGGTGGCAGATGTAATTTTACCAATCTTTATACAACGCCAAAAAATTTTATTTCTAACAATCCACATTTCTGCGTTTCCGCTTTAAATCGCTTCACTCAACAAGATTTTATAAATTTAGTAAAAAAACATCAAATTTTCTTTCACGAAAAAACTTTAGGGCAGCTTTTTTGCGATATTTCTTCGAAGCAAATTATTGAAATGTTGCTTAAAGAATGCGTGGATGGTGATGTGGAAATCAGGCTTGAAGCAAAGGTAAGTGAACTCCTTACTTGTAACCCCGAACTTGTTGCGGGGTCTATTGACTCGGAATCTAATTGCAACTTTCAACTAAAAATTGGCGATGAGTTTGTGCAATGTCAATCTTTAGTAATTGCAACTGGCGGATTGTCAATTCCAAAAATGGGCGCAACTGGTTTTGGTTATGATGTGGCAAGACAATTTGGCTTAAAAATCATTGAACCAAAACCTGCTTTAGTACCTTTTACTCTTGATGAGAAAACTTTGTCAGAAACCAAAAATCTTTCTGGTGTTTCGGTAAATGGCATTGCTTCTTGTGGTAAAATTAATTTTCGTGAAGGAATTTTATTTACCCACTTCGGACTTAGTGGACCAGCAATTCTACAGATTTCTTCTTATTGGAAAAAAGGCGATAAAATTACAATAAATTTAGTGCCAGAAATTAATGTTTTTGAAAAATTACAAGAAGAAAAAAAATCAAAACCCAAACAAGAATTGCAAAATTTTCTAGGCACATTCTTACCAAAAAGTCTAGCCAATTATTTAGCGCAAAAATCTAATCATTTAGGAAATTTAGCTGATCTTTCTAATCAAAAAATCAAAGAAATTGCTGATTCAGTAAATGCTTGGAGCTTTATTCCAAAAGGTACTGAAGGTTTTGCTAAAGCCGAAGTAACAATTGGAGGAATTAACACCGATGAAATTTCGTCCAAAACTTTTGAAGTAAAATCAGTGCCAAATTTATTTTTTATCGGTGAAATTTTAGATGTTACAGGATGGCTTGGAGGTTTTAATTTCCAATGGGCTTGGGCAAGTGGCAAAGCAGCAGGAGAGGTTGTGTAAATTATATATTTTAACTATACCAGATAATACCATTTTAACCTGAAAACACCCATTTTCTTCTGCAAAATTCTGGCATAAATTGCTCGGCAAGCATAAGCTGTATCACCTGATACAGCTTATGCTTTTCGTCGCAATTTCTGCTCATAATTTTTTTGAAGAAAATGGGTGTTTTCAGGTTAAAATGGTATAACCTATCTATCGATATTTAGCTCCAATTATCTAATCATAATTTTTTGGAGAAAATTATGGTAAAAGCTTATAGCGAAGATTTAAGGATAAAAGCGTGATAGTGGAATTCCTAATCCCAGAGCTAAAACCCAATCAGATGATTTAATGGGACACTCTTGGGACACTTAGCCACAAATTTTGGCAAAAAACAAGATTACTCGCAACAAATAAAAGCTGTAAAGCCTTGACTTTATTGTTGCTATAATTTCTTATTGGTTGTCACCTACTGATAAAATATACCAAACTAAAAATCTATTGATCGCAGTAGCAAAGTATTTTTGAGGGAAAATTAAAACTTAAAAAAACTTGCTGTATCAATATACCGCTGGTTTTTTTAAGTTTTAATTTTTACCAAAAAGACGAAGCTAATACGATCAATAGATTTTTAGTTTGGTATAGGTCTACGGATCATAAGGTTGTAGGCTAGAATCCTGTCGTGTGAAACATTTTCTGTTAGAGTTTTATTTTCAAAAACCAATCGAGGGCAACTCAAATGAAAATTCAATTTGCGATCATATTTGCAATAATTTTATCTCTCTTGTCTTACTCGTCTTTTGCAAAAGAAAATAAAATAAGCACAACTTCTCCAAAAATTACAGCGTCCATTCCAAAAACTTCTGCAACAAGCGACATTCCAACAATTGAGCCCGAAAATTTAACAAAAGTTTTTGATCAGGCAGAAAAATATTACAAAGAAGGACAAGCTTGGAAAAAATTAAAATGCCAACCTAAAACTGGGTTCATTTGCACAAAATGGGAATGCGCCAAGAGGGACACTAAAACTTTCTTAATTTTAGACAAAAAGAATAAAACCATTGCACGCTGCGAAGAGGGAATTTGCGATAAATATTCAGCCGAATTTAATCACACAGGCGTTTTCTTCAGTATTCAAAGCGAAGGTCCTATTAGCACTTTGGTTAGAGTTTTGGGAGATAGCCGTTATAAAGAAGTTACTACAATTGGAATGGATGCTTACATTGCCAACGGTAATTGTGAATCAATTACCGATGACAAATAATCTGACTAAGAAATACTAGAGCGTAACATCCAAGCCGCTTTTTCGTGAGATTCAATTCTGCCAATAAACATATCAGCAGTTGCTTCATCACCAGCTTTTTGAGCAGCTTTAATTCCATCATGTAAAATCTTTACAATTGTTTCATGACCAGAAACTAAGTCCGTTAACATATCATTAGCTTTTAAATTTTTATCACCGCTTTTAACTTTACTAAGTTTGGAAAAGTTTTCAAAACTACCTTCAACCTTTTCTCCCAAAGATCTAATTCTTTCTGCAAGCTCATCAATTGCGTCAGATAATTCCTGATATTGAGCCCCGAACATTTCATGTACAGGTTTAAAATCTGCACCCGTAACATTCCAATGATAATTTTGAGTTTTAAGTGCAAGCCCATAAGAACTTGCCACAATAACCTCTAAAATTTTTATGACTTCTTTTTCCATAATTTGCCTTTTTAAGTTGATAATTGGTGAATTTAAATAGATTGGCTCAACAATCTCTTTAAAAACATTTACAAGTCTTCGATGACTAAAACTTGCGCTGCAGAACTCACCACGGCAGCAATCTTTGCCACCATTTGAACTTGAGATTTCGACAAGCTCTGCTTCACAAGCTGATTAGCATGAGCATCAATACACATTGCGCAACCATTAATAATTGAAGCTGCTAAAGAAAATATTTCAAAACTTACTTTATCAATTCCATGGTCAAGAATACCGCGCATTCTTAATCCAGCTGGCATTTGAGAATATTCTTTATCTTCGCTAATATGTAAAAAGCGATAATAAAGATTATTCATAGCCATTAATGAAGCGGCAGTTTTAGCTGCTTTGATTTCATCTTCTGATAAAATATTTTGCACTTCATTTTTTAATATTTTGATCAAAATTTCTTGCTTTGTAACAAAAGCGGAAGTCAAAGCAGCTCCGAAGACTTGCTGATTTGTTAAAACTTGGTTTTCTAAGCTTATCAAAGTTTGTAAATTAATTTTTACATCTTTGGCATAATCTGGAATTGCTGATCTTAATTGTTCTAAATTTTGCATGAACTCTCCTTTATATTTTATTAACTCTTTAATTTTGTCATTCCCGCGAAGGCGGGAATCCAGATCGCACTTTACTGGATTCCCGCCTTTGCGGGAATGACAACTATGCTCAAGTTATAGATAGTTTATTTACGATACTTATCTAAACCTTAATTGTATCTTCACCCTTCTTCCAATTACATGGACAAAGTTCGTCTGTTTGCAAAGCATCTAAAACTCTTAATACTTCACTTGGATTTCTGCCCACATTCAAATCAGTTACATAGGCAAATCTAATTAAACCTTCAGGATCAACGATAAAAGTCGCACGCTGCGCAACACCTTCATCCTTATCCAAAATTCCCAAAGCTTGTGACAAATCTCTTTTTACATCGGCATACATTGGAAATGACAAATTCTTTAATTCTTCTTTTTGACTTCTCCAAGCTAAATGAACAAATTCAGAATCTGTACTGGCGCCAATTAATTGCGCATCTCTATCTTGAAATTGCTCATTTAATTTACCAAATTCAGCAATTTCAGTTGGACAAACGAAGGTAAAATCTTTGGGCCAGAAAAAAACCACCAACCATTTTCCTTTGTAACTATCGTTGCTGATATCAACGAATGCATTGTGAATATCATTTGTTACAACCGCTTTTCCATTGAATTGCGGAAATTTATCTTTAATTCCTAACATTCTTTCTCCTTTGATTTATTTAAACTGTTTTCCCGCCTTCGCGGGAATAATACCAATTCCCATCTTTAATTAACTTTTTATGCTTCATCTTTTTGGTCTAAAATTTAGAATAAAAACCTTATGTACATCTATGTACA
>Ga0214919_10011148_pt1 | contig 11241 bp, 8 predicted proteins | sample LL1503_MetaG_FD_177994 | JGI IMG/M metagenome (GOLD analysis project Ga0214919, IMG submission 177994) | Freshwater microbial communities from Lake Lanier, Atlanta, Georgia, United States - LL-1503 | ecosystem: Environmental > Aquatic > Freshwater > Lake | place: USA: Georgia | collected 2015-03-15
CAAATCGGATGTGTTGATTTATTATTTAGAAGATGGCTCTAAAATTTGTGCTCGCCCGAGTGGAACAGAACCAAAAATCAAATTCTATTTCAGTGTAAATACAGCAATTGAAAGTTTGAATGAAATTCCAGCTGCTGAAACATTTTTAGATACAAAAATCGCAAACATAATTTCAGAAATGCAGTTAAACTAATGGATAGCAATCTAAAAAAGTTAATTCCTTTTGCGCTCACCTACAAGAAAAATATTTTTTTTAATGTGTTTTTCAATATTTTTTATGCTCTTTTTTCAACTTTATTGATGGTATCCATGATACCAACTTTAAATGTTCTATTTGGACTAAATGAAAAAGTAACATCACCACCAATCTTTAACGGAATTGGAAGCATAAAACAGTATTCCGAGCAATTTTTGAACTATAAAATAACATCGCTTACAGCAAATTATGATTTCAAAATTGCTTTGTTATTTGTTATTTCGATTATTATATCCACAGCATTTTTAAAAAATGCTGCCAATTATTTTGCATCCTACCATGTTACTCGATTAAGAAATGGCGTGTTAAGAGATATTCGAGAAAAATTATACAATAAAATCATCCACTTACCTATTTCTTTTTACTCAGAAAAAAGAAAAGGCGATGTTATGTCTAGAATGCTTGGCGATGTTAATGAAGTTCAGAACTCATTTTTTCAGGTATTAGAATTAGTTGTTAGAGAACCTTTAACAATTCTATTTTCTATAATTACTATGTTTATCATAAGCCCTAAGCTGACATTTTTTGTTTTTATTTTTATACCCATTTCTGGATTTTTAATATCCCGAGTGGGTAAAAACCTAAAAGCAAAGTCAACTTCTGCTCAACAAGAAAACGGAGTTTACATTTCAGTGCTTGATGAAACTTTAAGCGGATTAAAAGTCGTTAAAGGTTATAATGCTGAAGAAACTTTCATTTCAAAATTCAATTTCTCTGTTAATAGATTATTGAAATTAACGAACAGTATTGGGAACAAAAACAACTTAGCATCTCCGTTGAGTGAATTCTTGGGTATACTAACAATTGCTACTTTATTATGGTATGGCGGCCAAATGGTAATTGTAGAACATTCATTAACATCAACAACATTTATTACTTATATTGCTTTGGCTTATACCATTTTAACCCCAGCAAAAGCTATATCAAAAGCTTCTTACCAAGTAAAAAGTGGACTTGCAGCTGCTGAAAGAGTTTTCAGTTTGATGGAACAAGAAAATGATATTACTAGTAAAGAAAATGCAATTCATAAAACCACTTTTGAAAACGGAATTCACCTAGAAAACATCAATTTCAGATATGAAAATGAAAATGTATTGAAGAATTTTTCGTTACATGTTCCCAAAGGAAAAACAGTGGCACTTGTTGGGCAATCGGGTTCTGGAAAAAGTACTATTGCCAATTTATTGACCCGATTTTATGATGTAAATGAAGGAAAAATTACAATTGATAATGTGGATATAAAAGATTTGGATTTACTATCGCTTCGAAGTTTAATGGGATTGGTAACTCAAGATTCTATTTTATTTAATGATACCATAAAAGCGAATATCTCTTTAGGAAAATTGAATGCTACTGACGATGAAGTTACTGAGGCCTTGAAAATTGCCAACGCTTATGAATTTGTAAAAGAGTTGCCCGAAGGAATTTATGCCAACGTTGGCGATAGCGGGAATAAACTTTCAGGTGGACAAAAACAACGATTATCTATTGCTAGAGCTGTTTTGAAAAATCCACCTATAATGATTTTGGATGAAGCAACTTCGGCATTGGATACTGAAAGCGAAAGATTAGTTCAAATTGCTCTGGAAAATATGATGCAAAACCGTACTTCAGTAGTCATTGCACATCGTCTTTCCACCATTCAAAAAGCCGATATAATAGTAGTCATGAAAAAAGGTGAAATTGTAGAGCAGGGAACACACGAGGAGCTCATAGATAAAAACGGAACATATACCAAACTGGTTTCTATGCAATCTTTTGACTAATATATAGCAACAAATCAAATATCAAAATTTCTGAAAATCCTGATACGGTTGTATGGAAATATTTGGACTTGTTGAAATTTATTAATTTATTGCTTTCGCAAAAATTATTTATGTAGAGATTTAAAAAGTTTATCCACTCTAAAACAGTGAATTATTACTACAATTTTGCCGTCAATTTTATATTAAAAACTCTTGTAGTCATATAATTTGGAATTCCATACTGGTTTTTAGTATACACATCTCGAACCCAAGTATTAGTAATAGCATTTTGATTGTCAAACAAGTTAAAAATCTCAAAACCTACAGATAAATCCTGAAATTTCTTTAACCAATGTCCATCATTTCTTTCATTATTTCTTTCGGTTAAAATATAGGAAAACCCAACATCGGCACGACGATAATCTCTTAATCGACTTTGATAGGAATAAACATCAGCATAGGAAGGCGAACCGCCAGGCAAACCTGTATTATAAACCAAATTCAAGTACAATTTCATATTGGGAATGTTTGGCATATAATCTTGAAATAAAATACCAAACTTTAATCTTTGGTCTGTTGGACGTGCAATATAGCCTCTGTCATCCTGATTTTCTTCTGTTTTCATGTATCCAAAACTCAACCAAGATTCAGTTCCGGGAACGAATTCTCCATTCAACCTCATGTCTAATCCATAAGCATAAGCCGTTGCATCATTATTGGCACGATAACGAATTCTAACATTTTCTAATGTATAGGTATTTACATCATTCATGCTTTTATAATAAGCTTCTGTGACTAATTTAAAAGGGCGATTATTCATTTTAAAATTATAATCGTTACTCAATACAAAATGAATAGATTGTTGCGCTTTTACACTGGGATTGACTTGTCCATTCAAATCTCTTAATTCTCGATAAAAAGGCGGTTGATAATAATAGCCTATGGCTAAACGAAAAAACATATCTTTCTCCCAATCAGGCTTGAGGGCAAATTGAGCTCTTGGACTAAAAACGGTTTGGTTTTTCGCATTAGAAATTCCATCTCCAGCAACCATCCAATTATGAAAACGGGCACCAGCAGTTACCCAAAACTGACTGCTTCCAATAGTTGTTTTGGTATTCCATTGTGCAAAACCTGAAAATCTATTAATGTCAATAAAATTTGTAGCTCTCACACTTTGATAGGGAACCAATGGTCCAATATAGGGATTATAAGGTTGATTGTTATGAGGCAAATTAATGATGGGAGGATTTATTGAAAATCCTGCGGAATCAATAACTTCCCATTCTACTATTCTATCTCTAATATTTTCTCGTGTGTATTTAAATCCCCAATCGATTTGATGTTTTTTATTTTTCAAAAAATGAGTTCCTTTTACTTCGGCATTTACAATTAAGGCATCCAAATCATTTCGGGCATGATTTAATTGAGTGCCAATTCCACGATTGAAAGTTACTTGTCCGAGTGTTTCCGAACCAATATTAGTATCAACTTCTCCCAAATAATAAGCAGCATATATATCAAAATACTCTTGTTCTTGGGTATGATAAACTGAAGTTATGAGTTTAAATATGTTATTATCATCTTTAACAAAAGTTGTCTTGAAAGCTCCAAAAAGTGTTTGGTATTTATCTTTTTCTTGGCCTTCATAAAAAATTTGTAACGCTATTGGCTCATCAATGGTGCCAAAATTGGTTTGACGTGTTAACGGTTGATAGTTGTATTTGTTTTGCGATGCATTGCCTAAAAAACTAAATTGCCATTGCTTATTTGGCATAAAATTTACATTGGTTTGCACATCGGCAAAAGTGGGTCTGAAATTAGTTTGTGTTTCTTGACTATTCACCAAAAGTGAATTATCTCTATAACGAATTCCTGTTATTACTGACCATTTTTTATTTTTAGAAATACCTTCTCCTGTTAAACTTCCACCAAGGAAACTAGCCTCGGCAGCAATACTGTATTTTGTCGGCTTTCTATAGGTTATATCTAAAACAGAAGATAATTTATCTCCAAATTTCGCCTGAAATCCACCCGCAGAAAAATCTACATTCTGAATCATAGCTGTATTGGTAAAACTCAATCCTTCTTGTTGCCCTGAGCGTATCAAGAAAGGACGATAAACTTCTATTTCATTAACATAAACTAAATTTTCATCATAATTACCGCCACGAACATTGTATCCCGAACTTAATTCGTTGTTGGCATTTACACCAGCAAATGTTTTCAAAACACTTTCAACACCTGGCATGGCACTTGTATTTCTTCTTATAGTTTCAGGCTCTATGGAAGTTATTCCTTGAACTCGTCTTTTGTTACTAGTAATCACAACATCATTCAGTTGTTCCGCTTTGTCATTCATCATGACATGGAATTCGAAATTCTCATTTGGTTTTAATTGCAGGGTTGCTGTAATGTTTTTTAAGGAAACGTGAGTAAAAACCAAAACCACTTTTTGATTTGCTGGAACGCTAATTTCGTAAAAACCATTTGAATCTGTTGTGACCGATTTGGTTTGATAACTTACGTTTACATTTTCAACTGGATTATTGTTCTCATCTAATACAATTCCGGCTACTTTGGAAGTTGGATTTTGTGCAAAAACATGGAGGCTTAGGGTTAAAAAAAGGAGCGTAAAAAGAAATTTATTTGTTCTCAAACTATAACTTTAAGGTTTTTGACTTCTAAAAAAATGTGTTTCAAAGATAGTAGAATTTCCAACATTATCAGTAACGACAACTTTTAAATCGTTTTTTCCTTCATCAACAATGCCATCTGAAAAATGATGTATTAGTTGGTTGGTTTTACTTTCGTATTCGAGTAATATCCATTTTCCGTTCAAATATCCATTATAAGTTTTAATGCCTGATATATCATCAACGGTTGTAAATCCTAATTCTTTTTGATTGCTAATCCATTTTCCTTCAATGTTTTTGGCAATTTTAAGTTTTGGCGCAACACTATCTTTAACTAATTTATAGTCTCCCAAATATTTGGTGTAAATAGAAAACGATTTTTTAAACTTTTTAGTATTGTAGAAGTAAGTTTTTTTGCCATCAACCAAACCAATAAACATTTTTTCTCTGTCATTATCGGTTGCTAAACTATCTTCAAAGGTGATTTGAAAATTGCTAAAAGCAGGTACAATATCTTCGTGAAGGTTTAATTTTCTTTCCTTGACATCAAAATTCATATAAAAATCATCCAGAAAAGTGTGGGCCGGAATTGTAACTGTAACATTTTCAGCAGCATAAATATTGTCCGTTTTCACTTTAACCAAATATTTAGATGTCACAGGTGCCTGTTGTATCTTTTCGGGCAAACTAGAATATTGTATAGGAACAAATAGCTCTGTCCTATTTCCTGCAAAATCAGAAACTTGAATTCGATAGGTTTGAGAAATATTAGAGCTAACATTAATAATTCCGTTTGATTCTCCTGAATGAATTAAACTCAGAGGATAAGGGTTTTTCATGAAAAGCTTTTGTACACGTTGTCCTAATTTTTTATATCTGGTATAATCTATCAAAGCATTGACATATCTTGTCTCGTCAAAAGAAAAAGTATCAAACTGATACCCAAAATCTGGTTTACCATTTAAAAAAGTTTTAACACTAAAAATTCCATTCGCATTCCATGATACATTGTCAAAATCAATACTAGTAATGCCAAAACCAATATTACCTTGTGCCGTAACTTTTTCAGAAATAAAAGAACCATCCTCTTGTTGCGTTACACTCAATAAAAAAGGTCTTTTAGATTGATTTACAATTGTATTACCATCAATAGGATAAACCCACAAACTAGTAACCTGAGGCCTTTTTTTATCTAATAAAAGGTCCTCAAATCCAAAATACATTGGGTTGATAATTTTTTCCGATTGCGTATCTCTAATTTCAAAATGTAAATGTGGCCCATCTGAACCTCCAGTATTTCCCGATAAAGCAATTAAATCTCCCTTGTGTACAATTAAATCATTCGAAGTTGGTAAAACTTCAATTTCATAAGATTTTGCCTTGTATTGCTCATTTTTAATGAATTTTTCAATCTCACCAAATCCAGACTGTAAATGACCATAGACAGAAGTATAACCATTGGGATGAGTAATATAAATGGCTTTTCCATAGCCAGCTTGCGAAATTTTTATACGAGAAATATAGCCATCAGCTGTAGCATAAACATATAAACCTTCTTTTTGTTGTGTTTTAAAATCAAAACCAGAATGAATATGGTTGGGTCTCAATTCACCGAAATTACCTGAAAGTTGTAAAGGAATATCCAGTGGTGAACGAAAATAGTCTTTTGGATACTGATTTTGTCCATAAGAAAATAGAGAATATAAAATAACCAGCCAACTATTTTTCATAAAAAGTACTTTTAGCTAAGTTAATTAAAAGTGGATAAAATTTACAATTTAAAATATTTTTTAACTGTCTAATATACATATTATTATAAAAATGTCTGTTACTTTTAAATAAATAATTGCCAAAACTATTGTACAAACAAAATAGAATTCTAACTTTGTAAGGTAAGTAATGAAAGAAGTAATTTATGAGTGAAATTGCAGAAATTATTGATTCTCTTGAAAATAGAATTGAAAAACTTTTTATGAAAATAGATAGTTTGGAAAATAAATCTGTTCTATTAAAAGAAGAATTGGAAAAATCTGCATCAAAAATTAAAAATCAGACTGATGAAATTGTAACATTAAAATCAGAATGTGACTCACTTAAAATAGCTAATTCATTATTAGGCGGTGAAGAAAATAAAAGAGATACGAAGCTTAAAATAAATTCATTAATCCGAGAGATAGATTACTGTATAGCGCAGTTATCAGACTAAAAACATGGATGAAAAGCTTAAAATAAAATTATCAATTGCAGACAGAGTTTATCCGTTAACGGTAGATGTGTCTCAGGAAGAAGGACTAAGAAGTGCTTCTAAAAAAATTGATGCTATGATTAAGCAATTCGAAGAAAACTATGCTGTTCGCGACAAACAAGATGTATTAGCCATGTGTGCTTTACAATTTGCTTCGCAAGTAGAACAAAAAAAAGTTGACAGTTCCATTGATAGTAAAGAGTTGGATAGATTGAAAAAAATTAATGATTTAGTAGTACAATATCTCGAAAAAAAATAACGTTCTTAACATAGATTACAACACCGCCTACATTAGATTTTAATTGGTAAACTCAACACTAACAATTTAGAATGAGCAAATCATCGTTACTAAAGCATGCTCCGCCACGGCAGAGAAACTTGACCAACGAGTTAGCTCAAAACTTGTCCTTACGAGTTTATACATTTACCTAATGTAGGCTTTTTTTATATATAAACACTAACAAAAAAAATGGAAACTATATTTATAATAATTGGGTTAATCTCTGGAATTGCTGGAGGTTTTGGAATTGCAAAATTCTTAGAAAAAAGCAATATATCCAACACAGTCAAAAATGCTCAAAAAGAAGCAGCATCTATAATAAAAGATGCCAATCTTGAAGCCGAGAATATCAAAAAAGACAAACTTTTACAAGCTAAAGAAAAATTTCTAGAGTTAAAGTCAGAACATGAACAAGAGATTTTAGGAAAAGATAAACGAATAGCTGAAGTTGAAAAAAGAGTAAGAGATAAAGAGTCTCAAGTTTCGAGTGAATTAGCAAAAGCTAAAAAAGTTAACGACGATTACGAAGCAAAAACAATTGAATATACTTCAAAAATTGAGTTGTTAGATAAGAAGCAGCAAGAACTTGAAAAGCTTCATAAAAGTCAAGTACAACAGCTTGAAGTTATCTCAGGACTTTCTGCTGAAGATGCCAGAGAACAATTGGTAGAAAGCTTAAAAGCAGAAGCCAAGACAAAAGCCATGTCTCACATTCAAGACACTATTGAAGAAGCAAAACTAACAGCCCAACAAGAAGCTAAAAAAGTAATCATAAATACAATTCAACGTGTAGGAACGGAAGAAGCAGTTGAAAATTGTGTATCAGTCTTCAATATAGAATCTGATGATGTAAAAGGAAGAATCATTGGTCGTGAAGGAAGAAATATCCGTGCGCTTGAAGCAGCAACTGGTGTTGAAATTATTGTAGATGATACGCCAGAGGCTATTATCCTTTCTTGTTTTGATCCTGTTAGAAGAGAAATTGCTCGCTTGTCTTTACACAAACTAGTAACTGACGGTAGAATTCACCCAGCTCGAATTGAAGAAGTGGTGGCAAAAACTACCAAACAAATTGATGAGGAAATTGCAGAAGTTGGAAAACGTACGGTTATCGATTTAGGAATTCACGGTTTACACCCAGAATTAATAAAAGTAGTAGGAAGAATGAAATACCGTTCCTCTTATGGACAAAACTTATTACAACACTCACGCGAAGTTGCCAAACTTTGTGGTATTATGGCAGCCGAACTAGGATTGAATGTTAAACTAGCGAAACGCGCTGGTTTACTGCACGATATCGGAAAAGTGCCAGATGCAGAAAGTGATTTACCACACGCCTTATTAGGAATGCAATGGGCCGAAAAATTCGGAGAAAAAGAAGAAGTTTGCAACGCCATTGGAGCGCATCATGACGAAATTGAAATGAAATATTTAATTTCGCCTATAATTCAAGTCTGTGATGCCATTTCAGGGGCAAGACCGGGCGCAAGACGTCAAGTGTTGGATTCTTACATACAACGTTTGAAAGATTTAGAAAACATTGCTTTTGGTTTTAATGGCGTTAAAAATGCTTATGCTATTCAAGCTGGACGAGAACTTCGTGTGATTGTGGAAAGTGAAAAAGTAAGCGATGACAATGCTGCTAGTCTTTCCTTTGAAATTTCGCAAAAAATTCAAACTGAAATGACTTATCCTGGTCAGGTTAAAATCACGGTTATTCGTGAAACCAGAGCGGTTAATATAGCTAAGTAATTTTTTTGAGTTGCACAGAGATGCAAGGAGTTTTTTTTTTTAAGAGATGCAAAGAGGTCATATCGTTTATTTAATTTCTCTGTGAGTCTCGGATTATCTCAGTGAGTCTCTGTGAAATAAAAAAAATTGCACAGAGATACACAGAGTTTTTTAAGAGATGCACAGAGGTCCTATCGTTTATTTAATTTCTCTGTGAGTCTCGATTTATCTCAGTGAGTCTCTGTGAAATAAAAAAAATTGCACAGAGATACACAGAGTTTTTTAAGAGATGCAAAGAAGGTCATATCGTTTATTTAATTTCTCTGTGAGTCTCGGATTATCTCAGTGAGTCTCTGTGAAATCAAAAAAAATTGCACAGAGATACACAGAGTTTTTTAAGAAATGCACAGAGGTCATATCGTTTATTTAATTTCTCTGTGAGTCTCGGTTTATCTCAGTGAGTCTCTGTGAAACCCAAAAAAAGTAGTTTATTAAATTCCTGTTAGGTTTGTTTCTGTTAAAAGTCTAGTCTTTTTTTATGCCTTTCGAGGATGAAATTTATTGATAATTTGTGTCAAATGCTTTCGGTCCAAATGCACATATATTTCTGTAGTGGTTATAGATTCGTGCCCGAGCATTAGCTGAATAGATCGCAAATCCGCACCGTTTTCAAGTAAATGCGTGGCAAAGGAATGTCTTAGTGTATGTGGACTAATATTCTTTTGTAAATTAATTTTTACCGCCAAGGTTTTAATAATAGTAAAAATCATAGCACGAGTAAGTTGTTTCCCTCTTCTATTCAAGAATAAAGTATCTTCAAATCCTTTGGATATGGATAAATGATTTCTAATGGAATTCCTGTATAACTCTATATATTTTTGGGTAGTAGTAGCAACAGGAACAAAGCGTTGTTTATTGCCTTTTCCAGTAATTTTTATAAATCCTTCATCAAAGAATAAATCAGAAATTTTTAAAGTGACTAATTCCGAAACGCGAAGTCCACAACTATATAAAGTTTCAAGAATTGCTTTATTTCTTTCTCCTTCTGGCGAAGATAAATCTATCGCTGCTATCAAATTGTCGATATCATCAGTGGACAATGTATCTGGAAGTTTCCTGCCAATTTTTGGCGCTTCGATCAATTCCATTGGATTATCAGTTCGATAATCTTCAAAAATAAGATACGAGAAAAAACATTTTAAGCCAGAAATAATACGTGCTTGTGAACGAGCATTCACTTCTTTGGAGACAGAATAAATAAACATCTGAATGGTTTCTTCGTTTATTTTTTCAGGTGAGATAGCAATAGCATTGTCATTTAAAAAAGTACACAACCGCTCTAAATCAAAAGTATAATTATCAATCGTATTCTTTGATAACCCACGTTCAATTTTTAGATAAGATTGAAAACTCTTGCTATAACTGTTCCAGTTCATAGGACAAAGAAACGAAAAGTTAAGATATAAAAAAACCGCGCCATTGGCGCGGTTAATAAAAAAATATAGTAATTCTTAGAATTTATATTGAAAACCTAGCGAGGTGTTAAAAGTTGAAATATCTGCTTTACCTACATAAACAATACCATCATTATATTCTTTAAATTTTGTTGATAGGTAATCTAAATTAAGTGAAAGAGCCCAATGTTTTGCCAAAGAAAAATTAACACTACTGCCTAACATAAATCCTGATGAATTATCTAATGTAAGTTTACCATAGCCTGAATCACCTGTATCTATAATTCCAGACGTAATGGCATACTGTGGTTTTAAGTCAAGCACTATATTGTTATTCAAAGGAAAAGACACCATTGGTCCAATTGCTAAATAACCTACACCATATTTAACAGAGGATACGTCTTTATCAGAAAATGCAGTACCACCCCAATTTAAAGTTAGTCCCCAATTTTTGTCAAAACGGTATCCTGCATTAATAAATCCAAGGTTCAAACCTGTCCCTGCGGCATCACCCAAATCGCTACCTGGAAATGCGGCACCGATAGAAACACCAATATACCCTTTAGAATCATTACTAGTCTCTTTACTAGTCTCTTGTGCATTTGTAAAACTTGCAGTTAATGCAACTGCCACAGTTAAAATAATTTTTTTCATGTTTTTTATTTTTTAAAAATTAGTTGTGTTAAATATAATGTTTTTTTTAATAGGAATACTTTTAAATTTTAATCATAAAAAAAACCGCGCCATTGGCGCGGTTAATAAAATATAATTTAGATATATTTTTAGAATCTCCAACCTAATCTTAAGTTTGGATTAATTCCAGGATTTAATGAAACTGAAGTAACTCCATCTCCTGCATCTGGCTTCGTATTTAAAATAGCAATACCATAATTG
>Ga0214919_10011149_pt1 | contig 11241 bp, 9 predicted proteins | sample LL1503_MetaG_FD_177994 | JGI IMG/M metagenome (GOLD analysis project Ga0214919, IMG submission 177994) | Freshwater microbial communities from Lake Lanier, Atlanta, Georgia, United States - LL-1503 | ecosystem: Environmental > Aquatic > Freshwater > Lake | place: USA: Georgia | collected 2015-03-15
GCAGCGTAGCTGGTGACCTGACGCCGCTGTGCTTCCAAGGACTCGCCCTCTCGTGCTTGGGTGACTGTTGAAACCCGCACATATCCAAAAATCGCCATAAAAACTCCTCAAATTGATAGAAGAATTTTAGGTCGATGATGAATTAAAGTAAACGTTTAAAGTCTAATATTTACTACTAATAAACTAGCTTACAGCGAGGTTTACCTTGCGAACGGAAACATCTATTATTTTCAATAGGACTGAGCGTTAAACGAGTACAAATCAGAGTTTATTAAGGACCGAGGGGTCATTGAGAACCCCAATCGCAACGAGCGTGGTCTTGCTCGTATCGGGATCTATTTCACGTCTAACGACCAGAAGCATTAAATCGTTATGAAAGGCCAGTTCAGGTTTGTCTGTGGGAAGGTCTTTTATGGATAGCCCAAGCTGCACTCCCCTGCTACTCGGCCTCCATTTCTGACCTGAAGGGGGCTCATTGCGCTTTGTCGGCGTACGTTTCAAAGGTGCACTACGTTTGCCCTTAGACCTAAGGCTGTTGATATCTTGAACTGTACTTAGCGGCGTGATCTGGTTCTTCCTGATCCACATTGAAACGTTCTCATCCTGCTTAATTGCCCTCGCTGTTTCGTACAAAGCGTCACGGGTGGCGGGAAGTGATGAATGGATCTTTAAAAGTGCAGGAGCTTGCGATGCAATGGTATTCCAACGGCTCCGAATTGCAGGGGAGATTCCAAGAGATCTGACGGATAAGTGCTTTTCAAATTCCTCAGTGTGAATCTTGGTCTTATAAGCCTCGTCTAATTGCTTCGCTTCCTTTTCCAAATCAGCGAGCGAGGAAGCAAAGCGAATCATTCGCTCAGTCAATTCAGCCGTGTCGCTGACCAATTGATTTTTTGCCTTAACCAAGGCTCCCAGCTTCCGAGTGAAGCTGGCCTCTATGATGTCTTGGCGTGAGGTTTTAACTGCAGAAGAGGGATTCTTCATCGTTTGCCGTCCTAATTTAAATGCATTTAAATTCGCTGAGTAATCATAAACCTTTGAGGCTAAAGAGATGCAATGGTTTTCATCTAAAAAGAATCCAGCAGCCCGTTACTTACCTGACGTTTTCTCAGAAGAGGAGCAACGTTTTGCATACCGTGTACTGAAGTCTGCAGCAACCAAAACTGACAATCGAGCCACCTCGACTGGTGCAATCGTAATTGACGGGAAAACTGCTTTTGTTTCTTCCGAGCAGGAGGCTATCCTAGACACGCTTCGAACACTACCTGATGGCCTAAGCCTGTCCCAAAAAATGAATGCCCTTGCGTTGGCAATTGAAAATAATCGAGGACTAAAACCGAACAAGGCATTTAAGTGGATAAAGGGGAAGAAGCTAAATCAAACCGAGTTTGACGCTTGGTGGCGCAGTACTGCGAAGCTGACCAGTAGCAAAAGACGGGCGGCGGTGGAAAGGTTTCATAAGGAAAATCTGTCGGCTCGCAAATATGGAATGCCTGCTCTTTCGGGAACTATCGGTTTCTTTGGGCGTGACCCAAACAACAACTGGTCACGTGAGTGCTCTTGGAACAAGAGTAACCCTTTCTTATTTGAGCGTGTACTTCCGCTAATTCGGCGTATTGATGCGGGATTTAAAGCAGCCCTGCCCGATAGGTATCTTTTGCAAAAAGAATTCGTTGACAGGCTCGACCCTCGATTCGTTGTTGAAGGGACGTGCTTCACAACCATCACTGTCAATAAAAACTATCGAACTGCGGCGCACAGAGACGCTGGAGACTTGAGCCAAGGTTTCTCGAACATCTCGGTCTTTTCCAATGGACGCAAGTTCTCGGGGGGGCATTTGGTTCTTCCTGAGTTCAACATAGAGGTGTGTCTAAAGCCAGGTGACTTGCTGTTTGTTGCAAATCACGAATACATCCACGAGAACACTGCAATCAACAATGATGACCCTGAATCCGAGCGGTTGTCACTCGTCTGCTACGCACGTGAAGATTTGGCATTCTCAGGGACGCTTGAGTACGAGCAGTTGAGATGTGATTTTGTGCTTCGCCAAAAAAAATTCTCTCGAATGTGGGAATCTGAAAGGTGGTTTGATTTTCTTCAGTTGAAACTAGGCGACAAGGGGACATTGATTGAGAAATCTCGTAAAGCTGGCCTTCTGAACCCTGAGATTTTGCATTTGTCCAATATGTATGACAAAGACGTTCTCTTCTCGTCTGAGAAATGGGAGTACATCTCAAGGGTTGAAATTAATAACCAGACTGACTTTGACACTTTAAAAGTTCTCTTTAGTGCGGTTCACTTTAAATCGCCCCGTCAGGACAAATGGATACGTGAAAATGACGAAGATGGCCCAACCGAAGTGGATTCGGTTTTCATCGGTTCTGATGGTTGGTGCATCTCATACTGCGAAAGCGAAAGCGGAGCGGTTAAGTTCTCGAACAATCGATTTAACGTTCACGCCATAGGGAAAATCGCTAACTCAATACCGAAGGACATCAATCGTCTTTCCCGTGATGCCTTCAATTGGTTGAGTGAAAGAGTCGAAGAGGCTAGGCACTCCAAAAATCCAATTGAAGTCAGCCTGATTCGAGTACCAACTGGGATTCCAGAAGCTCCTTATAGAGTCGCATTTACAACCCTAACAAGGGTACAGGCCAAATCGGTTACGAGGAATGAGAAGGGTTCGATACCTGCTGTCAAAGAGCTGCGGAGACTGCGAGAAAGTCAAAAACACCGATTGGAATTTTACGAAACAGGTAATGGCATCGGTTTAAGAGATGGTCTAAAGAACTATCCCAAAACCGAATGGCTTTGTGACTTGGGTTCCGAACAGGTTGAGAAATATCACGGACAGCTGAAATTAGATAAGAAACGCCAAATCTATTGCGAGGCTATCAAGATTCATTCGCCCACAGAGGTTTCTTATCTGAGTGCCCAGCTAACGCATTGGCGTAAACGTGCAGTCAACTTCGGCTCGTCCGATTACAGATCTCGATATGAACGGGTCGGGACTTATTTGCCTCTTGCAAAGCCATTAGATCGGTCGCTGGCTGGACGGCCGCACCATTGGAAAGTCACGCCTGAACAGGTTCACCTTAGGCTCTACGGATGGACGGGAAACAAGCGGAACACAAACAAAAAGGTACGAGCCAAAACGGTGAATCACTTTATGCCGAGTAGGGCTGGCCTCACATCAATTGCGTGGCAGAGCAAGTTCCAATCCGCACCCATCTGTTCCGCACAGGTTACGTCCGCTGCTTCATTGAGCATTTGGCTACATCGGGATTCAGTCTTTGGAACTGGTCAGGCCGTGATGAGTGATGGCGAGAATTATTGGTTATTTCAAGACCTATCGACTGTCGTACCGATTCGTTCAAGCGATCGTGTGGAACGAGAAACGGTGAAGGTCACGAAGCCGACAATCCTCGGTCACTTGCAGCGTTCAAAAATAGACCAACGAGAGGACACTAGCCCATTGATTCGGAGATTGCGAACAAATGCAGATTTCATCCCCACGCCATTCAGTGAGATGAGTGGCAGAAGGTTCAAGGAGTACCAATCCCCCTATTGCATTGGGCGAGCAAACGTGCTGGCTATTGGAGGTCCACCCGCAAGCGGTAAGACCTCTTTGATGAAGCAGATTTTTGCTTTGGCAGACGATTGGTCGGAGAGGATCCAACCCGTTAAGTTGTTGGATGGTTATTACAGCGAAATGCTGAATACTTGGATTCTGGGTGTTTATGAAGACTCAGTAGGCATATTTCAGGGAACCGATAAGCTGAGCAAGCAGGTACCACCTCAACTGGTGAAGTTCATCCGTGATAACGCTGCCAAACCAGTGAATATTCTTTTTGAGGGGGCAAATGTAGTCACAGCTAAAACACTTGGTGAAATCGTTGATTGCGACGTTAACTTCGCCCTTATGCGACTGATGGTAGCTGGCCCACTAAAGCAGGACAGGCACAAGCTTAGAGGCGACAAGCAGAACGACCAATTCAAAAAAGCAAAAGAAACGCAAATTGAGAATGTCACTACGCACCCTAAATTATTTGATTCTGTAGTCGAAGTCCGCAATGAAAATATCCACGATCAAGCGACCATTTTAAAAATGATCAGCTGGTTCCTGCGCCGTTCGGCAAAGGAAGCACCACACTCCTCCGCAAAGATTCGGCAAAAAGTCGTGTAGCTCCTGCAAAATTTTGAGTGCACGGCATCCTGAATATTTCAGAAAAATCCAAGAAATATTCGGAAAATTTGGTTTTTGACCATCTCTTTCTTATAAATAGTTTTACGAAGCGATTACGCATTCTGCAAAGACCGTATTGCTTCCGTAGAGGTCGCCCTGTTTGCGCCCACCCTGCTTTATTGACTAGGTCGATAAGCCTGCCCACACCCAAAGAAAGAGCAAAACCCAATGATTACCAAATTAGAAGACCTACCTGATACTGACCATAACCGAAAGTACGGATCTGAAATTGTTAGAAAGTCTCTGTCCAATCCAAAAAATCAAAGTGAACTGGAACTGAACTGGATACTTGAGAACAAAGATTGGATCCCATTCACCGCCACTGTTACCTTTAAGAACCTTAAGGCATATGAGGCTAATGATGGATTTAGGAAAGCTACTGAGTTCGAATATGGAAAACGAGTACTGAACAAAGTGAAGAAAAGACTCTGTCGCTCTCGTTCTAAATGGAACCACGTTTTACCAATCGATTACCACTTTCAATACGAACTGGAACAGGGCAGTCACTTCAAACCAGTCCCCAGATCCAATAGTCCGCATCATATTCACGGGTTGTTTCCTGTACAAAAGGATGCAGCCAGCCGTATCTATAACTTCGAGTCAAAGGAAATGGATAGTCGATTAGTCAAAGATCTAGAGTCAATGAATCTCGTCTCCACTTTTCTGATCGAACCTCTAAGAACTGAAGAGGCAAATGCGTGGCTAGCCTATATGCTGAAGGGTAAGTCTAGGTCTGAACTGACGCATTGAAGTGCTTGGTAAAACAGAAGTTAAAAAACGCCTAAATAGAAAAACCACGAAAAAAGGAGTTATGCGTGAACAACAAGGTCGGTCGAAATCAAATCCTAGGAGTCAGAGCCACCAACGACTTCATCACCAAGTTTGATGCATTGTGTGAACGGCTGGGCTACAACCGTTCAGAGGTCATTCGCTACTGCCTAAAGCGGTTCCACAACGAGCACTTCAACAATCCCGAGAATTTCCGTAGAGCCAGATCCGAGATGTTTTGATGCTGGCGTTTGCGGAATGGGTACTAAATCAAAAGAAGAAAAAAAAGGAGCGCAAGGATGAGCGACACGTTAGCCAAATCGGTGGAGAAATCAGGCACTTCAATCAGCAAAGACAAGCTGTTGGACTTGATACGCAAGTCACCCAACAAACAGTTCACGTGTTCGCAGTCCCCGAACTCTAAGGTGATGACGGTGGTGGTAACTCTGTAATATCTTACTTAGCCTAATTTAAATATTAAATATATAAATTTATAGATCAGGTTTAGCGTTTTTTTTGTATGCGATTAGCCTCTGAAGGATTGAGTATTTTCTCTTACTTGGAATATCAATCTTACGTCCTGAAATTATATTTAAAGTATCTTGATATGTTCGAAGGCGCATTGCATCCTCAAAGTCGGTCTCATCGAAAACTCGAAACGGCAAATAAGAGTTGTAAGTATCTGACTTTACTTGCTCAAAGTACTCAAGGAATGTTTTATCAGGCCACTTATTAGTCAGTCTATTTCCAAAGAAGAACCATAAACCATCTTCAATGTTGGTCGGGGTAGTCGTCCATTCATCAATGTAAACCTGAATGCGAATCGGAGGAGTTTTCGATTCAGGGTATTTGCTTGAAATTCGATTAACTGTTTTAGAAAATTCAGAACTTAGTTGGGGAGCAGAGTAGGCTAAAGCATAGTCTACGCAAACATCGATGTATTGTTGCGTTGTTAAAAAATCCATAATGGGAATTTATTATCTGCAAGTAGAAGTATGACTAATTTGCTATCGATATTGAAAATTGATAGTTCTCTACCATAGCTCGTGCAGCCAAGAGGAGTTGAGTATCTTTTTGTGAGTTGTATATCGTGGCCCCTGTGGTGACGAGCCCAGCCTCCCTACCTGTAGCTTAACTGGGGTTTTTAGTTCAACTGCTTTTGATTTAAATCTGATGAGATATTTTCCGCTGTCCTGATAGGGCACCACGTCAGCAATTTCTGCAATGTGAGTAACTGCAGAAATTGGCGCAACTCTATATGCCGCTATGTATTTAAGTTTAGGGATCTCTCTAGCATTGATTCTTACAGCGTACCAACAGTTTTCACCTAAAAAGACTCTTTGGAATCCATCATTTTTCGCGGGAACCACGATTGTGTCCCACGTCGTCTTTGAAGCTGACGTGGTTTCACCCTTCTTTTTGGGTGTCTTGTCTATTGCTAGGGTTAGTTCCTTAGAAGGCAAAAATGCCTTGATGCCAATCATCGGAAGAATCAAGAGCATTTCTTTAAGAAAAACTGTTGCCGCAGCTTGAGACGGGCGAGACATATTAGGCTTATTCGGGGCATTCTTGTTCATCAAGATTGCCGAGCCAACTTCTTTTGCAATGCGCACCAGCTCCGACTCAAGAAATTGAACTTCCGTTTTCCCAATGCCGTGCGAATCTACAAAAAATACTCCCCACGACCAATCTTTTTGAAGGTGCTGTTTCAGCCTGACAGCGACTGGATCTGCCTCACCGATATAAACAGTTTCTTCAGCTAGATCACCAACCAATATGTAAACACCAGGTCGCTGGGCGTATTCTTCTTTGATGACTTCAGCAATGCTTTCTCTTGGAAACACAACTCCTACTCCAGACCAATTAGTCTTTTGGATAATCCTGATACCTTGTGGATCTCCCGTAGTCGAAAAGATCTGGATTGTGAAAGGATTACTCATTTTTTAGTCATTCTTTATGTAGTCTTGGCTGAGTTACTTATTTTCTATGGATATTAAGGTCGCAGTCTTTGGGTCGTATTTAACATCTGTAATCGATCCATCTCTAATGCGCTTTACAGCTTCGTCAATGACCTGAAGAGGAACGAGAAACCATTCCTTAGGCTTAACTGGATGCCCGAAACGATCGTGGATTACAAGGTCAAGTTGCGCTGGGGCGAAAAGTCTATGGAACAGGTTTTCTAGCTTGGTCCGATTGATACCAAACAGTTTGTAACTTGCCACAACATCAACGGCAGCTAATAAGTATGTTGCTTCGTTTTCTGCATTGTTGATGCGTGTTTCGATTTTTCCACCTGTAACGCCAATCTTGTGCATTAATTGCCGATGCTCAGCAATGTATGGGTGATCGGACTGGCTACGCAAGACGTAAATAGTGCCACTTTCAATGTCGTCATCTTCAGGTGTGTCGCTAAACAAAGGACCCGCATCAGGATCGGTTACACGCCGACCTGCTTCGTCTTTATAAAGTGCCCGTTGGAGCGAACGCCTGAGAAGGTTGCTTTCAGTCCCATTATCGAAAATAACACGAAGTCGCGCATCGCTCGCACCATTAGGTGCCTTAATTTCCTCACCAACTTCGGCAACTAAGACAAATTGACCATTAAGAATGAAGAAGTTACCGATCTCAACGCTAACCTCTTTGCCGAATGGGCGGGATTGACGCACACCGGAAGAAAGTTCATTTTTCGCTTTTTGAAATATGGGTTTAAAACTCTCAAAATCTTTACATTTTTCTCTATTAGCAATCTCTTCTGCAGCTTTAATTTCAGCGGTAGATCTAACGTGTATTAAGTCTGAGAGTTCTGCTTTGACAGCAATACCTTCAAGTTCAGCGAGCAATTCGTCATCATTTATTAAAACTGAGCTAATTGCATTTGAAGAGACTGATCCTTTAAGCAACTCCTGATGATCGATTGGCGCAACAATGATTCTGCAAAGTTCTTGACTACGTATCTGGTCGAGCCGTACGGCGTAAATACGCTCAAAGATGTCCTTATCTTCTCCGTGCTGAGGTCCACGTCCGTGGTCGCTTACAAATCGCTGAATCTCTTCAAATCCAGCAATCACTCTTTCTTCAAGAGCACTTTTCCCACCTTTCTTTGAAGGCTGAGCAAAATCATCTAGCTCGGATCGTAATTCTTCTAAATCAGTCATAGCGACCCTCATCCTTGAAACGTACGAAGGCGGCAGCACCTTCGGCCATTTTCTTCTCCCAAGCGTCTGCAGAACTCATTTCGGGTAAACGTCCACGCTCTTTCTTAAACTTAAACGCTCGTATCGCTAGCTCTTTGGCTTCCTCAGGTGTTAAGTTCGTCCGTTTAGCAGTTATGGCTGCCGCAACTTGTTTGAGGCTATCTTCATTCATAGTTTTAGCAAGAATTGCATATGCCTCGCTAAACGGATTGATCCGATCAATGAGATCAATATCTAACTCCCTAACATCCATTGCAAACTTTCGCACTCCATCAATAAGGGCTGTGTTGACTGCTGGCTGATTATTTACTCCGACAAGATCTGTTAGCAAGATCTGCTTTGCCTGTTGAGTAATGTTTAAAGCTGCGATTGCTTGTTGACGAACCGCTTCCTGATCTTCGGGTTCGAGGTCGGGAAACTTTTCTTTAATTATCTTTCCCATTTTTACTTGTGTCAGCTCTTCCGGAATCAACTCGGAATCAAATAGTCCACGTTCAATTGTTGTCTTATCTTGGACGAAAGTAGCAATGACCTCATTTAAGTCTTCTCGACAAATTCGTGCCGCTTCGGGACTTTTGGGCTCTGTTAAGCCGTTTATTTCAATCTGAAATTGACCAGTCTTATTGTTAAAGCCGATATTGCACTTGTCTGGCTGGTAACCCGAGTCACCATAGTCAAACCCTTCAGAGGCGGCATTTGAAGGATTCTTGGCCTTGAATTCAAAACGTGGAGCGAGTACCTGCTCCATTAAAAGACTGGCTGCGATTGCCTTCAACGTATCATTGACAGCCTCGGAAACGGCTTGCTCAGATGCATCTGGTTCAGCAATGAGGTTTGTAAAGCGAGCACGTGTTTTGCCAGGAGCATCACGCGTTGCACGTCCAATGATCTGAACAATCTCCGTAAGGCTTGAGCGATATCCGACAGTTAAAGCGTGCTCACACCAAATCCAATCGAATCCCTCTTTTGCCATTCCTAGAGCAATGATGATGTCAACGTGATTACGGTTGTGTTTTTGTTTTGGGTCTTTTAGGGCGGAAGAAACTTGATCGCGTTTTGGACCTTCATCATCAACCAAGTCTGCAATTCGTAGGATGTTTCCTTCTGGAGTCTTAATTTTTAAAAAACCAGTGTCTTTATCAACACCTTCGAAACTACCTAACTCTTCAAGGATGTGATCGACCTCCTTGATCTTGTCTTTGGTGCTCTCCCGTGAATTGACATTAGGGATATGAATGATGGTCTTCTCTTTAGGATCAAGCACCTTAAGAATATCGTCTGCGTACGAGCCAGAATAAAAGTAATAGCCAATATCTAACTCTTTTAAAAACTCATATCCGTTGAGTTGTTCATAGTAGGTATAGGTGACAGTATCGAACTTGGCTTCATCTTGCGGGGATAGAACAGCATCAGTGTCGCCACGGAAATAGGAGCCTGTCATTGCAACGATATGAACCTTGTCACGGCCAATCATCTGTCCGAGGTAACCGCCCAGCTTGTTGTCTGGGTTAGAAGATACGTGATGAAATTCATCTACTGCAATCAATCGATCGTCAAATATTTCAACGCCAAATTTTTCAACCGCAAAGCGAAATGTTGCGTGCGTGCATATAAGAATCTTATCTTTACTGGCTAAAAATGCACCCACAGATTTGACTTTTCCGCCATCCTCGCCTGGTGCATTACAAAGATTCCACTTAGGCTGCACTATCCAGTCAGCCCAAAAGCCGAACTTACTCAAAGGTTCATCATTGAAGCTGGAGCCGATAGATTTCTCTGGAACAACTACTATTGCTTGTTTGATCCCTTGGTTCTCTAACTTATCCAAGGCAATAAACATCAGCGCTCGACTTTTACCTGAAGCAGGTGGCGACTTAATCAGTAGGTACTGTTCGCCTCGTCTTTCGTATGCGCGTTCTTGCATCTCACGCATCCCGAGAGCATTGGGAGTTGATGACTTTCCATTATGGGCAAATGAAACTGAAACCGAGGGTATGTTTCTTTTTATGGTCATACCGATGCTCCAGCTTTGCTTTTATTTGATGTCGATTTTGAAGTCATCTTTGTATAAAGCTCAAATAATTTTTCAAGACGTTCGGTGTCATTGCGAAAACGTCTGCCGATGTAAATGCGCTCAAGCACTTCGTCATTTCGCTCGTGCGCTTCACGTAGATTGGCCGGCATCGCTTCTGGGTTGTACAAATCGGCAATGGTTGCAGGGAAATGTGCTTCGCGAGCAAGCAAGATATCCTTGGCACAACGGCCTAAATCTGCTTTGTTTTTCTCAGTTAGCTCTGGAATTGGAAATGTATTCCAACCAATCGTGTTGGAATAGCGCAATCGCGTCTCAAGCTGCCCACAAACTGTAGCTATCCAAATTCTATGCAGAAGTGATGCGACTATTGCCAGATTCCATATAGGTGCATCAAAGATTGCAAATGCTGCATTACTTACGACCGAACGCTCATCGAGAAATCCGACAGGAAGGTAATCTCGCCCTTCAGATGAAACTCCCGGCAGAACCAATGACTTTTCTGTGGCGCAATTCATTTCACGGAACTGATGTGCCCGCAAAGCCATTTCTCGAGTGCCCGCATCCTTACTAGATAGCCGCATTGCCCTAACAGCATCAACACGATTCCGGATATTTTCTATTGCAAGTGCTTCATCTTTGTTTTCGTTTGTTATCCACAAGCAATATCTAACATTGCCGCGGATGAATTCCGCTGAACCATAAATTCGTCGAATGAATTTTTCTCTTTGCGCGGCATTTAAATTAAGTTCGAAAACTTCATCAGGTGTGAGTAAAAGGTGGCCACCGTCAACTGGCATATTGCCAAAAGACATATCTGGCAACTTGGAAATGCTTTTCCTTTCGCCATTGATTACGAAATTTTCGCCAACGGTCAAGTATGGAGTGATGTTTATAGCTTCGCGTACCTCTATTTCACCACTGCGATTTTGATAGTAGATATTACGTTTTTTAGTATTTCTATTTGTAAGTCCAATGATCGCTACAGTAACTCCTGCATT
>Ga0214919_10011150_pt1 | contig 11240 bp, 12 predicted proteins | sample LL1503_MetaG_FD_177994 | JGI IMG/M metagenome (GOLD analysis project Ga0214919, IMG submission 177994) | Freshwater microbial communities from Lake Lanier, Atlanta, Georgia, United States - LL-1503 | ecosystem: Environmental > Aquatic > Freshwater > Lake | place: USA: Georgia | collected...
CAAGCCCTCGGTGGTGCTGTAGCGCTCGTCCACCTCAAATACCGGCAGACCAAATCGGCCCTGCAACTGGCGCGCAAAGCGCCGCGCGCGGTGGGTGTTTTCGTGTGCCGCCCCATCGGGGTGAAAGGGCACGCCCACCACCAAGGCGTCGGGTTGCCATTCTTGGATGCAGCGGGTGATCAAAGGCCAGCGGGCATCGCCTTGGGCTTGCAAATGGCCTTGGGGTGAGGCTTGGCACAGCAAACGGTTGCCCACCGCCACACCGGTGCGCCGGGTGCCAAAGTCAAAAGCGAGAAACGATTGCAAATGGGGCGGGACCAAGCGCGGGCCGGTCAACACGCCAGCGCTCATGCGTGCCCCGCGTCGGGCGAGATCATCCACGACTGCAAACCCAACAAAGACAAGGCCTTTTCGTAGCGTTGATCACAGGGGGTGTCAAAAATCACCGCAGCGTCGGCCTCGACGGTCAGCCAGGCGTTTTCGGCCAGCTCGGACTCCAATTGACCCTGCCCCCAAGCGGCATAACCCAAAGAGATGAGCACCTTGCGCGGGCCCGCGCCGGTGGAGAGCGCTTCGAGCACGTCTTTGGAGGTGGTCATGTCCAGGCCACCGGGCACCGACAAGGTCGATGCATAGGCCGACTCGCTGGGTGGGGTGGTGGCGGCAAACACCGGTTCGTGCAGCACAAAGCCGCGCTCGGTGTGCACCGGCCCGCCTTGGTAAACCGGGGTTTGGTTGAGGTCTTCTCGGTGCAGCGGCAAATCCACCTTGTCAAACAAACCGCGCACATTGATATCGCTGGGTTTGTTGATCACCAGGCCCAAAGCCCCGCGTTCGCTGTGCTCACAAAGGTAGACCACGCTTTTGGCAAAGGATTCGTCGGACAATCCAGGCATGGCGATCAAGAAATGATGCGTCAAATTGATCGGTTCTGAATCCATGGCCATGGGCGCATTTTAATGTTGAAGACAAAAACCTCTGACTCCCCCCGCTTTGCCACGGGTTTGGTGTGGTTTCGCCGCGATCTGCGCGCCCATGACCACGCCGCCTTGCACCACGCCTTGTCCCAATGCGCCACCGTGCACGCGGTGTTTGTGCTCGACCGCGACATCCTCGACCCCTTGCCCCGGGTGGACCGGCGGGTGGACTTTATTTTGGCCAGCTTGCAGGCCTTGGACGGGGCGCTGCGTGAGTTGGCCGGCCTGCCCCATGCGGGCCTGATCGTGCGCCACGGGTTGGCCACCGAAGAGGTCAGCGCCCTGGCGCGCGAGCTCGGCGCTCAAGCCGTCTACGCCAACCACGACGACGAGCCCGCCGCCGTGGCGCGCGACAACCTGGTGCGCACCCGCTTGACCCAACAAGGGCAAGACTTTTTCACCTACAAAGACCATGTGGTGTTTGAACGCCGCGAGGTGCTGACCCAAAGCGGCACACCCTATGGTGTGTTCACACCCTATAAAAATGCCTGGCTGAAAAAACTCCAACCCGCCGAGCACCTGGCCGCTTGGCCTTGCACCGGATTGGCGGGGCGACTGGGCGAGCGGCCCAGCCAATTGCGCCAAACCGTGCCCCATTGCAGCGACATCGGTTTTGCCCCCAGCAACCTGGCCGATTTACCGGTGGTGTGCGGCACACAGGGAGGGCAACAGGGCCTGGCAGATTTTGTCACCCGCATCGACCGTTACGAAGAAACACGCAATTTTCCTGCCGTCAAAGGGCCCAGTTATTTGAGTGTGCATTTGCGCTTTGGCACGGTGTCGATCCGCGAGCTGGCCCGCTTGGCCCATGCACGCATGCAACAAGGCTCTGCGGGTGCGGCGGTGTGGCTGTCAGAGCTGATATGGCGCGACTTTTATCACCAAATTTTGTACCACCACCCCCGGGTGGTGGAGCGCGCCTTCAAGCCCGATTACGACGCCATCACCTGGGCCAGTGGTCAGAGCGCACACACCTTGTTCCAAGCCTGGTGTGAGGCCCGCACCGGTTACCCGCTGGTGGATGCAGCGATGGCGCAAATCAACCAAACCGGCTACATGCACAACCGCTTGCGCATGGTGGTGGCGAGTTTTTTGGTGAAAGATTTGGGAATCGACTGGCGCTGGGGCGAGGCTTACTTTGCCACCCATTTGATCGACTTTGACCTGGCCGCCAACAACGGGGGCTGGCAATGGGCCAGCTCCAGCGGGTGCGATGCGCAACCTTACTTTCGCATCTTCAACCCCATCAGCCAAAGCGAAAAGTTCGACCCCCAAGGCAAGTTCATCCGCCGCTACCAACCCCAGTTGGCCCAACTGCCTGATCGATGGATACACGCGCCTTGGCAAGCACCAGAGGCGGTGTTGCAAGCTGCCGGCATTCGCATGGGCGACAACCAGCCACGTCCCGTGGTGGACCATGCCCAGGCGCGCGCGGAAACCCTGGTGCGTTATGCGGTGGTGAAAAAGTCGGGCGATTGAGGTCGCAGGGCTCAGGCGCAAAGGCTGAGCAAGTCCGCCAGCAGCGCTGGGTTGGGTGGGCGCACAAAACCGGCCGCGTACTGGTGCAACAAACGCAGCATTTCTTGCGCGGCCTGCGCCGCTTGATCGGCCACCCCGGCCAAATCATCGCGCGCCAATGCCGCCTGCAGACCTTGGGCGAGTGCCTCGCACAGCTCGGCCATGCCGTCGAGTTGCATGTCACGCAGCAGCGTTTGCAGTTTTGTCGTTGGGGCCAACAAGGCGCTGGCCGCTGCGGCGTCCAAGGGCGCTGCAGACCATTGGGCCAGCAACCCTTGCCAGTCCTGCACCTGTGCATGCACGAACTCCAAAAACAAGGTGTTCAAAGCCTCGGCCTGCTGTGTGGGTGTGGGCGCCAATGGTGCCAAGCCTGGCGCAGCAGCCATGATGCGCGCGCACACCAGACCGTGCCAACTCTCCCAAGACAAGGCATCAGATTGCGCCAAGTGGGCAAAAAAATGTCCTGCCACGGCCCAAAACATGCGCCGCTGTGGTTGGGCCGGGTGCGCCACGTCGTTGGCTTGCAAACACAGGGCCTGCAAGGCCTGGGCGGGGGCTTGCGCCACACGCGGGCGGCCACGCAGCAAGTCCAACATGCCCTGGTCAAAGGCACGCCGCCATTGACTTGGCGCAGCAAGACCAGTGGGGTTCATGGGCTTATCGGCGGTTCAAATCTCAACCATCTCGAAGTCTTCTTTGCGCGCACCGCACTCTGGACATGTCCAGTTCATGGGCACCTGCTCCCATGGCGTGCCAGGCTCAATGCCGTGTTCAGGGGCACCGGTGGATTCGTCATAAATCCAGCCGCAAATCAAACACATCCAGGTTTTTGCCACAGTCTTGCCTTCGGGTTGAGTGGGAAAAGGTAGGGTCCAAGCCACGGAGGGCTCGCATAGAATGGGCCGCATTGTATAGATCACCATGGCGCAAGAATTCCGCTCTCAAGACACCCCATCGTTGGAAGAAGACGACAGCGTTCCAGCCTGCGTGATGTGCTTTAACGCCAACGATGCCAGCGGCGCGGGTGGCTTAGGGGCCGATCAGCTCACCATCGCTTCGGTGGGTGCCCACCCCCTGGGGGTGGTGACTGGCGTCTACATCCGTGACAGCGCCGAGATTTTCGACCACATCGCTTTGGATGAAGACGCCGTGGCCGAGCAAGCGCGGGTGGTGCTCGAAGACAGTTCGGTGCAGGTCTTCAAAGTCGGTTTTTGCGGTACCCCCGAGACATTGAGCGTGGTGGCCCAAACCTGCAGCGATTACGCCCAGGTGCCAGTGGTGGCCTACATGCCCAACTTGTCCTGGTGGGACGAAGACCAAGCCGACGCCTACCAAGACGCATTCTTAGAGTTGTTGCTGCCCCAAACCACGGTGCTGGTGGGCAACCACAGCACCTTGTGGCGCTGGCTGCTGCCAGACTGGTCCCACAGCAAAAGCCCCGGGCCACGCGACTTGGCACGTGCCGCCAGTGAAAAAGGGGTTCCTTATTTGCTGGTCACCGGCATCATGCAGTCGGACCAACACATCGAGAACGCCTTGGTCACCCCCATGACCGTGCTGGCCACCGAACGCTTTGAGCACATCGACGCGGTCTTCTCGGGCGCGGGCGACACATTGAGCGCGGCCCTGGCCGCCTTGCTCGCCGCAGGCACCGACTTGGAGGCCGCTTGCCTGGAAGCCCTCAATTACCTGGACCATTGTTTGGACAGCGGGTTTCGCTCCGGCATGGGCCATGTGGTACCCGATCGGCTGTTTTGGGCCCACGGCGAAGATGACGACAGCGACAGCGCTGAATTGGCCACCGAGTTTGCACTTCCTCCACACGAAACCAAGCACTGACAGCCGCCATGACCGATCTGAACCAAACCCTGTTTGACCGCGCCCGCCTCGTCATCCCCGGCGGCGTCAATTCCCCTGTTCGCGCCTTTCGCGCCGTGGGCGGCACACCGCGCTTTGTCAAACGCGCCCAAGGCGCTTACTTTTGGGACGCCAACGACCGTCGTTACATCGACTACATCGGCTCTTGGGGCCCGATGATCTTGGGCCACGGCCACCCTGCGGTTGTAGAAGCCGTGCAAAAAGCCGTGTTGGAAGGCTTCTCTTACGGCGCACCCACCGAACGCGAAATTGAACTGGCTGAAACACTGCTGAAACTCATGCCCTCGATGGACATGGTGCGACTGGTTAGCTCGGGCACCGAGGCCGGCATGAGCGCACTGCGCTTGGCACGCGGTGCCACCGGCCGCAGCAAGATCATCAAGTTCGAGGGCTGTTACCACGGCCACGCCGATGCCTTGCTGGTGAAGGCCGGCTCGGGCTTGGCCACCTTTGGCAACCCCACCAGTGCCGGCGTGCCCCCTGAAGTGGTGCAGCACACCTTGGTGCTGGAGTTCAACAACATCCCGCAGTTGGAAGAAGCGTTTGCCTTGCACGGCAAAGAGTTGGCGTGTTTGATGATCGAGCCCATCGCCGGCAACATGAACTTTGTGCGCGCCAGCGTCCCCTTCATGAAGCGCTGCCGCGAACTGTGCAGCGAGCACGGCGCCTTGCTGGTGTTTGACGAGGTGATGACCGGCTGCCGCGTCGCCTTGGGCAGCGCCCAAAGCGTGTATGCCCAATCCTTGCCGGGCTTCGAACCTGACCTCACCGTGTTGGGCAAAGTCATTGGCGGCGGCATGCCTCTGGCCGCTTTTGGTGGCAAACGTGCGGTGATGGAGCAGCTCGCACCGTTGGGCCCGGTTTACCAAGCCGGTACCCTGAGCGGCAACCCGGTGGCCACCGCTTGCGGTTTGGCCACCTTGCATGAAATTTCAAAACCAGGCTTCTTCGATGCGCTGTCGGCCCGCACCCAAAGTTTGGTGGATGGCCTCAAGGCCGCTGCGGCCAAAGCCGGTGTGCCGTTCAGCGCGGACTGCCAGGGCGGCATGTTTGGTTTCTTCTTGCTGCCTGAGTTGCCGCAAAACTACGCCAAGGTGATGACCAGCGACAGCCCCAAATTCAACAAGCTGTTCCATGGTTTGCTCGAACGAGGCGTCTACATCGCCCCCGCGCTTTACGAAGCTGGGTTTGTCAGCGGTGCCCATACCGCCGAAGACATCGCTGCCACGGTGCAAGCGGCGTCTGAGGTGTTTGCCACGCTGTAGAACCTCGCCTTGTGCAAGGCCCATCGTTGCACTTGAGTTACGCCACTTTTCGTCCTGTCTGGGCGCCTCCCTTTGAAGGACTTTGATGAAAAAAACCCACCCCTTGATCCAACAGGGCAAAAAACCCGATCGTGTGCGCGACGCGCTCAAGCACACCCTGCGCCAATATGTTCGCCGCGAACGCAACAAGCCCCTGCCTGAGGGCGTGGACTACTGGGATTTCGATTGCAAGATGGGCCTGCTGGCCGAGTCTGCACAGACCGTTCACGTGGCCGAACTGAACAAAGCCTTGGACGCCTTGGCCGTCGAAGGCGTTTTATCGGTGTATGTGGAAATATTGCGCAAGCCCGGTGTGCGCCAAGCCAAACCGCCCGGTCCTGCCATGGAACCGATTGCCAGCGCCGACGCAAACACCCCTGCCCCATGACCCACCCCATGGCATCGGCCCCCAAACCGCGCAAAGTTTTGCGCTGGGTGTTGCTGGTGATCGTGCCCCTGCTGGCCCTGGTGGGTGCGGCCTACATCTACCTGCATGGGGGCCGCTTCATTGCCACCGACAACGCCTACGTCAAAGGCGACAAAGTGCCGGTCAGCGCTCAGGTCACGGGCACCGTCATGGCGGTGATGGTGCAAGACAACCAAGCCGTGGCCAAAGACCAGGTGTTGTTTGTGCTCGACCCCACACCCTTTGAGCACAACCTGGCGCGCGCCGAAGCAAGGTTGGCGCAAGTGCGCACCGATTTATCAGCCCTCAAAGCCAGTTACCGCGAAAAACAGGCCGAGATCACCCTCTCACGCACCAAACACCGCTTTGCCCAGCGCGAACAACAACGCCAAGGTGACTTGGTGGACAAAAACTTCATCTCTGCGGCCAAGTTTGACGACGCCAAGCAAAACACCGACTTGGCCGAACAACAAACGCAGGCGCTGGAGATGGACCTCAAGCGCATCGCCGAAGCCTTGGGCGGGGGCTTGGACACGCCCATCGAGCGCCACCCCAGTTACCGCCTGGCCATGGCCGAGTTGGCACAAATCCAACTGGACTTGAAACGCACCACCGTGCGCTCGGCCCAAGCCGGCGTCGTCAGCCGACCCCCAAAGCCGGGTCAATTTGTGGCCGCTGGTGCACTGGCCATGGCGCTGGTGGTGACCGATCACTGGTGGATAGAAGCCAACTTCACCGAAACCGAACTGACCTTCATCCAACCCGGGCAACGCGCCAAGATCAGCATCGACACCTACCCCGACATGCAGTGGGACGCACAGGTCGAGAGCCTGAGCCCGGCCACCGGGGCTGAGTTTTCTCTCATCCCGGCCCAAAACGCCACCGGCAACTGGATCAAGGTGACCCAACGCATCGCTGTTCGACTGGCCTTGCAACCCAGTGCCACCGCGCCCGTGCTGCGCTCGGGCATGAGCGCACATGTGGAGATCGACACCGAGCACCGCCGCCGCCTGTGGGGCCATGCCCTGCCCTGAGCCGTGGGCATGAGCACCCCTGCCTCCTCCGCCCCACCGGTGCACCGCGGCTGGCTCACCTTGTCGGTGATGCTGGCCACCATCATGCAAGCGGTGGACACCACCATTGCCAACGTGGCCCTGCCCCACATGCAAGGCAGCATGGGGGCCACGCAAGACCAAATATCTTGGGTGCTCACGTCCTACATCGTGGCATCGGCCATTTGCATGCCACTGACCGGTTTTTTGGCCGCACGCTGGGGACGCAAACGCGTCTTCATGGCTTCGGTGGTGGGCTTCACCATCACCTCCATGCTGTGTGGTGCGGCCCAAAGCCTGGAGCAAATAGTGTTGTTTCGTTTGCTCCAAGGGGTGTTTGGGGCTTGCTTGGTGCCGCTGTCGCAATCGATCTTGCTCGACGCCTATCCGCGCGAACGCCACGGCGCGGCCATGGCCTTGTGGGGCATGGGCGTGATGGTCGGGCCCATCTTGGGCCCATCGATGGGCGGTTGGCTCACCGAGTACTACAACTGGCGCTGGGTGTTTTACATCAACCTGCCCGTGGGCGTGTTGGCCTGGCTGGGGCTGGCCGCGTTTGTGCCCGAAACCGAACTGGACCCCGAGCGGCGCTTTGACATGCTGGGTTTTTGCTTGCTGTGTCTGGGCCTGGGGTCGCTGCAAATGATGCTCGACCGAGGCCACTCGCTGGACTGGTTTGCCAGCCCCGAGGTGGTGACCGAAGCCTGCCTGGGGGCGCTGGGCATGTACCTGTTTGTCGTGCACATTTACACCCAGCCCAAGGCCTTCATCGACCCCGACATTTTCAAAGATCGCAACTTCAGCATAGGCCTGTTGTTCATCTTCATTGTCGGCATGATCTTGCTCACCACCATGGCCTTGCTGCCACCGTTTTTGCAAACCTTGATGGGCTACCCGGTGATGGACGTGGGCATGTTGCTGGCCCCGCGCGGCATTGGCACCATGCTGGCCATGGTGGTTGTGGGTCGCTTGTCGGGGCGGGTCAATGCGCGCTTGTTGGTGCTCGTGGGCCTTGTCTTGACCAGCACCTCGCTGTATTGGATGACGCGCTTTACCACCGATGTGACCAGCTGGGATGTGGTTCAAACCGGCATCTTGCAAGGCATGGGCCTGGGGTTTTTGTTTGTGCCTTTGACGGCTTTGGCCTTCTCGACCATGCCAGCGGCTTATCGCAACGACGGCACATCGCTGTACAGCCTGGTGCGCAACATGGGCAGCAGCATAGGCATCTCGGCGGTCATCAGCTACTTGGGTTCGCGCACCCAAATCAACCACGCCATCTTGTCCGAACACATTCACATCGGCAACTGGGCATTGCAGTGGGGCATCGAGCAAGGCCTGCACCAGATCATCACCCCGGAGGGTTTGAGCCAGCTGGACGCCCAGGTGGCCCGCCAAGCTGCCATGTTGGCCTTTGTGCAAGACTTTCAAGCCATGATGTGGCTCACCCTGGCGGCCATTCCACTACTGGCGTTTTTACAAACACCCAAGCTGGCCAAAAACGCCTGATCAGCGCGACCCTGCACGGCCAAGCTGGCCACCCAGCCGCCACCCCACATGTCCCCTTCAGGGGGCGTTGGAATGAAGAGCTCGTGTGTTCGGTAGCGAACATATTGAAGCCACAAACACACATACATTCATGCGCATCTAAATAGTTTTTACAAGCAACCAGATGAAAAAGCGATTCAAAAATCAGCTCCTCACCGTCCTGCCACCAGATGTCTTCACCCGATGGTTACCCCACCTGGAGTGGGTGGACATGCCCTTGGGGACGGTGCTGTACGAGTCCAGCGGGAAGATGACCCATGTGTATTTTCCCGAAGACTGCATCGTGTCTTTGCTGTTTGTGCTGGAAAACGGCTCATCGGCGGAGATTGCCGTGGTCGGCTTTGAGGGCATGGTGGGTATTTCCTTGTTCATGGGCGGCAACACCACACCCAGCCGTGCTGTGGTCCAAAGTGCGGGCAAAGCCTACCGATTGCGCGCAGCTTTTTTGAAACAAGAGTTTGATCTGTCCAGCCCCGTCATGCACCTGCTGCTGCGCTACACACAAGCGCTGATCACGCAAATGACCCAAACCGCCGTGTGCAACCGACACCACAGCTTGGACCAGCAACTGTGCCGCTGGTTGTTGCTCAGCTTAGACCGCCTCACCGGCCCCGACTTGGTGATGACCCAAGAATTGATCGCCAACATGTTGGGCGTGCGCCGAGAAGGCGTCACCGAGGCCGCTGGCCAATTGCAAAAAGCAGGACTGATCAGCTATACCCGGGGGCGCATCAAAGTCGAAGACCGCCCAGGGCTGGAGCAAGGCTCATGCGAGTGCTATGCCGTGGTGAAAAAAGAATATGACCGTCTGCTGCCAAATCAGGAAGCTGTTTGAGTGTTAAAAAAAACACTGCTTTGCGCTGCCCATCACGTCACTTCATTTGCATCATGTTGGGCTCTGGGTGGAAGCTGCGCGCAACTTGTCTTTCTTGCTGGGCCGCTTGCCCTTGATGCCACCCACACCCGGCGCTGGCACCGGTTCATCGGTGGGCTCGAAACCCGGCACCACCTCCAGAGGCAATTGGACCTGTGCACGTTTTTGGATCAAGCGCCAATGCGCCAAAGCCTGGGCGCTGACAAAGCTCACGGCTTGCCCCTGCGCACCGGCGCGAGCGGTGCGACCGATGCGGTGGGTGTAATCATCGGCCGAGCGCGGCAGGTCGTAATTAACGACCACGGGCAGCAAGGCGATGTCAATGCCACGCGAGGCCAAATCGGTGGTGACCAAGACATCGATGCGGCTGTCTTTGAAGTCTTGCAAGGCCGCTTGTCGCCCGCCTTGTGACATATCGCCATGCAAGGCACTGGCCCGCACGCCAGCCGTGCACAGCTTGCTGGCCAGGTGCGCGCACGCATAGCGCGTGGCCACAAACACCAGCACCCGTTGCCAGCCATGGGCAGTGATCAAGTGGCGCAGCAATGCGGTGCGCTTTTTGTCGTCTACAGCGATGGCGCTTTGCGCAATGTCGGGCACATCGAGCGCTTCGATGGCATCGCTGCGCATGCGCAGCGGGTCGCGCAGCGCTTGTTGGGCCCATACCGATAAATCGTCGGCAAAGGTGGCGGAGAACAACAAGGTTTGGCGCTGCGCAGGCAGCAAGGCCAACACGGCTTGCAGCTCGTCGGCAAAGCCCAGTTCCAGCAAGCGATCGGCCTCGTCGAGCACCAGGTGCTGGACATCCGTCAAACGCAGGGCGTTGTGCGCCACCAAATCGAGCAAGCGCCCAGTGGTGGCCACCACCACGTCGGCCCCGCCGCGCAAAGCCATCATTTGCGGGTTGATCGACACGCCGCCATGGACCACCGCCAACTTCAAGCCCATGGTGTCGGTGGCGTGTTGCAGGACCTGGCCCACTTGCACCGCCAACTCGCGGGTGGGCACCAACACCAGGCAGCGAATGGGTCGGCGGAAATTGGTTTGTCGGGGCGTTTGCCCCACCAACTGCACCAAGGGCAGCGCATAGGCCAAGGTTTTGCCCGACCCTGTGGGCGCACTGGCCCACACATCGCGACCTTGCAACACTGCCGGAATGGCTTGCCCTTGTATGGGCGTGGGCGTTGCCAAACCCATGCTGGCCACCGTGCGCAGCAGCGCAGGGCTCAGGCCCAGTTCAGAGAAGTTCAAAAGGGGGGATGTCCTGGTAGGTCAGATGGGAGAAGGGGAAAGGCTCGCTCTAAAGCTTGGCGATGAAGTCCTCTGGCAATACGTCCGCCTGGCGCAGCAACCCAGCCAGGGTGCCGACTTTGAGTTCGCTGTGCATTGGGATGACGCATCCTTGGAGCCCTTGCGTGCAACGACATGACTGCCGCTTTGTCGTACCTTCTCAAAACCAAGCCGCTGAAGTGCCTTGAGCGCTTCTGCGCCAGAGACACGAGGGAGCTTAGGCATGGGCCGGAATACTGAAAGTGGTGACCACTGGGTGCCCGATCGATACCAGAGGAAACTCTTGCAGGTATAGGGCAGTGGCTTCGCGCAAATTTGAAACGGCCTCCTCGACTGTCTCACCTTGGGTCGTGGTACCCGTCTCTGGGTTGAGTGCGATGTATCCGCCTTCGT
>Ga0214919_10011151_pt1 | contig 11240 bp, 5 predicted proteins | sample LL1503_MetaG_FD_177994 | JGI IMG/M metagenome (GOLD analysis project Ga0214919, IMG submission 177994) | Freshwater microbial communities from Lake Lanier, Atlanta, Georgia, United States - LL-1503 | ecosystem: Environmental > Aquatic > Freshwater > Lake | place: USA: Georgia | collected 2015-03-15
TATCGATAATTTAGAATCTATTTTATCAGTTAATCAAAAAAAATTTTTGATAAAATTAACAAAATATAATGATATATTTTGGGATATACCTATTATTATATGTTCAAATAATAAACATAATAAATTAGTATATTTTATAAAAAAATTTTCATACGAAGTTCATATTTCAAATCCAAATAAATATATTATGGAAAATATATTATGTAAAATATCAATGAATGAAAATATTAATCTCGGTGATGAAAAAATTATAGATAAAATAATTGAATATTCTGCGTATGATATTAGAGCACTTACAACAAATTTACAGTCATTAAAAAATATATATGGTGATAAATATATTAGTATGAATGATTTAAATACATTTATTATTACTTCAAAAATGAAAGATAATGATCCTGATATATATAATGCAACTCATAAATTATTTTATGGTTTTGATAATATAGATAATGTTATAAGATTATTTGAGACTGAAAAAACAGTTATGCCGCTTATGATACAACAACATTATATTGATTATTTAAAAAATACAAATATAGATACTATAAATAAGATATCAAAAACTATAGCATTTGGTGATCTACTTGAAAATTATATATATGAGAATAATATTTATGATATTAGAGATATTCAATCATTTTATCAATGTATATATCCATCATTCTTATTATCAAATAAATTAAATCCAAAAAAATTGGATATAAATAAATTTTCTGGAGTTTTTACATATCCAAAAGATTTAAATAAAACATCAATACGCTTTATAAATTATACTAAAAATATATGTCAATCGAATAAAATATTTACAAATATGACTATAGAAGATTATTTATATTTTAATAAAATTCTAAAAAATGTTATAAAATCAGATGATTATAAAATATGCAATGAATATTTTTCTAATTATTCATGTAATATATCTTCATTGGAATCAATGTTAAAAATTGATAAAATAGATGAAAATAAATTTATACTTTCTACAAAAGTAAAGAAAAAGATTATAAATGACTGTACAAATATAATAGATAATAAGGATAATGATAGAAAAAAATCAAAAAAAAAAATTTAAAAAAAATATATAATTTATTTAAAAAAATTTTAAATAAATATAAAAACGCATTTTTTTATTTTAAATATAAAATTTTAAATTATATATCATATATATATATTAAAATGGATAGTCGTTCAAAGAATTCTAACCAAGAGCAAGAACTCAATTTTGATTACTACGTTCAACACGATATTCCTGTTGAACAAGTAAGATCAATTCTTAGACACAAAAAAATGAGTGATGATAAAATTGAAGAAACTGTTAATAAACTTCAAGAATCGCGCGAACGTGTACGTAAATATGCTCGTAAATTTATTGATAAGATTGATCAACACTATGGTTACCATGATGTTCCATCAATTGTTAAGAAAGCAATTAAATATGCCGAAAAACACGAATTAACATCTGCTGAAAAAGATGCAGTTATTTCTATGGCTGTAAAAGGTGATGTTAATAATACATTTAATCCAATTAATCAACTTCGGTATACAGAAATGTCTAAATTTATGGGTATGCAAGCTCCATCTGGCGAAGTTTTAAATATTCAAGCTAAAGATCACCAATCTCTTGCTGAAATTGTTAAACTTTTTGAAGGATCTAGAATTATTCATACTGATATTAAAAATCAACTTTCACTATATCGTGATTGTGCAATTGAAGCTGTTACTGCAATGTATGATAGAAAAACTTCTAATCTTTCAATTCATATTCATCCAGTAATTGTTGCTCTTTTCCTTCCTAAAGTTGATGCTCTTGAAAAACGTATGCTTTACACCAATATGGGTCGTATTGTTATTCGTAGAGCTACACCATATATTAATCGTAATATTCCATTGTGGGATAATGCAATGAATGGTGAAATGGAAGCTGAATGGCATCTTACATGGGATATTGTTAATGATCCAAATAGTTTAGCTTATTTTAGTGATGATACTCCAATTACAAACATTCTTAAACGTTTTAAAATTCAAATTGAACTCTGGAAAAATGTATTAAACCTTCGCCAAGGTCGTCTTTATTCAACACAAGGTTACGACGCCGATGATGGTATTACTGGTCTTTTACGTGTTCTTTCACAATATGATTGGTCTTATTTTGATTCACCCGATATGATTAATGTTCAAGATGAAGGATCTGTACTTAGAAAACTTCTCGCAGTATTCTCTCTTCGCCCAACATTTGCTCAAATCACAACTATAAGTTCACGTACACTTATGGGAAATTCTAATTTTAATGCTCTTTCACGTACATCATTTTTAAATATCCCAATTGTTAATGTAAGACTTCCAACTCTTATGCAACCACAATCAGGACAAGCAATGAGTCTTAATCGTGCTCTCTCTCAAAGTGACTTTTTTATTGAACACAAGACTCTTGTTCCAAAACATCGTTCCGTTATGTTTACACAAAACATTCTATTCTTCTATGCAAATAGACGTTATCAAGCTGTAAACATTTCTCAACTTAATTTCCGTATGTCATACACTTCTATTCCATATCAATCTTGGAATGTTGGTCAAACTGCAATTAATGATACAGAACTCAGTTTTGAACAATCTCTTAAATTAGGTGATGTTGTTCTTGATCTTAGATCAATCGTTACAGTATACAGACCACCTCTTGCTGAAAACATAGTTGGCGGATCATCTGCTATTATTATTCCAAAATCAAAAGATTCAGTTAGAAATGTAAATGAAAACTTTTATTATAATCCACTTCTTGCTAATTATATGACTGAAGATAATGGTAAATATGTTGCTAATAATCCTATTTCTCTCATTGCTTATGACGATAATCGCCCTGATAGAGAAAGTGTTAGCAATCTTGGTACTCGTTACGGTACAATCTTTATGTACGCTGCATAAATATTTAGCATTAAATTTATAATTTAAAATCATATTTTATGTATATATAAAATATGAGTTATTGTCACAAAAATATTTAATATAAGATTATATGAGTCTGGCGAAGTAGCAACGAAAAATTCTGAAAGAATTATTCCTAGCCTTTTGACCGATCATAATAGCTTCAGCTCGTAACATTTTTATTTTATCTCCAAAGAGTTGTAATAGATGGTAATAATCTTCTTCCAGCACTATTAACATTCATAGGTCTCATCATTGGTTTAAGTGGTTCATTTATATCTTTTACATAACCAAAATATTGTTTAATATTTGATATCATGTCAGGTACAATATAATCAACTGTTTGATCATTTAATAATTTTACTTGTCTTATTGTTTCATTTGGTAAGTTTTTACATTTATCAAGATAAATAGATCTCATGACGATTGTTAAATCTGCTTCATCTTGATCTTCATCTAATGTATATTGTCCTTTTGTTTTACTATATATTTCTTCTTTTATTTTTTTTTGAATTCTTTTCATATTTTCATTAGAAAAAAATAATATTGTTATTTCATTTTTTGAAAAAAATCCTTGTGTGGCTTGTCTTGCTCTATCATAATCTATAGTGTTTGATTCTTGATATTTTTCATAATATCCGTCTGTATTATTATTTTTATAATCTTTATTTTTTTTAGCATTAATTGCATATTGATTTCGAATATCAGGACTTTGAGTATCTTGATTTCTAGTATCTTGATTTCTAGTATCTTTAATTTTTTCGAAATTACTTGGTAAATTACTTTTATAAATGGGTATTGGATTTAATGGTGAATAATTTTGATGAGCATTTGATAAATATCCTGCCATAATTATATATATATAATTAAGTTAATAAAAAAAATTAATAAAAAAAATTAATAAAAAAAATTAATAAAAAAAATAAATAAAAATAATAAATTATTTTTTAAAGAACATTAATATTATATGTTTCTAGAAGATTATCTTCGTTAAAATTAGCTTCATTTATTTTAAAATTTTGAGTAATTGATTCTGTTAATGAATAATTAAATAATGTTGTAATTTGAACTATTTTTTCTTCAATAATTTCTTTATCTTTATCGATATATTGGGGATCATTTTGCGATGTTTTTATTTTTGTTAAAATTTTTGCTTTACCACTAATTGTTTCTAAAAATAATATAAATCTATATAATCCAGTGCCTTCTTCATTAACTAATATTTGTCCTTTCTTAAATTCTCTTAAATCATCATTTCTAATATGAATTATTTCTTGTTCTTTTAAATATGTACCAATTCTATTATTCATAAATTTATTCATATATTTAATAAAATAATTTTCAATATTTGTTTCTGAATCTCCATATATTTGTTGAAGAATATTCATAATAGATGAATCTGGAGGAGTTCCACCTTCACTTATAAAATCTGGTCCAAAATTATTAGGATTTATTCCTTCTTTAAACATTTGTAAAAATTTATTATCAATATCTGTTGTTAGTGTATTACCAACATCAAATATTGCACCATCTAATTTATAATCTTCTTTTATAGTAGGTTGTATATTTCTTTTTAAAAAATTATCATCTGATATTGTTTCAATAGTTATTGTTTCCGTAGTTTTAGTTAAATAACCTGTATCTGTTTTAATTGGTAATCCAATAGATACACTTGTACCAACGGTTGTTTTTGTTGTTCCTAGTGGAAGTGATGCTGATGTTCCTACTGTTGTTAATGTACTAAGATTAAAATCTTTAAAATTACTATCAATTAATAAAATATATCCATAATTTGGTATATAATAATCAATACCATTAATTCTATATTTCCAATAATTAATTATATTACCTTCTATATTTAAATCTTTAATAAATACATTATTTTTAATTGAAAAATTTTTAATATAAATATTATGTAATTTCATAACATATAATGCTACCATTAATTGGAAGATAAGTGATTTCCAAATATTATCAGAATGAAAACCAGTATTAATCATTCTTCTTGTATTTCCTTCTTGTTGATATATTTTTGAAGCCCATGTATACAATGTATATGTTGGAGATTCAGTTAATGCTACAATAACTTCTCCCGAATATGCATTTAAATCTAATGGTTTTTGTATAGGTTGAATATTATGAAGTATTTTATCAGTTTCTAATCTTTGAATAATATGACCTGGATTAAGTTGTCGTAATCCTTTTACAACATTTGTTACAAAATCATTTTCTTTTTTCTCCCAAATATTTAAATCATTCATTGGATTTATCATAGAACCTGATTGATTTGGTTTTCCTAAATTTATTTCAGTAATTTTATCAAATTTAATTCCAGATTTATTACATAAATAATAACCATATAATGTTACAAAATTTGGACATAATTTTTTCTTAAGAATATACTCTCTAATATATTCATAAAATATAATTTCTCTCCATTGATTATATTCGTATATTTTTTTATTATTTTTTTCTTTATTTAATAAATATCCACCAGTATTTAATCTATATATTCTTACGTTTAATGCCATTGAATCTTTTGAACAAGTAACTTGTCCATTTGGAATAGATCGTTTAATTGGATAACAAGTTCTATAAATTAAAAATCCATCAGGCATACCTTTGTATGGATTATCAGAAAATCTATTTGTATTAAATGGATTTAATTCCAAAAATTTCATATGTGATAATAAACTATTTGATGAATTTCCATCTAAATTAATTTCTGTACTATCACCATTTTGAAATAAAATAGTTCTAATATATTGTATTTGTGTTAATCTTTCACCAAGTGTTTTAAAAGTAGTTGATACAGATTTTCCTGGAATTAAATCTTCATAAATCATATTTAATTTACTATGAGCATCTACTGGTCCATTTGTATTAATTTCATATACTTTATTTAAATTAACAGTCATTGGATACATTGCGCCTAACATTGATGATGCATACGGATTAAACATATTTGCCATTTGTGGTGGAAAATATGGATTTGTATTAAAAGATGGAAAAAAATTTATTCCTTCTTTTGGTTGTTCTGGTTTTGGTTTTTGTGGTTGATATACTTGTAAATTAATTAATTGTTTATCTTGTTGCCCTTGTTTATATTTATCAGCAACTGCTTGTTGTTCACCGTATCTTTGAGAAGCAATTTGTTTTTGTTCATTTGGAATACCTGGATTAAATTTTGGTTCAACATATTGCGGTATTACTTTTTCAGCCCCACCTTTCAAAAAAAAAAATTTTTATCATTTACTAATTTATATTTTTGAAGTTTTTTTGCACCACCCATTTGACCCATCTGGCCCATTTGACCGGGCATATTCATAAAATTTGCCATTGGATTATTCATCATTGGTACATTTAATTGATTATGCATTTGTCCCATTCCATTATTCATTGCAACTTGTTGCATATCTGCTGGCATTGGTGGAATCATCATTGATGGTGGCATTTGTGGCATTTGACCCATTAGAGGCATTTGTCCCATCTGTCCCATTAGAGGCATTTGGCTCATTTGACCCATTTGTCCCATTTGTCCCATTTGTCCCATTTGTCCTTCTTGTAACATATCGTGACCATTTTCTAATCCATTCATATTTTGCATACCTTGTATAAGATTATCTGGAGCTAAATCAAAGTATCCTTCTGGAAGTTTATCTAATTTTGATTTAGTTGAATTACTAAATTGATTATTTAATTGATTATTATATCCATTATCATGTTTTTTAGAACGCGAACGTTTATTTTTTTTATGACTATCACTTTCAGATGTTGAACTTGAAGAAGATCCACCTGTAGATGAACTAGATGAACTAGCTGAGCTAGATGAACTTGACGAACTTGACGAACTAGATTTTTCTTTATTTTTTGATTTACGATTTAATTTATGAGAACCTTCATTAATAGAAGAAATACTTGTTAATTCTGGATTTATTGATCTTCCATTTGTAGAAATTGCACTTTCTGTAATTGTAAATGATGTCGATGACAACGCCTTATGTACTTTATTATTTTTATTAGTTTTTTTTGAATTTTTTTTAAATTTACCGCCACTCATTGAACTTAATTGATTAAAATCACTAACTTCACTAAATTCAGATAATTCTGGTAGAGCAATTTTTCTACTTCCTTTAATCATACTATAATATTGATTAGAATTTTTATTTTTTATTTTATTTAATATTTTAGAATCTATATAATTAATATTTGAATCTTTTACTGTAAGAGTATTAATTGATTCTTTTATATTATCCATTATAAATTCTTTAAAGATATTATTTTTTTTTATTATATTAAAAGAATTTATTAAATTATCTTGAGTTTTATTATATTTATCTTGATCCAATCCTTTAAAATTTTTACTATTATTAATTCTATATTTTTCTGGAATTATTTCATTAAAAAAATAAGTAAAATATTTTAATAATTTATATGAATTATCAGATTTATTTTCTTTTAAAAATAAATAAATTAAATTTATAATATAATGTATATCATAATATGGATTTTCTATATTTCCATTATTTAATAATATTTCTTTATTATTATTATTAATATATTCTCCTTGATGATAACTATTATCAAAATCTGTTATTTTTACTTCTATATTATTATTTCTAATTATATACGTTAATCCTGCAAACTTATATGTATCTGTTTTATTTTCTTTAATATATATTCTAATTGAATCAAGATTTAATTTATTATGTCTAAATTTATTAAATTTTTCTGATAATTTTGCAAGTGTTATTAATATTTGAAATATAATTGATTTTAATTCATTCTCAGTTATTTTATCAATATTATCTTCTAAATATTCTCTTAATGTTTGCATTTTAAAAAAATGTTCAGTAACAATAATATACATATTATTATCATCTTTTTTTGTTGAGTCGTCAAAATCTTTTTCCATATCTGGAAATAGTTTTAATAATTTATCTTTATCAATATCAAAACACATTACTGGTAATAATATATGTTTAAATTTTTCTTCAATTGCAAGTTCACTACACATATACATCATTGCCATATTATATAGTTCTGGTCTAGTCAAATCATTTATATTATGTTTTTTATCTGAAAATCCAATAGCAATTGTACACGGATATGTAGAATCTCTTTTATAATGTAGTCTTCCATTATACAATCCCATCTTTTTAAATTTACCAGTTAAAATATCAGAATAATTAAAATCTTTATTTTTTCTAATATCATCTATTATAATATCTTTTTTATTTATACTATTTAATGAATAACATTCATCTGTAGAATTATAAACTGATTCATATAATAAATTTAAACAATAATCAATATTATCATATAAGTTTTCACTCATTTATATAATTATATCATATAATTATATAAAAACTTATATAAAAACTTATTTGAATTTTTAATATATCAAATATTTACTTCAAATACCTAATTCAAATACCTAATTCAAATACCTAATTCAAATATTTATCTTCTAATACTTTAATTTTTTCTTTATTTAAGTTATTATCACTACCACTACCTAGTAACTTTATAATATCAATATTTCTATTATAATGTTCTGATTTATTTTTCGTTGATTCTTTTTTCAATTCTCTTTTTGATTCTTTTTTTGATTCTTTTTTTGAACCTTTTTTTGATTCTTTTTTCGATCCTCTTTTTGAATCTTTTTTCGATCCTTTTTTCGATCCTTTTTTTACATCTTTATTATTATTTTTATTTGAAATAAATAAATTTTCATTAATATCTTTTTTATCAGATCTAGTAATACTTAAAATTTTATTAAAATCGTATTTAATATCAGTAGATTGTGATTGTTTTGGTTCACTTGATCTAAATTCTTCAAATAGAGGATCTTTTTTTAATAGTTCATCAGGTGTAATATATTCATCATTTATTAAAATACGACCTTTTTCATGAACAAAATCTTCATTATCTTTATATTTTTTTGGTACAACTCTTCCAATAAAATCTTTAATTTCTTTTGGAACACAGCTATCAGTTAAAATTTGTGGAAAAAATCCTTTTCTAATAAGTGTATTAAAAAAATAATGTATATCATAATATCTATTTTGTTCAGGTGTAATATTAATTTTTTTTGTCCATTTAGATGATACTTTAATATTATCAACGATTCCTGGAATACATGCAAAATCAAAATCCCATAATTTTATATGATAACCAATATTTGGTACTTTATATTTTGCACCAACAACTAGATATCTATAATATTCTTTTTTTATTCCAATTTTTTGAATTAAAATATTATTTGTTTTCTTATCATTGTGTCTAAATGCTGGGTATTTAGATTGAATAATTGCAAGAACAGATAAGATTTGAAAGAAAAATACTTTCCAATGTATTAAAGTAAAATTTTTATAATTATTTCTAAAATAATCTAATAAATCACCTTTATTAGCCCATTCACTTATTAAAATTGATACAGTTGAACTAAAATCTCCATTATTATATCTTTCTACAAAATCTTTATATCTTTCATTTTTTTCATCTATTTTATCTAATTTTATAAGATTAATAAATGTATCGATACTTGTATTAAATGTCCCAAATGGTATTATAAGATGAGGTGTTTGTCTTTTTACAATAAAATAACTAAGTAATTTTAACATCATTAATTCAGCATTTTCTGGTCTTCTAACATCATTAATACTACCATATCTTTCTTTTTTTGGATAAGCTACTACTTTTACAGCATATTCAAAATTTTCATCTTCTGAAATACCTTTAAATGTATGACCAGTTGTTCCACTTTTTATATATTTTAATTTGCCACCAATTTGTGAAATTATATTTTTAAAATCTAGAATTCTTTTCTTAAGAACAACTCTTGTATCATACGAATCACCACTTTCATTATCATTAGAGTTTTTACATACAAAATTTTCTGTATCGGTTGAATCAAAATTTACTAAAGATTGTAGATCTTTACCATCTAATAAATTTTTAATAAATTGTATCCTTACTGGAATAGAATCTTTATCATCTCCATTTATTTTTAAATTATTAATACTTTTCTCAAAAATATCAGTCATTGTTAATTATATTATTACTATAATATAATTATAAATAAATCTAACGTATTCTTAATATTCTTTTTTATATATTTTAATTAAAAATTATTATTAAAAATATTTAATTTTATTATTTTATTAATTAAATTAATAATAAATCTATATCTAACATTGGTAATATTGTTTCACACATCCAATATTGATCTTTACTATAATCTAATTTATATTTAATTGGAAACATAAATTGTGTTTGTTTATTTTTAAATTTTGTTATATCTATATTACATTCTTTTAATATGTTTGAATAAAATGAAGGTATTACCGATAATAGTTGGGTTTCTATTTTTATAACATTTTTAAATGGAATAATGGTTTTAAATGGAATAATGGTTTTAAATGGAATAATGGTTTTAAATGGAATAATGGTTTTAAATGGAATAATGGTTTTAATATGATTAATTTCTAAATATGTAACTAAATCTGATGCAAATGGAGTATTTTCAAAATAATAACAAAACTGCCACGATGGCATTTCTATATCAAAATAATATTTACAAATCCATTCTATCATTTCTAAATAATTTTTACAAATATTATTTATAAATTTATTTTGATTAATTCTTGAATTGAAATGATGTTCGTAATATCTAAATTTATATTCTTCTTTTGATCCATTTCCTAATTGTATTTTATCTTCAAAAATAATATCTTTTAAATTATCATGTTTCCATAATTCAATATCATATGGTCCTGTTTTATTACATCTTCTATAATTTGTTTTATTTTTATAATTTGGAATATCATTTTTGAAAAAATCATCTTCTATATCTGTCAAATATGTTAATAATAATTTAAAGTTATTCCAATTTATTTCTTTTTTATTATAATCATAAATATATGATTTCATATATTCAAACATTTTACAATATGCTTCTGTTAAATATTCTATACCATTTATTCTAATATTAATAGATGGTAAGTTTGGTATAAAATCATTACCTAATAGAAAACCTAATAAGATAAAATCTTTTGAAAAGTCATAATTTTGCGTTAAATCAATATCTATAAAATCAGAATTTTCTTTTAATTTATTTAAAATATATTCATTATATGTATTTATAACATTATTAATAGATAGAAAACATAATGGTTCATTTACATCTTCGGTTAATTGTGTTTTTATACTTTTTAAATGTTGTAGTTCTCTAAGCAAAAATATTTCACTATATTTTGTATAAGCAGACATTGCCAAAAAAATTAAATCCGCATCTAATCCATATATAACGTGTCTTA
>Ga0214919_10011152_pt1 | contig 11239 bp, 12 predicted proteins | sample LL1503_MetaG_FD_177994 | JGI IMG/M metagenome (GOLD analysis project Ga0214919, IMG submission 177994) | Freshwater microbial communities from Lake Lanier, Atlanta, Georgia, United States - LL-1503 | ecosystem: Environmental > Aquatic > Freshwater > Lake | place: USA: Georgia | collected...
TCAATTACCAAAAAATTCCGGTTATAACCCGGGATGTCATGTTTCTCGGTTATTTTCAGAGTTATAAATATTTCAGTGAAGTACAAGAGGAAGTATTTGATATCATGGGACTGCGGGATGAACAGACCAAGGTCCAACAGGTTTTCGTTCAGTCGAATGCGGGTAAAAATACGGTTTGTATGCATTTTCGTCTAGGTGATTACAAAAAGATGCAGGATTATCACCTGGTTATGCCTTATGAATATTACGAAAAGGCTTTGGGAAGTTTATCTGCCGATTTTCTCAAAAACAGTACGATTTATTATTTGTGTGAAGAAGAAGACAATGTGACGGTCGCGGAAATGGTGAAAAAACTGCAAGACACTTTTCAGATAGAACCATTTATCAAAGTAGATGACACGATGAGCGATTGGCAACAGATGTTATTCATGAGCTGTTGTCAAGTCAATATTATTGCCAACAGTTCATTTAGCTGTTGGGCGGCCTATTTGAACCGACATCCCGAAAAAATGATCATGTACCCGAGCCGTTGGTTTGGACCCAAAATACCTTCCGATACCAGGGATCTATTCTTACCTGAATGGATTCAAATCATGTGTTGATAAAAAATAATACGATCATCAAATACAAAAAGAGCGAGACCGTGGTGAATTTCACCGATTCTTTGATCGTTTTCCTGTTGAAATCGTTATGCCATACACGAAGCAGATTGAAACTGAGGGGAACATGTGTTACTACCATGGTTAAAAATACGGCGGGATTATTCCACTCTAAAGCGCTCAACACGGCAAGATAATATCCAAACTGTAGTATTGAAAAAATTAATAGGGCGGCGAGCCTTTTCCCGAAAATGACCGGAACCGTGGGAATATTCATGATTTCGTCACCCTCCTTGTCTGAAATATCCAACAGGAGTTCAGTATACATGGAGGATTCAAATAGGAGACCGGTAGTAAACCACATCCAGTGTAGGTCGGGGACCGTCATAATGGTCGGATTGAGTGTTGCAAATCCCATGAAAGGTACGGTTGAAGCGATGATTGTTGCACAAGTGAGGTTCTTAATGAAACATATTCTTTTCAGAATGGGAGTATAAATGGTGATTAAAAATAGGCTGCCCGACCAAAATGGATCCAATACTGGGGGTAAATAGCGAATTCCCAAATAGGATACAATACTGTATAAACAGCAGACCAACAGTTTGGCTTCTCTTTTTGTTATCGTTCTACGAACAAGTGGGCGTTGGGGATTATTGATGCGGTCTACTTCTATGTCTTGGATATCGTTAACTACCATACTGGCAGCAGTAACAGATTGAATAATCATATAAGCCGCCCAAAAGGGGGGAGATTGAACCCAACTTTGCCATGCTCCGGGGTTTGTAACATAGGCGCCGAGAAAGGTCACCATACTGACCGGAACGAAATTGCTCTGAAAACGGGTTAATTTTGAAAATTCGGTTATTTTTTCCAGAATAGGAGTGCGGGGCGATGAATGCATGGTGACATTTTGCATTCTTATTGGAGACCTAGGTGGAGGGATAAATCCGTTGGACACACCACATAATAAAAACAATGAAATGATTCGCATGATATGTAGTTATAAATTACAGTCTTTACGCTTTTTATCAAAAAATTGATTTATAATATTTGAAATAAAATTAAAGATATCTTACGATTATTTGCAATATAAGATGGAGTACCGCAAGATGAGTTACAGTGATAGAAAGAACAACTTTGATCACATGATGAATCTTCCGGTAGTCCGTGAATTAATGATGAAAAATGAAAAATTAATGAAGAAAAATAAACAGTTGCGACAAATGAATCGGATATTGACCGAAACGATTTACAAGCATTCTGTCAAGCCCGCGGCGAAATCGGTGAAGAGAAACCCTTTGCGTAATTCAAATACCGTGGATTCTCCGAGTGCGGAACAACCCACCAGTTTGGGTCCGAACATCAAGTATGAGATTGTGTCTGAGGATAAAGAGTGGAACGAAGAGATTGACGACCTCAATGAAAAAATGGGTGAAATTGCTATCAAAAATATTGCTACTGAAACTGAGAAAACTATCGCAAAGGAAGAGGCAAAGGACGAAGTAGAGGAGGTGGAAGAGGAGGAGGAGGAGGAGGAGCCTGCGGCAGAGGAAACTGAGGAAGTGGAAGGGGAAGAGGAGGTGGAAGGGGAAACTGAGGAGGTGGAAGAGGAAGGGGAAGAGGAGGAAGTATTCGAAATCGAAATCAAAGGTAAGACCTATTATACCACGGATGCCAAGAACGGTGTTATTTACGATACGGACGAAAACGGCGATGTGAGTCTGGAGGTGGGTAAGTTTCAAGACGGAAAGCCCGTGATGTTTTAGATTTTAGAGTTGTGTGTAAATAAAAAGTAATTAAAATTATTTTTTATTCAGGATTGATAAGCATGTCGGGTCATTCTTTTATTATTCTTGTATTTTTTTAAAGTTTTTCGCCTACCTCCGATGCGAGGTGGGACATATGGTGGCGGGGCATACGCAGGTGGTGGTGCATATTGTGGTGGCGGCACGGGTACCGGTGCGGGTGGTTGAACATAAGGCTCTTCATATTTTTTGACAATATTCGGTTCGCTCGTCATTCCGTGAGGAATACCAGGCCTATTTACAAAAAAGGGATTAGCGAAAGGAGGAGGTGGCAAAGGATTTGTCGGTTGACCGAATTGCGGTATAGCGGGTGGTGGGTATTGTTGCATTGGTTGTGATTCCCGGTTTTCTTCGAATTCCCGATTTTCTTCCGGTATCTGAATTTCTTTGGGGATTTCAACCTGAATAAATGGTGCGGGTTGCACTATCCAGGTATTTCGGTCCTTTTTATAGGCCAAATTATTGAACTGTCTAGTTAAAAGCGCATCATTGTACATACAGTTCAATTTAGATAACACACCGCGATCGGCGGCGAGAGCCCTGTCCAATTGTCCTTCCACAAAATCCATGTGTAAAAATATAGTGTATTTCGAACCACTCTGATCTTTATTTAAAATATTAATATCGGTGTTGATTACTTCTATGAATTTGGGATTTTTAATTACATCACACTGAGGTGTAACTGTAGATAAACACGGCGCACTTAACCCCATAAGGTTAATAAATGTTTTGCTGTCTATGTTGTTGGCATAATTATCGATGATTTTCTGTAATTTCGGATTGACAGAAATTAATTTCGGTGCAATGTATTTTTTAATCTGTTCATTGAAATCCAAATATTCGGGAAATTCCGTATCTATTTTAGCGTTGACATCCACTTTCAAGTCGTGTAAATATTCACTACGAAATTTTTTAATTCCGGCGAGTCTCCTATAAAACTCAATACACTTATCTAAATTGCTTTTGGTGTTTGGTGTCAATTGTAATCTCAAAATATCTCTACTGAAAATATATTTAAGTGTTTCCAATTGTTCGTTTAAAATATCGTCCACAGATTTTTCCGTTTCGACTGACTTGAAATAATCCGAAATACGATAGTGTTGTTTCATGAGATCATTTTTTTCAACAATATTCATTTTATGGTAATCACTGTAACTATATGTGGTAATTTTATTCGCTGTATTTCCACTCGTCGGAACAGAAACACTTAGTGGTGAATCGTTCGGTGAATCCGTGGGCGAATCCAATTTGGCGTCCTTCCAATAATTCGTCAAAAATTTATTCATGTTTTGATACTGCCCAGGTTGACTTTTGGTAACATTGGATATTTCAAACTTAAATTGTACATTATTTTCTTTCTTAAGAAAAGAAATCAACAGTGGTTTGCGAATTTCAGTAATAGAAACACCAGTCAAAGTCACCAAAAGATCCGTATTGCGGGTTTTTCTATTGTAAGTGAAAATATTCAAAGTGTAGGTATTGTTCTCGTAATTCACTTTGACCACCTTTGCACTGTACCAGTATTTATCAATTTTTACTTCGACATCATCCTTTTCTTTGGGTTTATACCGGAATAACATTCGTTTTACATCTCCATAAAAATTGGAAAAATCCCAATTATTTTTCGCATAATCCTTGTAGGTGTTGAAAATTTGGAAGATATTTATCAAATCTTCCGAGGTTTCGCGCTGACTAAAACTGAATTCTGTTGAAAATCTGTTTTCGTCTCCTTTCTGTGAATTATTCAGTCTTTGAATGTATGTTTGTAATCGTTCAATGTCTGAATTGTAATCGGTTTTTTGGATTATTTTTCGTATTTTGTCCTGGTTCTCCACAAAGGCCTGTTCAATCTTGCCGTCTTGAATATGAGCCCATTTCCTGAATCGACCGAATTTTTTGATTAACAGTTTGTAGAGAGGATGATTCAAGATGTCATTGATCCAAATGATCTTGGTAGTCGTATAAATTCTGTAATTATGGCGAATAAAAGTATGATGCTTTGTCGGTAACAGTGTTCCAGTCGAATAACTGGTTTGATTTATGTATTCGTTGATGGAGGTGTTGATATTGTTCTTGTAGGGGTCCACGGTAGGGAATAACAGTTCTATTGTGGTCATAATATTGTATTCGTTGTTGGCATGATTTATGCCGTTCGTGGTAGTTTTTGCCGGCAATAAACCTTTTAACACGGTTTGAAATTCCTCCTTGTCGAAAAAAAATTTGACCAGTTCATGATATTCCATCAGGGCTAATTTTTCTTTGGGATAGCGTACTTCGTTTGTAAAATAGGGGTATTCGGCTAATTTTGAGAAATCTATTTTGGAATTGGATTCTAGACTGAGTGGATTGGATGGCATATTATTCGGGGCGGGGTTGACACCCAAATTTGGAACATCGTTTTGTAAAAGAGGCGAATACAACATGTCTTTGGTAAAGGGAAATATGGGTGCATCAGGAATGTTGGAATCAATCAAAATTTGCAAACTTTCTACCTCTTCCAATTCAAAAACATTCCCCTCCTGTCTGTTTTTTTTTATTTTTTCGACTTCTTCATTTAAAAAATCATATTCATTATCTTTCGGTTTATCAACGACAGAACTGTTATTCATAATACTAATATACATTAGTATTATATTTTACAATTGGTGACTAAAATGTGCCAGGCTGTATAGACATATTAGGTTGCACATGCGTGGTCACATTATTTGCGGTTTTGTTTGCATCCGCATTCATATTGACAGCAAGCGTGACGCCCAATTTTTCTAAAATATCTTTGGCCTTTTTCAAATCGTCGTTTGAAATGTTACCGGGCCCCGGATTACCTTCGTCTTTATTTTCCATTAAATCTAAATGATAATTGGTAAAAGATTCCGGTAAAAGACAAAATTGGCTTTCTTCATTGAAGAAAAATTCGATGCAAACGGTAAAAACGGCGGTAATAAAAAGGGAAACATAGATGTCACGCGTACCCATCCAAGCCATGGCAAATACCAATATTTGTTTACTAAATGTATATTTCAAATATGCTTCCATCGTTTTGCTTAATTTAATCGTGACAAATTTTGAAGCAATGTTCAATATAATGATCATCAAACCAGCAAATAATTTACTGTTGTTGAGAACCGACACATGTTCATTCATCTTCTGGAACATATTTTGCATATTTTTCATTATTTTATTGAATTTCATGATACTAACTATAGTATTATCATATATATTTCCGTTAACGAAATATATAGGTTTAATGGGAGCGCTTCAGATTCGCCTGAATAATGTCGTTCCATTCATTCGAATTTTTGGGTTTGACGAGTTCTTCCTCCGTCTTGATTTTTTTGTCGATAATGGAGAACCTACACATAGGATTGCAAGGATTGCAAGGATTACCGTCGAATTTTAAATCGTTGAAGATATGCTCCGCCATTTCTGGGTTCACATTCAAATCGTTGTATTTCAATACACCGCTGCTGCAGTTCTCATCACGAAACTGTTGTTCCTTATCACCAGATTCAGGCTGTATAGATTCAAGAGGGCGAGTATTGGAAATAGAATTTACGCTGAAATTCCCTCCCTCATTTTGGTAGGTATTTTCGGGATCGTACTTCATATAAACAGTGGCATTATGAATTTTTTTATCGAAATTGGGGGTTTTACCAGCTTCTTCTGTTAAATCCCAGAAAAATCCTTCGTGAACATTTAGCATATTCTCATTGGTGTCGAGCTGATAGTAATAGATGACAACAATGCAGAAAAACAGTCCATAAAATAAATCAACCATGCTGTAAAAAATGATCATTAAGACTGCGACCAATCTTCCTAAAACTGAATGACTAAATTGTTTCATCTCTCGGGGGCACGAAACGAACAAGAAGATTAAAATTATGAGGGAAAAATCGCAACTACATTTAGAAAAATCAAACTTTTTTGAATTTACTTTTTTCATATATACAATATTTTCATAATATTTATGTCCAATAAAGATAAATAAATATCTCTGGATTTTTTAAGATAAAGTAATATATAATTCCTAATGTCTTTAGCATCTACTGCTTCATTATGGACAAATGAAAATATACAAAATCAAACCAAAAAAAGACAACCTACGATGCGCCGTAGTACTGTTAAATTAAGACCATATAATGATCCAACCATTTCAGAACCAGAAGAATATGTATCTCAAGCGGAGAATTTTCAAAATTTACAAAAAAAAACGCCAATGTCTATTGAAGAAACTCAGGCCGCGCAGGAAACGAAATCCAACAAGGTAAACGAAATATTGAACAAAATTACTTCTATCGAGAATGACGGCAATAAATTAGCCGATTTTGTTCCTTTGACCAACAAACCGGATATTTCGACGGAACGAAAATTGGTATCCAATGATGCAAATAAATATGAATTGAAACGCAATTTGGAACCATTTGAACTTTTACCCCAGACTTTACAAGGGTCGCAGGGAAATGTGCAATATGTTGCGAACGATACGGATGTCAATTATTTGAGCAATTATCAGCAAACCTATGAGGCACCCCCTGTATTCCAATCACAACCCCCGAATCATTCTAGACCCTATTATGCAAACATGGGTATAGGGGGTCAAGATAACAAACTCATCGAAAAAATCAATTACATGATTCATTTGTTGGAGGATCAACACAACGAAAAAACGGCCAATATTACCGAGGAATTTATTCTGTATGTGTTTTTGGGTGTATTTGTTATTTTTACGGTAGATTCTTTCACGCGCGTGGGCAAATATGTTCGTTAAAAATTATATAAAACTGAAATTTTATATAATACAATGGATAAGATATATGTTCTTATGGCAGGGGGTGACTGTTGGGAAGACATGGTGATTTATCTCACAGAAACACAGGCAATTGACGCATCAAGAAAATTTCCCAACTGGCGTGTGGAAATATTCACGCGCCGCGAAAACGATTTTGTCCCTTGCTATCAATGTTACAGGAATGGCGTGCTACACAGTCTGTGATATTCCCCGTGTAACTAAACCACATCACTGAATCATGAAAATAATGTTTTTATATTTTCACAGGTGAGCGAAATATCTGATTTTATTTTGTGAATATACTCCATGTCTACCAAATCGGGATGTACATACCAATCTTCAAATGGTTTGAAATCTCCCAACCAAAATACAGATACATCTGGAAAAACTAATACATACCCTCTATCTTTGAAAATCTGTCTAGAAATTTCTCGTGTATTAAAATAATTCCCACTATAAATATCGTGTTCAAATGTCACTGTAGCGAATTTGTATGTATCGAATACCGTAGAATTTAATAACAGTAGCGTATCTAATGTGGATTTATTATCAACATCTAAATCTATCTGTAAATAATCTATATTTGACGGAAAATTATTATTATCTAATATTTGTCTGTAATTTACTAAACGAGCATCATTTATTTCATATAATGAATTTGGTCTCTTCGTTTTGTAACTAGATTCAAAACTTTTTTCATACTCAACCATTAATCCTTTCCAATTGTATTCACTTTCAAGTAGATATGTATTATTACCAGTTATGGGGTCATTCGATCCTATCTCTAAAAAATGACCGTTTTTCTTTTCCTTAAGTGTTTTGATTACGAATATATCTTGGTAGGCTTGACTATAAGATTTCATTAATATATAACCGAAGTATTTGTTTTGGTCTTACTTTACGCAGCATATTACATATCGTACATATTCAAACCCCCTACAGGTTTCATGATAAAATATAGTTTATTCGTGTACTATATTTTATAGTTGTTTTTCAAACACATAAATATATTGGTGTTCGTCATTTTTCATTTTCACCATTCCCTGTGCAATGAATCCACATCGCTGAATCATAAAAACGATGTTTTTTAATTCATCCATAAAAAGTGTCAGTTCGTTTTGACGAACATTGCCGGTGCTGGCGTCTTTGAAAGTCTCTTTCACCACCACTTCGTTACTGTCATGTTTGAAATTACAAGAATTCTTATACTGAAATCCGATAAAGTCCACCGCCGAATCTGTAATGCGCTGGTTCGCGTATTTTTGGGGATTATCAAAGAGCACCGGATTGGCGGCCGGAACAATTGGATTGTATTTGTCCTTGTCGACCAAATGAACAATCAAATAACCGTTGGGCATGAGCCACTGGTAGCAATTACGGAAAAAGGCCATTTTATCTAACATGTGATATACAGTGAAATCCATGCAGGTGATGTGTGTAAAAGAATTTTTATTGTACATCATGGAATCCTGAATGTTGCCACATTTGGTTTCAACATTGGGGAATTTTCTTTGGCAAAAATCTACCATGGCCTGCGATGCGTCAATGCCGTAAGCCTGATAGCCATTTTCGGCCAATTTGTTGACTAAATTGCCCGTCCCTGAACCAACATCTAAAAATACACTGTTTTCTGGCGTAGGATGTGTCATATCAATAATTGATTTGTATTCATAAGCGACGCGCGGCTCGGGTTTATATAGATCGTCGTATATTTCAGCATAATAAGAATCGTAAATATCGTTATTGAGCTTCAGGGCGAAGGGTGCGGTTTGGGTGAATCCTTCGTATTTGGTATTGACGGGGAATTGTTTAAAAAAATGGAAAACTAGCACAAATATGGATAAAATAAGTAATAGGGTAAACCATTTATTTTTATAGGTAAATACCATCTATAAAATTATAACAGATAAATTTTATAGATCAAACATGATTATTTATGATAATGTTCTCAATTGCACACGCGTGTGGTTATTGAACATATCCACACCAATATTCTTAGGCAACGCCTCGATCTGTTTGGATCCGTCAATGTGATCAATTGTGAATAATCTGGGAAAGGGTTGTTCCACCTTATTCTTCGATGTAACAGTTACCTTGTAGAGATCACTGTTGATAGATGGTATATATTTTTTACCTAAATCCTTGTCCAGGTAGGTATTTTGGTTTCTCAAATCGGATTCTACTTCAACATTGTTAAAATAACCCGAAACAGGACCATTGGCATCTCCCGGTTTGAAAATAACTTCGGGATAATAATCTAAATATGACTGTAAGGGTACGGTGGTCGGAGCACGACGGTCTAAGATCGGATAAAGGGCGTACTTTGTAGAGACGGGGCGAGGGTCGAAATTGGGCTGGAGTTCAGCGTCGGGAACAAAACGATCATAAATTCTGGTGTTTAATTCATCGATTCTGTCGTGCTGGCCTCTATATAGGTTCTCGGAAATGACGCCAGAATTGTTAAAATTTATATTATTGTAATAATTCATATATATTATAGTGATGATAAAATTTATTTGTCGTGTATATTTATTTTATTCCAATCTGAAAACCCGAAAATATCGCCGTGCCATTTTGTTTTAAGTTCTGGATCTGGATAAAATACGGTAGAGAACCATCCTAAGATGCCCATTATCCAACTAAAAGTACCCGCAGATAACAGCAGATATTTACAGGTACTTGCAAGCATGATGGTACGAACCTCATCCATCTGTATGGGTATGAGTCCATGTTTTTCGACGAGTAACTTACAGAGTGGGTGAACAATATTGTCGCTAGAAATATATCCTTGTTCAAATGGCAAATCACTCAATACCAGATCGTAATATTCGAATCCGGGATTGTATTGCGCAGCATCGTTAAGCCTGACATGAACAAAAATATCGTTGTTTTTTTCGTATCTATGTCGGTAGGTGTTTTTGTTAATGATTTGAAGCTTTTGAGATGGTTCGGATAATTGTTGGCGGATAAAATTGGCAATCTCTTGATTTTGAAAATAGACATCGTACACATTCAGGTTATGGTCAAGAGTTTCTTGTTCCAACAGTTCGAAAAAATCTTCGTCTTTGATGGCAACAGTTTGTGTATACATTTTGGTGCCATCCGTATACAGTTCGATCCCTAGTTCGGCAGTTTTTTCGTGAAAATCGTAGATAAATTTTAAATCGTGTTTTTGGGCGAGAGCACTACACACAATGTTGCGGATAATATTGTTGCATAATTTACCGCCAGTAGCGACGGTGCTACTTGGCTGGGGAATGGGGGTATGTTCGAAAAAAACATGTTCGGGTTTGGTGGTATGATCCATTTATTTATGATATGTGGGAACCTTTTATGTTTTATTCAAAGTATATAAATATTAAACTACAGTATAATTGTAAAGATTGAATATGGTAGTTATCTGCGATAAGGCCTATACGAATAACGAGCAATATCAGAGTTACTTTGATCAGTTCGCCTTTCCTCTCTCGGATTTTCAAAAATATGCCATTGAATCCATTGTAGAAGGGAACCATGTGTTAGTGACGGCGCATACCGGGAGCGGAAAGACGCTTCCTGCGGAATTTGCCATTGAACATTTTGTGGGTCAGGGAAAAAAGGTCATTTATACTTCGCCCATCAAGGCTCTTTCGAACCAAAAATACTACGAATTCACCCAAAAATATCCCAGCATTTCTTTTGGTCTCATTACTGGAGATATCAAGATTAATCCGACGGCCGATGTCTTGATCATGACCGCGGAAATTCTCATGAATTATCTGTTTTTGGAGGAGAATAATACTGAGAAAACGGAAGGGACAAAGGAAGAGACAAAGGAAGAGACAAAGGAAGAGACAAAGGAAGATGTCAAGGGTGCTGCGGCTTTTCAGATCGACATTCAAACAGAATTGGCCTGTGTAGTGATGGATGAGATTCATTACATCAACGATGCTGAGCGCGGTTCCGTATGGGAAAAAACCATTTTGATGTTACCGCGACATATTCAAATGGTCATGCTTTCCGCGACCATTGATTCTCCGGAAAGATTCGCGAGCTGGTGCGAACGCGGT
>Ga0214919_10011154_pt1 | contig 11238 bp, 14 predicted proteins | sample LL1503_MetaG_FD_177994 | JGI IMG/M metagenome (GOLD analysis project Ga0214919, IMG submission 177994) | Freshwater microbial communities from Lake Lanier, Atlanta, Georgia, United States - LL-1503 | ecosystem: Environmental > Aquatic > Freshwater > Lake | place: USA: Georgia | collected...
ATACTTGGGAGCAATATGCACCCATGATCACGCCCAGACATGGTTTAGGCGCTACAACTTTGGGCTCATGGATTCATGTTGCTGGGGGCGGTGCAGTGATGGGGGGCGGTATTCAAACGTCAATTCATGAGTCATTTACCTTGAATGATTAATATGGCTACGTCAGTAGTCTGGACGCTCTGGCGAAACAAAGTCGCCATTACACCGTCGCTTTAAGTAGGTGAGTGTGTCAAGAATCTGGACTGGTAGAGATTGTTTGTATGAGATTAGGGTTGGCTGGAAATAGCTTGCGTGAGCACAACTCAGCAATGCTGACTTCACCCCCCCTTAGGCCACTGAGAGCAGTTGATAATTCTCGGCCCCAGCGTCAGCCACGTGTTTCAATGCCGGCATCGAAATGTACGCCGATGCGGCCTAGCGCCTCCACCGTTTCGGCGCCGAATTGCTGGGCGATCTCGTCCTGTAACTTCGGCACGAACGCGATGCGATCGGCTTGGTCCGCGGTCTGGACGTGGATGATGGCAAGCAGCCGCCCCGTTTCGCTCGAGATGTTCCTGAAGCCGCGCACCACCCCGGGCGGAACGGAGCAGAAATCTAGGGGGCCTAGCTCGATATTGTTCTCGCCCTCGTCGCCCCACTGAATATGGAAGCGCCCGCTGACACAGAAAAAGTTCTCTATGGTTTGCTCGTGGATGTGAAGCGCGGCGCCGTCACCCGGAGGAGATTCGGTCAGAGAGATAATCAGTCCGGGTGCTCCTTTGATCGGTGCCTGCTCGCCGCGGCCCTTGTAGCCCTCGGGAACCATTACCGGATAGACGCGGTGTGCGGCCAGTCGCTGCAGCGCGCCGGCGGGAATGCCACGCGCGTCCTGGTGTTGCTGCTGATACGGTTTCATTTCAGCGTGACGGGCGGTCCGACGCTTCATTTCCTCGTACGTGAGGGGCGAAGATTTCATGCTGACTACTCCTAGGCCTCTTCGCCCTGTAAATTTGCTTCCGTGCGGATGAGGGCCGCAAACTACTCGGGCACCATGCCCGTCACCAAGTGCATTCCCTGGGCCATTTTTATTACCATTTAACCATCATAAGGGCCACTTGACAAGGCCAGCACGCCGCTTTCTATTTGTCGCTGCTTTTTGACAAGAGCTCTATCAGTTTGGGGAGGTAGGACTGCGCATGGTCTTGCGCTGCCCGTTGAAGTGTGGACGCCACCCCTAGAGCGACCTCGCTGGCGGCATCGGACTGCGCTGCTATCTCGAGGAAGTAGGCAATATCCTTGGCAGCGTTGGTGATGGAGTAAGGAACGCTCTGCGCATCGCGTTCAAGCATGTAGGGGGACAGGCGCTGCAAAGCAGTGCTCGCACCGCCTCCCGTGGCAAGGATATTGACGAAGACCTTCATGTCAACTCTTTGGGAGTTCGCGTGTGCGGCGGCTTCTGCCAGCAAGGTCATCATGAAGCCAACAGACACGAAGTTGTGGATTTAGCTTCATTCTGTGACCATTCCCCAACCTGCCAACGTGCGTGATGTTTTCGGTGAACGCATCGAGCACGTCGCGGACGGATTCCAGCACTTGCAGATCACTACCGACCAGCAGGTTCAGACGGCCAGCACGCGAATCTTTCGCCAGGCGGGTAATGGGCGCATCAAGCAAGTTCCCGCGCCGTTCCCGAATGGCGGGCGCAAGTTTTTCACTGGTTTCTGGCAAGGATGTGAAGCAGTCGATGATGACCGCGCCGTGTCGCAGTCCCTCCAGTAGCCCGCGCTCGGCCGCGACGACTTCCTCGACCTGGAGTGCGCCAGTCACGCAGATGATGACCACATCCGACTGCTGCGCCACTTCACAACGCGTAGCGTAAACCATGGCCCCGCCTGCTGTGAGTTCTGCAAGGGGCTGGTTCCCGCATGATCAAGCAGCGACACCGGGTAGCCCTTGGTGACAAGGTTGTAGGCGATGCCGTGGCCCATGAGACCGACGCCGACGATACCAACCGATTTGTGCATGGATGAACCTGTTTGGATGACGAGCCGCCAAAATTTAACAGTGTGTCCCGACGGAAGCCCTTTATTTTGGGCAAGCCTGTGTTGCTGATGCGTCAAGCACCATCGACAGTTCAAACTTTGAAGTCCCCATGCGTCCATCGCATGCACGGAGTACACATCAGCAGTTCCGGCGTAGGGAGCGATGGCCGTCTTGCTTCGGCAAAATCTGCTTCGGTCAGTGAGAGGACAACAGGTCTAATTTGGAAGGGGCGGAATCTACCGTCTGGGACTGATAATCCAATGCAAGCTTGGGTAGGCCCCTGGATACGCCCCCCCCATTGTCCGCGTCAGTTCACGGTGATTCCCTTTTCGGTGACGATCGCCTTCCATTTTGCCAGGTCCTTGGTGATATGCGCGGCAAAGGCCTGGGGACCAATGCCGATCGGTTCAATCCCTATGGCAGCCAGCTTCTGCTGGTACGCCGGCATTGCCATCACCTGTCCCATGGCGGCGTGTAGGTTTTCAACCGCGCGCGGCGGTGTGCCCGCTGTCACAAACAGGCCATACGAAGCAACGGTTTCGAACCCAGGGACCGATTCGGCGACGGTTGGCACATTCGGCAGCACAGCCATACGTTTCGGACCGGAGACGCCGATGGGAATGAGTTTGCCCGCATCTATCAACGGTTTGCAAGCTCCATAGGTCACGAACACAAATTGAACCTCACCCTCGGCGACGTCACGCAATGCCGATGGCGTACTTTTGTTGGGGATGTGCGTCATGGTGACCCGGCCTAGGCTCTCCAGCAGCGCACCTGCCATGTGCCCTCCGCTGCCCACACCTGAACCCGTGTAGTTCATTCTCTGGTCGGGCTTCCTGGCGCGGTCGATGATATCTGCCGCCGACTTGATGCCGGACTGCGGACTCGTGACGAGCACATAGGACACCGATCCGATCAACATGATCGGGGTAAAGTCTTTGATGGGGTCGTACGGCAGAGACTTGTAAACATTGGGATTGATGGCGTACTGCGCATCCAATGCGAGGACGATGGTGTAGCCATCGGCGGGGGCCTTGGCGGCGTATTCCATACCGATCCCGCCGTTCGCCCCACCGCGGTTGTCCACGATCACAGGCTGTCCCAGTTGATGAGCCAATGGTTCGGCGAGTTGGCGGGCAACCGTGTCGATGCCGGCGCCCGTCGGATATGGCACTACCAGTCGGATCGGCTGGCGCGGGAAGGCCGCCTGGGCATGGGCGAATCCGCTGGCAAACATCGCAAATGCACTGACGACCCCCAGCGCGCGCAGCGCGCGCCCGTTTAGTAGCTTACGAATCAGTTTCATCTCAGTCTCCTGTTGGTGGTTAATGGGTGGTGAATGCCGACGCAGTTCATGGCGGATTTGCCGACGCGACGCGGTTACGTAGCACGCCGATCCGCTCGATCTCTACCTCACAGACATCGTCTGGAGCCATGAAAACGGGTGGCTTGCGGGAAAAGCCGACACCGTGCGGCGTGCCGGTGGCAATGACATCGCCCGGCACCAGCGGCAGGACTTGGGAGATATAGGAAATGAGGTGCGGCACGTCGAAGATCAACTGGCTCGTATTGCTCTGCTGCATGACCTTGCCGTTCAGCCGGCAACTGATGGAGAGGTTCCCGCAGTCCGGGACCTCGTCCGCAGTCACCATCCATGGCCCGAGGGCGCCGGAGGCCATGAAGTTCTTGCCGGCGGTGACCTGCTGGCTATGGAACTGCCAGTCCCGCACGCTGCCATCGTTGAAGCAGGCATAACCAGCGATATGGCGTGATGCATCCTCGCGCCGGATGAATCGGCCGCCGACCCCGATGATCACCGCCAGTTCCGCTTCATAGTCGTACTGCACAGAGCCGGCCGGCATGGCCAGGCACTCTTGGTGCCCGACCATCGTTTCAGGATACCGGATGAACAGCGCCGGATGCGTGGGTTCCTGGCGTGCGATCCCGGCGGCCTGCACTTCTTTCAAGTGATCGCGATAATTCGTGCCTATGCAGAAGATGTGGGCCGGGTCCGTAACTGCAGGCAGGTAGCGGACCTCGTCCAGCCCGCAATCAGGCGCTTCACCCACGAACGTCGCCACCTTCGGCAGTAGTCCGCGCACCAGCACCTCCCGCAGGCTGCCCGCCTGCATTCGCTGGCTCAGGTCCAGGACGCCGTCGGACAAGATCAGTCCGACCCCGGTACGTCCGCTTCGGATCATGGAGACGAGCTTCATGACATATCAGCCGGCAACACGGCCAAGAGTGCCCGCCTGCCCGCAATCACGGCGTCCGGCAGGCTGACCCGATGAAGCCACATGGATACCGGCGTGCGAAGGCGGATCTCGATGCCCTGCAAGTGTTCGATGCCGTCATAGCCGAACAGAACATGACGCGCGCGGCACTTCGGCTCTACCTGGTCTGGCATGAGCGCAGCGAACGGAGCCCCGCCAAGGCTGGGGCGCTGGGACACCTGAAAACGTTCACCCAAGGTGAGACGATGCATGCTCTGCTGGAACGGGGAAATCTCCTTTGAGATCCACGGAAATCGGTTGAGACCGTCTTTCATCGCTCGATCCACATCTTCGGATTGGATACGGCCAGTTGTTGCCCGCGTTTTTCCTGCGCGAGAATCGCGGACAGAACGTATTCACTGATGGAGGTTGCCTGGCTGCCGCTGGAGGTGGTCACCATAGGCGCATCAAACACCCACGATGGATAGCGATCCACGCCGGTGGACCGAAGGTGCACCCAACGGACACCACCAGGCCAGTGCGAAGGTCGCCGCTGCCAAGCGGGGTAGGTGTCTGGCAGCATGTCTTCAGGCTGGGTGATGACGACTTCGACGCCCTCCGGCACAGCCCATGGATCAGGCCCAAGCAGACTTTTGAGCTGGACCGCGCGTGGCAGCATTCCCTGAAGCGCATCGGCCTAGGTCGACCCGAGGTGATGGGCGATGAGCATGGCTTGCGCGCGGACGGATCCGTATCAGCCGCGGCGGGCCGAAGGAAGAACCTGCTGGAACAGCTTGAACAAAGCAGGCTGGCTCTCGAATCCGATGCCGGGAGTCTGCGGCAGGCTCAGGTGGCCGTCCTCGATCCAGACATCGTCGGCGAAACCGCCGAACGGCCCGAACACGTTGGTGAACGCCTCAGCCCCCCCCAATCCCAGCCCGATGACCATGTGCAGGTTCATCATGTTTCCGCCGTGCGGCCAGAACTGCTTACGCGACCAGCCTTGCCGCTCCATGGCCTGCAGGGATCGCACCAGGGTCCCGATGCCGTAGCATTGCGGCGGGTCGATCTGGATGTAGTCGAGTGAGGGACGCAAACCAGCATAGAGGCCAAGGTTGATCGCATCCTGTGTGGAATGCAGGTTCTCGCCGACGCCGATGGGATGCGGGTAGCGCTGTGCGACCTCCTTCATCAGCGCGTAGTCCCCCGGGTCCGTAGGTTCCTCGTACCATGCGAGCCCATACGGCTTCAGCGCATCGGCATAGGCAAGGCTCGACTCCCTGCCGAACTTTCCGTTGGCGTCCACGGCAAGCTGCCTGCCGCCTTCAAGGACACTCAAGGCCGCTTCGATGCGGGGGATGTCCTGCTCCAGCGGGATGCCGCCAATCTTGACCTTTACCATCCGGTAGCCAAGGTTCAAGCTCTGGCGCAACTCATCCTTCAGGCGCTGCAGGCTGTCGTTGGGCCAATACCAGCCGCCACCGACGTAGGCCGGAATGCGGGTCCGATCATCCATGCCGCCGAACCTGTCGTTCAGCACCGCCCACAGCGGCTTGCCTTCGATCTTGGCGATCAGGTCCCACATCGCGACCTCGATTGTGCCGATGGCCACTGAGCGTTCGGCATGGCCCCCAGCCTTCTCGCGCAACGACAGGGTGGATAACAATTTTTCAGCGCTGAAGTTGTCACCCGTCTCATCCAGCAGGCTTGCGGGATCGGCCGCCATGACGCGCGGGAAGAAGCGGGAGCGCATGGCCTCGCCGCAGGCATAGCGCCCTACGGAATTGAAGGCATAGCCAACCAGCGGTTTCCCGTTGCGAACCACATCAGATTCAATGGCTACGAGGCTGGAGGTCATCTCGCTCCAGTCCAGGCCTGCGCTGCGCATTTCCAATCGAATTGATGCGGGCATCTCTGCCATGGCGGTGATCTTCATGCTTTTTCCTTTCAAGTTTCTATGGAAGCTTATTCTGCTAACTGGCCGACGACGGCGCCCGTGCAATATTCGGGACGCACTTGTGAATAGCATGTCCGTCTTCAAATGGTTTGAGACAGATGGACTAATTTCTTAAAGGAGAGATTGGTTCATTGGTTTTAAAGTTTAAACGGATTCAAGTTGGTGTTTTAGTCGTCTGCTTTGAATGGTCTGCTCTTAGATTTTTTTCCTTTCTTCAAGTATTGATTCACCCCTTCCTTGAGTGTGGTCTCGCCAGCCTCAAGCACTAGGCAGCCTCAGAGATTGACTGAGTTACGAGTTGACCGCGATCAATTATTCGACTGCACCTAACTCACGTGTGAGTTTTATGAGAGCTGTCGAGTCTCGACGCCAATAGGTCTCGAATTCAGGCGCGTCAAGATAAGTCACCGGAATATTCGAGTTCTTCATATCATTCAAGAAACCCGAGGATGTCGACATCCCCCGCAAAGTTCCCCTTAGCTTCGCGATCACATCGGCTGGCGTCCCTGCTGGGGTAAAAAGTCCTGACCATAAATAGTATTCCGCGTTGTACCCCAGTTCCTTCAGCGTTGGCACTTCCGGTATTTGTTCAATCCGTTTCCCACCCCATTGCGCCAATATCCTCACACGTCCATCCGAAGACATCGAGGTTGCAGCGGCAGGACCTGCTGCAGACACATCGACCTGTTTGCCGAGCAAAGCGGTCGCTGCGGGCGCACCGCCGGAGTAGGGTACATGCATTAACTTTATACCTGCGGCTTTACTGAACATCTCCATGGGGAAGTGAATCGGACCAAACTTTCCCGACGACGAATATTTAATATCTCCCGGCGCGCTGCGGGCGGCTTTAACCAAGTCATCCACAGATTTCCATGGCGAGTCTGCCCTCACCATCAGAACGAGGGGCTCAGCGGTCAGCAGCGCAAGCGGCACAAACTGTTCTAGTTGATACGAGGGTCGTCTTTTTTCCAGTTTTTCTGCTTCGGGCAGCACAGAGATGGTCGATACGGCTAAAAGAAGTGTGTACCCATCGGGCTTTGCATTCGCTGCTTGAGCATAGGCAATTGCACCGCCCGCACCTGCGCGGTTTATTACGACGAATGGCTGTTTTAATTCTTCTGCAAGTGCTTTTGCAACCGGCCTAGCGGTTGCATCGGCTGAGCCGCCGGGCGGAGATGGAAGCAAAATTGTGACTGTTCTATCTGGGTACTGGGCGTTCGCTACAAACGCAGTCCAGGCTATTGAGGCTACAAAGCAGATTCGTAAGATGTATTTCATGGTGCTTATTTGCCTTGCTAATTAGTTTCTTTGTCAAACGAAATACCGATCTTCTGGAAGTTTTGCACTACCTCGGGTCCGAATCGAATCGCAATCGCGTTTGCTAAAGACGCGTCGGTGATCACATCATTGAAAGCATCGTCAACGCCGCCCTGTACCCATACAAGTAGCTTCGCATCTTGGAGTGTCGAGACGTTCTTGAACCGTCTCCATATCCCTGGAGGTACCGTGAGGATGTCCAGTGGGTTAAGTAAAGTGGATTCTGTGCCGCCAGGGCCCCATTGCACTTCAAACTGCCCAGTGAGACAGAAGAATGTTTCCTGAGTTCGCGCATGTCGATGGAGGCCGGGGCCCTGTCCCGGTGGACACTGTGCGACCACGACCTCAAGCCCTACAGGACCAATGACTCCGGGCTGAGCTGCCTTGCGTTTATTGCCTTCTGGCGCCATCATGGAATAGACGCTATGGGCGGTCACCATTTGCATGGCTTCTTCGGGAATGCCGAGCTCAGTAATCGAGAAACTGCGTTTCGTTGGCTGAAGGCTCGAGAATCGCGCGACTTGTGGTTTTAAAGGTTCACTCATTTCGAATCACTTGGTGGTTTCCATGCCAGCGTCAAAATTGATGCCAATACCGCGTAAAGATTCGATGGTGCTAGCCCCGTACTTCTTCTCGATTTCGTCCTTCAACTCAGGGATGAAGGCGATGCGATCCGCCTGATCGTTGCTCTGAACGTGAATCACAGCCAGTAGTCGACCAATCTCATTCGAAATATTCAGAAACGAACGCACGACACCTGGTGGAATAGACACGCAATCGAGCGGGTCTAGGATGACATAGTTTTCGCCCTTGTCCCCCCATGAGATTTTGAACCGTCCGCTCAGGCAGAAAAAATTCTCAATAGTCTGCTCGTGGATGTGGAGAGCGGCACCATCGCCGGGTGGCGATTCGGTTACCGTGAGGATCAATCCGGGGGCGCCCTTGATCGGTGCTTGTGCGCTGCGTCCGGTATAGCCTTCTGGGACCATGATCGGATACACGCTGTGTGCCGCGATGCGCTCGAAAGCTCCGGGAGGAATGCCGAGGGATTCGTTCTGCTGTCGTTTGTAGGGTTTCAGATCCTTGAAATGCGCCGTGCGCTTTTTCATCTCTTCTGGCGTAATATTTTTTGACTTCATAGTTTTCTTTTCTTAGGTTTATCAAGCTGTTATGCCAAGTTCCCGAATCAACTTGGGCCAGCGTTCCAAATCTTTCCTTAACAACCGTCCAAATTCCTGAGGCGTCGAACCAACTGGTGTAACAGACATAGTGTTTAAGCGATCTATCATGTCTGGCTCACGCAAGATGGCGGCAACATCGGTGGAGATGCGCTGGATGATGTCTAACGCAGTTCCAGTTCGACCTAGTAGTCCAAACCAAGTCTGCACGTCAAAGTCGGCATACCCAAGTTCGCCAAGAGTGGGGGCATTCGGAACCGTTGGAGATTTTTTAGATCCAGAGACGACGAGGGCATCAAGGCGGCCCTGCTGGATCAGCGGCAATGCACCCGCGATACCTGTGAAGAGAACATCGACCTGTCCTGAAACAACATCGTTCAGAGCTGCCGTTGCGCCACGGTAAGGGATGTGGCCTAAGGTTATGCCGGTGGCCCGCATGAACATTTCCATTGACAGGTGCCCACCGGTCCCGTTACCTGCGGACGCGAACGTGAGTTGACCTGGCTTGGCTTTTGCTCGCTTCACTAATTCTTGGTAGGTGCCGATGCCGCCAGTCTTGCTTGTCACCAAGGCGGTTTGCACAATACCAACGAGGCTGATCGGTGTGAAATCACCGGCTGTGTCGTATGGAAGCTTACTGCGAAGCCCAATATTCGTGACGTGGTTGATCCCCGTGAAGAACAGCGTATGGCCATCTGATTCAGATCGCGCTGCGGCTTGCGTTGCAGGAATGCCTAAGCCGCCGTCGCGGTTGTCAACGATGAACTGCTGCCCATGCATTTCAGTCAGTCGTTGCGCGATGCCTCGCATCATGACATCGCCACTGGTACCTGCCGAAAATGGAAGGATGATGCGGACGGGCTTATCCGGGAAGCGAGCCTGGGCCATAGCGTAAAACGGTGCAAAGAGTAAAGCTAAGGTTGTGTTTCGTCGGTTCAATCTCATTGAATTCTCCTTGGAATTTCTCTTTTAAAGCTTGCTTTTCTCAAGCGTCAAGAAAACTGAATTCTGTTACCAGGATGCAAGTCAGCTTCGACACTTCACTTTGGCTGACCGCTTACCGAACTATTTCTTTCATCGCGCAGCGCCATCGCAGCTAGCCGATTTTTTTGGTTGACGGATTATTGTATTTTGTAGACAATATTATCTTATCAATTCTTATTTTTTTGTCAACACCCCAATGCCCAACAAAACAAACACATCTGGCTCTTTGTTACCGCTTTCGGGTGTCTGCGTTATGGATGTGAGTCAAGTAATGGCTGGCCCGTATTGTTCGATGCTGCTGGCGGACATGGGCGCTGATGTCATCAAGGTGGAGCCGCCGGGCAAAGGCGATCAAACTCGCGGAGCCATGGGGTTCAAGATGAAAGGCGATGACAGCATGGGATTCATGAACATGAACAGAAACAAGCGCAGCATCGCTATGAACTTGAAGTCTGATGCTGGACGTGAACTGTTCTTGCGTCTTGCCACCAAGGCAGACGTCATTGTCGAGAACTATCGCCCAGGAGTGATGCGCAGGCTAGGCCTGGGATACGAGCAAATAGCAGCTGTGCGGCCAGAAATCGTGTACGCGAGCATTTCCGGGTTTGGTCAGGACGGGCCTTGGTCGGACAGGCCCGGATTTGACCTAATGGCGCAAGCCATGTCCGGAATCATGAGTGTCACCGGCTATCCGGGAGGAGCGCCTGTGAAGGCTGGAGTTCCAGTAGCCGACATTGGTTGCGCGCTGTTCGCCGCGACTTCGGTACTCGCTGCATACATCGGTCGACTTAAGTCCGGAAAGGGGCAGTACATTGACGCTTCGCTATTTGACTCGGCGTTGGCATTCTCTATTTGGGACATTTCCGAATACTGGGGGACGGGAAAGGTCCCGGGTCCGGTCGGAACTTCAAACAAAATGAGTGCCCCTTATCAAGCGGTAAAGGCCTCAGACAATTACTTTGTGATGGGCGCTACCAACAACAAGCTATTTACCGCTTTGTGCAAACTAATGGACAGAAATGATCTCTTAAACAGTGAGAAATACAAAGACATACCAGATCGTCTTAGGAATCGGGAAGCACTGATTGAAGAGCTCGAGCGCTCATTTTCAAAAAAGACCGCGGCCGAGTGGGTCAGCATTCTGCTGGAGGCGGGATTGCCGGCAGGTCCTATCCTTAACTACGCCGAGGCATTCGAAAGCGATCATGCGCGCCACCGCAAGATGCACATAGATATCGACCATCCTGTTGAGGGGACGGTACCCAACATCGGGTTCCCGGTAAAGTTTCAGGGCACGCCTCAAAGAGTTCGCATGCCACCACCTTTGTTAGGTGAGCATACGAATGCCATCCTTTTGGAGCTTGGTGTCACGGAACTTGAGCGTGTGCAACTTGCTAAAGCCGGAGCGTTCGCTGTATGAACGATGGACGCGTTCATTACGAAGTCGCAGATGGCATCGCGACGATACTGTTTGACAGACCTGCTGCGCGCAACGCAATGACGTGGCGCATGTACGATGAATTGAGTGTCGCCTGTACTGCGCTAAAGGATGATTCCAATGTCGCAG
>Ga0214919_10011155_pt1 | contig 11237 bp, 8 predicted proteins | sample LL1503_MetaG_FD_177994 | JGI IMG/M metagenome (GOLD analysis project Ga0214919, IMG submission 177994) | Freshwater microbial communities from Lake Lanier, Atlanta, Georgia, United States - LL-1503 | ecosystem: Environmental > Aquatic > Freshwater > Lake | place: USA: Georgia | collected 2015-03-15
AGAGGATGTCACGACTGGGGCCCCGTCCCCACTCGTGATCAAACGACCACTCGAGTTATACGTCGTCTCTACAGTCACCTTGCCGCCAACAGTGATGCCAGTTCTATCGCTAAGTTTGGTACCTGCAGGTATGTCGTAGACTGTGCTGACCTTAGTGTTTGCCATGACGGCTCCTTAAAAAACATCCGATTGGGGCTAATTTACTTTAGGGCCCCCATCCAAACTTGCAATAACTTGCAAGATCCGTCAAAGTACAATAAAAATTAATACAATCAGCCTCATAAAGCCAGCCCGTCTACATACCCGTTGGTGAGGTCCACTCGCTAGAGAACCCAGGCAAGGTGCCACTCCACCTCATAGAAGTACAGACGGGGTCCTACCTGGGCGAGGACGACATTGTGCGCTTTGAGGACTTATACGGCCGCGCATAAAAAAAAGCCAAGGGCGTGGACTCTTGGCTTTTTGATGATTTGAAATGAATTCAGGCTGCGACTTGTAGGCTCAACTGTGAGACCACGCTGCAGGTTTGGTGTGCAATGCTGTCTTGAATGGCTTTGAGCTTTTCTCCGCCATCGACCAGGGGGGCGTAGCCCTTTTCTGCAAATATGTCGCGCCACTCGGGGTTGGACCTCTCAAGGGGCATTTGCTCGTCCATGACATGCACCCCACCCAATCGAACGCTAAAGAAGTCTCTGCTCTCGCCCGTGTTTGGAGCGGTGTCAAGAAAGCTCTCTGCGGGCATGCCCTCGGCGAAGATGACGTTGTGCTCGGTGAGCTCGATGTGGTAATAGCTCACGCGGGGCTTGATGTCTTGGGTGATCGTGGTCCCATTGATGAGGCACTGGATGGGAACGAGTGCCTCGTTCACAAAGACGGCGTGCTTGGGGCTGAGCCACAAGTCGCGCTTTGGCAGACCGGAGCCAAAGGCGTCCTTGGAGACGCGGATGGGGTAGGCCTCTTCCTTGTTCAACTGTCTGTTGCAGTCCACGTGTCTGTGTCCGAGCCAAACCACAGCTGAAGAGCCACCGTTGGCGGTGTGGAGCATGTCACCAACGCGAAGCTTTTCAACGGCAACCTCACCACGGGTGGTGGAGATCAGGGTGCCCCTTGCGTAGCAGGGAATAACTGTGGCGTCAGCATGAATAGTTGCTTTGCCAGACGCATCCACAACTCTAACTTCGCCCTTTCTGTTCACAACATCGAAAGTTTCTGTGGCGATTCCTGCCCTGGTTATATCGCCATCCTCAGCGGCAGGGGTAAGAATATTTTTGTCAGTAAATTCAAGGGTGAGCGTATCGTAGCTGGTGCCGGTGCCGACTTGAGTAGGGTTGGCTTGGGAGAGGTTGATGGAAATCGCACCCCGAGGGGTGATCGATACGCTAGCACCTAAAAAGTCTGTGCTAGAAACTGAGCTCACATCGTTGAAGGTGGCGTTGGCACCTGCAAAGCGATCTACACTGGTCGCTGTCGACAGATCAGAGGATGTCACGACTGGGGCCCCGTCCCCACTCGTGATCAAACGACCACTCGAGTCATAGGTTGTCTCTACAGTCACCTTGCCGCCGACAGTGATACCAGTTCTCTCGCTAAGTTTGGTACCTGCAGGTATGTCGTAGACTGTGCTGACCTTAGTGTTTGCCATGACGGCTCCTTAAAAATATCTTGTTGAGGTTAATGTATCTAGGAACACATGTCCAGTCTTGCAAAAACTTGCAAAATTAGCCCCAACCCGCAATGAGCTCCAAAAAAATTCTCTCTTCAGGCCACAGATTGCCATTTAAAACCATAATTAATTATTGGAGATAAAATTGTATGTAGGTACACTTAAAGTAGCATAATTTGCGGGATTGCTACGGTGGGTGCTATTTGTTGCCCCTGAGTATGGTTAAAAGTAAACCTGTATCACGTGCATGGCGCATAGATAAAACCATCAAGGAGTTCACACTTTGGGAAGACCAAAAAGCAATAAATCCACCTCCATAGCACAGAGCTTTTCATATAAGTCCCCTCAGAAGAAGTACACAGCCAGGGCAGAAAAAGCGCTCCCTAAGGGTGGGGGCGAGGCTGTTGTGGGTGGCGTGGCCACCACCGTAAGCACGCCCAGCGGCTCTGTCACGGTCCCACCAAGCGGGAGCAAGGCCCGAGCCTTGGTGAGGGCGGCCAACGTGGTAGATGAGGCGGACAGGGCTCAAATAGGATCTCTCCAGGAAGAAGGCTTAAAAAGAGATAGCGCCAAAAAGGGGGTCATCAATACAGCCAAGAAGGATGCCGCGGGTGCTGGCACTTCCCCTGCACCCTCAAAAAGTACTTCCGCAGCCAACGCCAACGTTCGTGTCTTTCAAATTTACTTTGAGGACTGGCAAAAGGAGCTACTCGACAAGTCCTTTTACCCACTCAACAACAGCAGGACCCGATCCGAGTTGCTGGAGTTTGCGGTCTTTGAGCAGCTGCAAAAAAACGATGCAACCAAGGGACTGGCCCTTTGGGGCGCATTGTCCTGGCGGTTTGGTGAAAAAACGGGCCTGACGGGTGTCGATTTGTTCAAGCAGGTGCTGGGCAACAAGGGGCACGATGTGTACTATTGCAACCCCTACCCCCAGAACGAGGCGCTCTTTCACAACCTGTGGATGCAAGGAGAAACTTCTCACCCCCGTTTTTTGGAGGTAGTGAGGGCCTTTTTCAAGGCCGCGGGCCTAGACGAGAGTGACATCGCTGGGGTGCAACCATCTGGCTCCTACTCCTGTGCGAACTTTCTCGTTGCAACCCCTCGATTTTGGGAGAGGTACATTCCCTTTGTTCGCAAGGTACTGGTCACGGCTGATAAAAGAATGGACCCCAAGCTCAGGGACTTGTTGCACTCGCCCATGGCTGACGAGAAGGGGCATCACGCGGGGTCGACCTACGTGCCCTTCATCGTTGAGAGGCTACTCGGACTTTTCTTGAGGACGGAGGGCCGGGACTTGAAGGCCTTTAAGTACTCGCTACCGAGCCTGGAGCGTGAGCTCAATGTGCACACCAAGCTCCTCAGGGAGATGAAGGACGTGGCTCACAAGACCAAGTCGCCCTGGCTTGCAGCGTGCTGGGTGAACTACCGCAACCTGTACCTGAGCCAGACCAATGGGGCGGAGTGGTGTAAGAGATACCTGCGCAACATCACGCCCACAGAGGTGAAGTTTATTTGATGGACTTTGACCTCGTCTCCTCGAGCGACATTGACGCCCTGGAATTTAGCGTTGAGGGCCCTGTGATGGTGATGCCCTACGTGGACGAGATGCTTGCCCTGAGGTGCGCCAAGCACGCCTGTAGGAGGGCATCCGCGAGGGGTCTGCTCCTGTGTGTTTTTGATGCTGAACGTACGGGCTTCATCCGTGTTGCCAACCAAGCATTTCGTCAGACCCAGGGGGAGTGGTTTGGGTACATGGCCCAGGACGCCTATGCGGGTCGTGACTGGTTGGCCATCGCCTTGCAGACGGCGCACAGGTCAGGGGCAAAGTTCTTAGGTTTTAACGATGGCAAGTGGAGGGGCGAGCTCGCGTCATTTGGACTGGCCTCCCGGCACTGGGCTACCAAAAATTATGGTGGAGACCTCTTTTTCCCGGGATACAACAAGCACTTTGCCGACGCTGAGCTCACACTTTTGGCCAGGCAGGACAGGTGCTACGCATTTGACCCCGATAGCGTTTTGGTTGAGGTTGATTGGGACAAGGATAGCGCTGGCGTCTCAGCTGAAGACCGTCAGTTATTTTTAAGGCGACAGGAGGGGGGCTTTGGCGCAAGAGTTAAGGACCCTCAACTCCTAAAGCTCATCTCATGAGCGAGGTGGCGGCGCTCTTGCGGCGAGCGCAGTTGGCCATGAATGAGGGGAGATGGCCTGAGGGTGCGGATCTGTTTCGATTGGCCTGCGAGCAGGACACCACCAACGCGGCTTCATTTCATAATTTAGGTGTGTGCTTATTTGCACTGGGCCAGGCAAGGCAGGCCCTCGCATCGTGTGAGAGGGCACTGAGCCTTAACGCCGGGCTTTGGCAAAGCCGTCTGGTCAAGGCCCGAGCCTACAAGTTGCTCGGCGACCCGGTGGGCTCGGACACGGAGCTTCAGGCGGTCTTGGCCAGTCAGCCACATAACGAGCAGGCAATAGTTGACAGGGCGGATTTGATGCTCAACGTGTTTGGGCGCCCCTTGTTGGCCTCGCAGATGGTTGAGCCTTTGCTGCACTCGTCTGAGTACGTGCAGGACGCACAGCTCACACAACTCATGGCGGGTCTATACGACAGGGACGAGAGCGCACATGAACACAATAAAAAAATAATAGATTTCTCTAAGCGCTCACTTCGCTTAAGTGATGGCGAGAAGGCGGCGTACAGCTGGATGCTGCATCCAAGGCCAAAGGAACATCTGCTGCCCTCTCACCCGCAGTGGCAGCCCATGGCTGGGCGCAGGCGGCCAAAGGTCGGACTGATCTCCCCCCTCTTCAATGCCTCGCCAGTTTATTTCTTGACGATTGCGAGTTGGATCCGCGTGGCCAAGCAGTGCGACATTGTTATTTTTAATCGGGGGCACACGAGCAACTGGGCGAGCGATGAATTTAGACAATTAGCTGTCGAGTGGCAGGACGTGCAAGAGATGGACGCACCCAAATTAGCCAATCACATTTGGGAGTCACGGCTTGACGTGCTGTACGACCTGGGTGGATGGATGGACCCCATTGCACTCAAGGCCTTGTCAGTCAAGCCCGCGCGTCAAATGTTCAAGTGGGTTGGCGGTCAGAGTGTGACAACTGGCCTGGAGAGCTTTGATGGGTGGATCGGTGACCAGTGGCAGTCCCCCCTGTCCTCACAGAACCTGTACACAGAGCCATTGATCAACATTGATGGCGGGTACGCAAGCTACACGCCCCCGAGTTATTTGCCTCGGCCACCACTTGGGAGGCGAGTCGAGCCTGTCATCTTTTCTAATCCGGCTAAGTTGTCACGCGAGTTTTTAAATTATTTAAGAACCGTTGACGGTAAAAAATGTTTTCTGCACCAGCAGTTCAAGTACGAGCTGACGCAGCAGCGTGTACTCAATTTTTTGGATCCCTCAGAGGTGGAGTTTATTTGTCCAACAAGCCACAAGGAGGCCTTGAGCCTTTTGGGCCAACACCGAACGATGATCGATACATTCCCCTACAGCAGTGGGCTAACCGCGAGGGAGGCACTGGCAATGGGGCTGGAGGTAAGGGGCCACAGCGGGGTACTGTTCTGTGAGAGGCACACGGTAGTCTTTTCTAAGTAACTGGTCTGAAAGTTTATTTGAAGCACAGCCTTCTTCTGATCAGCGAAAAAAATCTAATGCTATATTTTTGGGGCACAGGGCGAGCACAAAATCACTTGTCACGTATCTAAAGCGTTTGAGCAGTATGTTGATTTTTTTCTATCGTCGAGTCTTAATTGCCAACAAAAAATCCTAGCCGAGGGTATGCCTTGCGATCGTCGACAAGGTATTTTTAATGTCGGTCGTGCTTTGCAAGTCCAGCCCCTGATCAAGGTTGTCACTGCCCAGTCCCGGCCATTGGGTGGCGGGCAGTAGGCCCCGGTTTTGGGTGTCGAATAACCACAACGCCCCAGCGTGTCCGTGGTCAGTGCCAGCACTTCCATTGGAGCGAAGTCTTCTGCCAAACTCACTCAACACGAGGATGGTGACGTGCTTGTTAGATGCTTGCAAGTCATCGAAGAGCGCTCGAATGTTGCTGGACCACTGCCTTATTAAGTTGTTGATTCTTTTGCTCTGGTACTCGTGCGTATCCCATCCACCAAAGTCAATGCACGCGGCTTGCAGTCCCACATCCATTTTGATGAGTTGAGCAACCGTTTGAGTCGCATTGCTCCACTCCGCATTTTCTGAGTTGTAAGTAATGCCAGGGGCAGGCACGTAGGGCGTGATTTTGTTGTCAACACGCAGCGCCTTTTTGTCAATCACAGATAGCTGGCTTAACGTTTCTCGACCCATTTGCGTGACCGCATCATCGGACAAGCTGTCGTACATAGCCTCAATGGCAGATCTGCCCATGGCGTCGTAAGGTATCGCTATGCCGTTCCTCAGCTCTCCAGACAGGCTGAGTGAAGACCTAAGTCCTTGAAGGCTTCTGATTTGTCCAGCCGCTGTCCCTAACGTTTGTATAGTGCCTGGAGAGTTGATGGGCTTGAGGTGTGGAGTCAGCCAACCGGGCGTTGAGTTGGTTGTTCTTGTCTTGTTGCCAGTTGTATGCGCCTCAATCAAATCCTGCGCCTCAAAATGACTGCGCGTTGCGTTTTCTAATCCACACGCATGTAAGATTTGTGCGTGTCCACTTTGTAAGAGGTGGTTCAGGGGGGCGCACTCTGAATGCACACGGCAATCTCTGTCGCTCACAAATGGCCTGCTAAGCCCAATTCCCGGGTTGGGCCCATTGGCCTGGATGCGTAGCTCTGCTGGGCGAGATGTGACGTAGTTGGGGTCATCAACTGGGGCCGCCATCTGCAAACTATCCGCACCCCCTCTTAAAAAAACAACCACCAATGGGTGCGAGACTTGAGCGGCAAAAGACAAGCCGCTAATGCTTGAAGCGCCCGCTGCGGTATAGCCAATTGCCTTCAATAATTCCCTGCGTTGGATCATTGATTTATTTCCATTGAAAGGCCGGAGACATGGCCAGTAAGGCGATGGTTCTGCGAACGCCGCTCCACTCATCCTGTGAGTTTGCTAGGAGTCGCCTGTCGGGGGTCTTAAATTTTTTGATGAGTTGAGAAAGCGGCGCCTGTGCTTGTTCGCCCAGCAATCGATTAGCGAGTTCTTTAATGAGACGCACCTCATCAACAGGATGGTCTAGGCCGCGGCTCAAGTGCTCAGCTGTAATAAAGCCTGTACCCCACCAGTTCTCGATAATTCCGACGGGCAAATACCAACGCTTTCGCATGGTTTGGGTGGTCAACCAATAGTCAGTGGTGTCGGGGTGGCCATCGGGCGTGGGCCAATAGTACAAGCGCTGACCGCACTCAGAGATCTCATTGATGAGTTGCATGGATGGTGAATGGGGTAGGTCGAGTTTTCGAACAAAACTCATCGCAAGTTCGAGTGGGCGCTTTAATTTCCTTGCCTGTCCAGACTTGAGGGATTCATTAAAAAGTGGTGAGCGAAATAAATGACTTAACACCTTTGCAATTTGATCTGGATTCTTTAAGTTGTCAGTCCAAACCTTGGCGCAGGAAGCAACCAATGCATCGGGTGGGCTGTCACTGACAAAGCGACGGCATAATTTTTCACATATATGCTCAGCTGTTCCTGGGTGCGCCGCCAAGATGGACAGCACACGTCTGCCATCAGCCATGGGGGGTGCATGGGGATCAAGCTCTTGGGCGAGTACGCGCTTTTGATAGGGGTCGTGCCAAGTGTCTAGGTAATGGAACTTGCCAGTCTTGGGAAGATTGGCCCCGTTGCCCGTGCCTCGGCCGTCCTCCAAAACCCAGCCCGTAAATGCTCGTGCCGCCTCGTACACGTCTTGATCGATATAGCCGGTGGGCTTGCCCTTGTCTGAGCCCGGCACTTGTCTCCATTTGCTATAAATCTCATTGAAGTATCGACCCTTGCCCAGGGTATGCAGCTCAAACAATTCACGTGCAAAGTTTTCGTTTGGAGCGCCGGTGCGAGAACTGCGATTATTTAAGTAAATCAACATCGGCGTGCTGCTGGCTACACCCTCGAGCATCTGGGCAAAGTTGCCCAAGCAATATTTTCTGATGACCTCACGCTCAAATGTGGGCATAGACAGTGCAACGCCTAAGTCTCCTGCATGAGTGTTAAAGTGGTTGTGCCAAAAATCAACCATGAGCTCTCGCACTTGCCACTGGGAGTGGCAGGCGTATAAAAGGCGTGAGGCACGCAGCTCATCCAGCGCCCGCACGCGTTCAGCGTGTGGTAATTTCTGAGCGTCTAAGAGACCCCACAATTCTTCGGTCGTCTTGTTCAGAGAGCTCAGTGGCCTGTTCTCGTTCAGGGCGGGATAGTCTGCACTCTCAGGGTAATTGATGCGCAGCAACGATTGCTTGAGGGATCTCTCTAAGACAGGGTCCGATTGCGTGGGGCTTAGTTGTGAGTCGATCCAATTGTTGATGCCATTTTTTTGAACGAACGCGAGCTCCGCGCCTTTGGCGCCAAAGGTGAGTCGATCAAGAATGGCGAGTGACATTAATATCTATATGAGCAAAACAGTTGGCATATTATCTTTAATTAAGTGGTGCCAATCACTCACAAGAAAAATAGATTAAGTTAATATGTATCCTTTCGATATAAGCAAAATTTAAAGATCGATATTGAAATGAGGGTCACTGTCATTGGTACTGGATTTGTAGGCTTGGTTCAAGGAGCAGTTTTGGCCGATGCAGGTCACTCCGTGGTTTGCATGGACACGAACGAAGAAAAGCTTGCGAATTTACGGCTTGGTATTTTGCCTATCTTCGAGCCAGGCCTAGAGCCCATCGTCAGGTCAACCTTGGCAGATGGACGGCTTGTATTCACAACAGACGCTGCCCATGCCGTTGCGCACGCGGAGGTTATTTTTATTGCCGTTGGCACACCTCCCAGTGAGGACGGCAGTGCAGACCTGCAGCACGTGATTGCGGTTGCTGAAACGATTGGCATGCACATAGACGGCTACAAGGTGGTGGTCAACAAGTCAACTGTCCCGGTTGGAACTGCGCAGCATGTCCAATCAGCCATATCAAAGATCTTAAATTCACGCGGAGTGGGTCCAGAGTTTGACGTGGTCTCAAACCCCGAGTTCCTTAAAGAGGGTGCCGCAGTTGCCGACTGTCAAAGGCCTGACCGTATTGTGATCGGAACAACGAGCAAGCGTGCTGAAAAAATCCTGCGGGAGCTCTATGAATCCTTTAACAGGAACCACGACCGCATCTTGGTGATGGATGCCAAGAGCTCCGAGCTCACCAAGTACGCAGCCAACTGCATGCTGGCGACCAAGATTAGTTTCATGAACGAGATGGCAGGAATTGCTGAGCGAGTGGGCGCCGACATTGAGTCGGTGCGACTTGGCATCGGGAGCGATTCGCGAATTGGTTACCACTTCATATACGCGGGTGCGGGGTATGGCGGCAGTTGTTTTCCAAAGGATGTTCGTGCGCTCATGCACACTGCTGAGCAAAATGGGTTCGAGCCACAAATATTAAAGGCTGTTGAGCTACGTAACAACTCACAAAAAAATGTCGTGTTTGAAAAATTATCCAGGCACTTTGACGGTAAGCTTGAGGGCAGGACCATCGCCTTGTGGGGCCTGGCCTTTAAGCCCAACACGGACGACATGCGAGACGCGCCAAGTCGCAATTTGATGGAATCCTTATGGGAGGCGGGTGCCAGGGTTCAAGCCTTCGACCCCGTGGCTATGCAAGAGGCGCAACGCATCTATGGCAACAATAAATTCTTGCTATTGGCAGGCACTAAGGAGGCGGCACTCAATGGCTCAGATGCACTGGCAATTGTTACCGAGTGGCGCATGTTCAAGACGCTTGATTTTGAGGCGGTCAAAAAAGCCTTGGTAAATCCTGTCATTGTGGATGGAAGAAACCTCTATGACCCCTCTACCATGCGCGCCAAAGGCATCACATATTATGGGGTTGGACGTTAGTGTTGCCCTGTTGTTTGGGCAGTGAACCCACCCCCTAAAGTATGCTGAGCGGTATAGTCATCCACACAGCAAAATGTAAAAGTTAAGTTGTCTGAAGGATGTTCCCACTTCGTAAGAGGCGAATATTTTTTTCTGGGCTCTTGGGGTACTGATCTTGCTTGGCAGCGATCACACCATAAAAATTCTGTGCCTGGTAGAGGGTGACGTATTTGTAGTCCTCACTGTCACGGTGTCTAGATTTATTAGCCAAAAAAGCTTGCGCGGTCAGTCATTCCGAGTAGACGAAATATTCTTAAGTTCGATAGGGATTTTGAGCTGATAGCCACGACCGCGAAGTACGTTGATGAAAAGGCTGGGATCTACGTACGGGCTGAGCTTTTTGCGCAAGCGACTGATCAGCACCTCGATGCGCAGTTTGTTGGACTCTTCGTCCTTATCCGGGTTGCCGACGTAGCTGATCAAGTCGTCGTGCGTTGCAAACCGGCCGTGCAAAATCAATTCCTTCAGCAAAAGCGTCTCAGATCCCGTGACCTTAACTTCATCACCAGCTGGTGAGGTGAGCGTGTTTTTCAATGTGTCCAGTAACCAGTTCGATGGGGACTTGACCGGCTTGAGTCGTCGGTAGAGGTTTTGAATCACGCTCACTAACTCAACCGGGTTGGTGGGTTTGGTCAGATAAATATCTGCCCCTGATTCATAGCCATCCTTTCGGTCAGAACTCCTCACCCTTGCACTGAGAATGATGATGCCGAGTTGCGGCAAAGATGTACGTATGCGCTTGGTGATGTCGATGCCGTCCTCGAACGGCAGGTTCAAGTCCAAAATTAAAATTTCAGGCATGTCGCGTTCTATGGCGCGGTTCATCTCCAGCCCGTCGCCAGCCACCTTCACTGTGAAACCCTCGGCACGCAAAAAGTCTGAGAGCTCTTCCCTGAGCGTGATGTTGTCCTCGACCAGTAGCACTGAGATAGGGGATGTCTTATTCACTTGGCAGCCTCCACGTCGATACTGAAAGATATGCGGTTCTCGAACATTTCCATGACGACCTGGGTCTGTATCGACTCGGCGATAGATTGAGACAGCCACAGCCCGAGACCAGTGCCGGGCAGGCTGGTGGTGTTAGCGCCTCGGTAGTAGCGGTTGAACACCAGGCCAGGGTCTGGCGCACCTGCCATCCCGATATCGTTGGTCACTGACAGACGTACCTGCGCTTGAGCGCCCGTGTTCAATGCGTGGCCGTAGAACAAAATCTGCGAGTCGTTGTTTGAATACTTCAATGCATTCGTCAGCAGGTTGGTAAGTATGGTGCGCAGCAGGATGTAGTCCGTGTACACCAGCAGCCCTTCCGTGCAGTCCCAAGTGATGCGATCCGACTTGAGTTGGGTGTTCAACTCGTCCAGCAGGTCATCCATTTCGATCTCACTCTTGTCCACAAAGACGGTGTTGTTCTCGATGTCGGACACCTGCACGCACTTGAACAAAATATCGTTGATGTCGTTGACCGACTTCTCGATGTGGGACAGCCGTTGGGACTCGTTGGACGGCTCCTTGAAACGCCTGCCCAACGATATGGACGCAATTTGGA
>Ga0214919_10011157_pt1 | contig 11234 bp, 10 predicted proteins | sample LL1503_MetaG_FD_177994 | JGI IMG/M metagenome (GOLD analysis project Ga0214919, IMG submission 177994) | Freshwater microbial communities from Lake Lanier, Atlanta, Georgia, United States - LL-1503 | ecosystem: Environmental > Aquatic > Freshwater > Lake | place: USA: Georgia | collected...
ACCTCAGGCGCAGATGCGCCCGCCGTGACACCGATGCGGTGCCGCCCGCGGACACGATCTGCATCGAGTTCTTCGGCACTGCCAATCAGCAACGCTTCGACGCCAAGATTCTGCGCGACCTCGCGCAACCGGTTGCTATTGGAGCTGCTTGGACTACCCACGACCAGCACCAGATCGCACTGGGGCGCCAACTGCTTGACCGCATCCTGCCGATTTTGGGTGGCGTAACAGATATCGCCCTTCTTGGGCTCTGCAATGGTCGGAAAACGCTCGCGCAGCGCTGCAACGATCGAGGTGCAATCGTCCACCGAGAGCGTCGTCTGGGTCACGTAGGCGAGACGTTGCGGATCAGTGACCTCGAGCGTGGCAACGTCGGCGACGGTTTCCACCAGATGGATTCCGCCCTGCGCCTGGCCCATCGTGCCCTCCACCTCCGGGTGCCCGCGGTGACCGATCATGATGAGTTCGCGACCTTCGCGCTGAATCTTGGCGACTTCGACGTGAACCTTGGTCACCAGGGGGCATGTCGCATCAAAGACCCGCAGGCCGCGCGATTCCGCATCCGCGCGCACCGCCCGCGAGACGCCATGTGCTGAAAAGACCACGGTCGCGCCGGTGGGAATCTGATCGAGTTCGTCGACGAAAACTGCGCCCATGCCGCGCAACCGGGAAACGACATGGTCGTTATGGACGATCTCATGGCGGACATAAATTGGAGCGCCAAATTTATTCAGGGCGCGCTCGACGATCTCGATCGCACGGTCAACACCGGCGCAAAATCCCCGCGGCTGGGCCAGCAAAATCTGCATCAAAGCACTCCAATCACCCGGGCCTGCAGACGCAGCCGCTGACCTGCGAGCGGATGGTTGAAATCAAAAACCGCCCGGTTGGCATCAATCATCTTGAGGACCCCGGCAAACGTTCCACCATTGGGTGCTGGAAATTCGACCACATCCCCCGGCACCCATTCAGCACCGGGTTCCCCATGTTCATCAAGCACCGAACGCAGGATCACCTGGACAAGTTCGGGGCTTCGCACGCCGTAGGCCTGATCGGGCTCTACGACCACATCAACCGATTCGCCCTCGGCCAACCCAATCAGACAATGCTCCAGCGGTTGGCTAAACTGGCCAGTGCCCAGTTGCAGGGTCGCGGGCTGACCCTCGAATGTGTCGGCGACCACCCCGTCCGCATCGGCGAGACTGATCTTGAAATGCAAGGTGATAAACGAGTCGGCCAGAACGCGCGGCCCGTCCTGCGCGGCTGGGTGACTCGCAACAGTGCCTCCGGCCAATGCTGAGGGCGTCAACAAACCAGCAGACTTGGCTTTGCCCAGGGGTTTCGCCTGCCCTGCCGACGCGGTTTGTGGCGCCGGTTGGGGTTGCCCTTTGATCAAAGAATTGCCAGAAGCGGGGGTTGCCGGCTTTGGCGCCAGAGGATTGAGCGGTTTTTTGTCCATCTCGACATTCTAGACGCCGGAATACCGGCCCGAACAGAGGGAAATACGATGCGAATCACCGACTGGCCCTCAAGCGAGCGCCCACGCGAACGCCTGCTCGCCCTCGGTGCTGGGGTTTTATCCGATGCCGAGTTACTCGCACTCTTTCTGCGCACAGGGATCGCAGGCAGCAGCGCGGTCGAGCTCGCTCGCGCTTTATTGCGCGATTTTGGCGGGCTGGCGGGTCTACTCGCCGCCGAAAATCAAGCGCTCGAAGCCCGCCGGGGCGTCGGCCAGGCCACAATCGCCCTGTTGCGGGCTGCGCTCGAACTGGCCCGGCGAGCCTTGGCAGACGAACTGACCCGAGGCGATACCTTGGCAAATCCAACCCAGGTCGCCGGGTTTCTGCAACTCTGGTTGCGAGACCGTCCGTTCGAAGTCTTTGCGGCCCTGTTCCTGGACGCCCGCAACCGCCTCATCGTCGCTGAAGAACTGTTTCGGGGAACGCTCACACAAACAGCGGTTTATCCGCGAGAAATCGTCCGTCGCGCGCTTGCGGTCAACGCGGCCGGGATCATCCTGGCGCATAACCACCCGTCCGGAGCTGCCGAACCAAGCACAGCCGACCAGGTGCTCACCCAAGCCCTGCGCGCAGCATGCGCTCTGGTTGATGTTCGGGTTCTGGACCACATCATTGTTGCTGGACACCAGACACACTCGTTTGCGGCGCACGGGAAACTCTGAAGGGCAAACGACTTGCATGATCCGACGATCAGCGCTAAATTAGTCGGCTTTTCTGAAGGGGAGTTCCACCATGGCTCGAGTTTGCCAAGTGACCGGCAAGGCGCCGATGGTCGGCAACAACGTTTCGCACGCCAACAATAAGACCAAGCGTCGCTTTTTACCAAACCTGCAATACCGCCGGTTCTGGGTCGAAAGCGAAAAGCGCTGGGTTCGTCTGCGCGTCTCGAACGCCGGGTTGCGCACCATCGACAAAGTCGGGATCGACACGATTCTGGTTGACCTGCGCGCGCGCGGCGAAATCTGACGCCGACCTTTATCATCCAACCCTAGACCGCGGGATCACTCACCATGCGCGACAAGATCAAGCTTGAATCGACCGCCGGCACCGGCCATTTCTACACGACGACGAAAAACAAGCGCACCACGCCGGAAAAACTCGAGATCAAGAAGTTTGATCCGGTTGCGCGCAAGCACGTCGCTTATAAAGAAACCAAGCTGCGCTGAGCCGTTGATTCGGAAAGGCCTCCTGCGGGAGAGTCTTTTCAATTCGAAAAAGGCCTCCTTGTCGGAGGCCTTTTTTTACTCACGCGGCGTAGCAACGTACCCGCAGGGACAGATCCTCCAACGCGCGCACCCCGCTCGCCTCGGCGCGCTGACACCAGCCTTGCAGTTGGCTCACCAACTGGTCGCTTGAGGCGGTTGACCGAACCCACAAGGCTGTCAATTCACCGCGCATTTCCAGCAGGGTGCGCAGGCGGTCGCTCGCTGCGCAGACCTCAGCCAGGCGAGCTCGCTGCGGCTCGGTCCAGCGCGAGGCATCGATCGGCACCCAGCGCCGGGCCGATTCCACCAACTTATACTCAGCAACGCGACCGTCGCGCAAGCGCTTCGCCTCTTCCCGGCAAGCCCGTTTCAAATGGCTGGCAAACGCACTCATGATGTCGTGCCGGTAGGCGAGCAAGGCATTCAGTGAATCCCCATCCGGTCGGGTCTTGGGCGATACGAACCGTGGCTTGGGCATGACCTTCTTGACCCGGGCGAGCCCAAGCATGGAGAGCAGGCGGATGTAAGCCCAGCCAAGATCGAATTCGTACCACTTCGCCGACAACTTCGCCGAGGTTGGGAACGAGTGATGATTATTGTGCAGCTCCTCGCCCCCGATCAGGATGCCCCACGGCGAAATATTGCGGCTGGCGTCCGCGCAATCAAAATTCCGATAGCCCCAGTAATGGCCGATTCCGTTGATGATGCCGGCCGCATTGATCGGAATCCACATCATCTGGACCGCCCACACCGAAATTCCGACCGGACCGAGCAAGATCAGATTGATGATCGCCATCAGAGTGACCCCCAGCACGGGATGGCCGGTATACACCTTGCGCTCGAGCCAATCATCCGGACATCCATGGCCGAACTTCTCGATCGTTTCGCGATTGCGCGCTTCCTCACCATAGAGCTCCGCGCCCCGAAACAACACGGTGCGAATGCCCCGGGTTTGCGGACTGTGGGGATCTTCCGGTGTCTCGCACCGGGCATGATGTTTTCGGTGAATCGCCGCCCACTCCCGCGTCACCATGCCGGTGGTCAACCAGAGCCAGAAGCGAAAGAAATGGCTGACAACCGGATGGAGATCCAGCGACCGGTGCGCCTGGCAACGGTGCAGGAAAATCGTCACCGCCGCGATGGTGACGTGCGTCAGCGCGAGTGTGATCAGAACCAGCTGCCACCAGTTAAGGTCGAAAAAACCACCGTCGACCCAGTCAAACAGTACCGCGTACATCCCATCGAAACTCATGCAATTCCTTCATCTTAATCAGACTGAAACCGGCCGAGATCAGCACACCCGACTACGGTAAGCGACCCGTCGCGCACCGGCAACCGGATTCAGACAAGAGTCGCTCCACTCGGCGGGATGGTCCTACGCACGTCGCCAGCAAACAACAGACCGACGCAAACACCAGCAGATCCGTCGACGCATTCGAAAATCGATCAGACCGGGCTGATTTTTAAGCGCTGGAAAGCTACCGCGTAAAAGCCGTCGCAACCCTCCCGGTGCGGCAACAGCGTCCGTGCACCCGGAAAACCCGTTGCAATCCCCGCACCGCCAGGATCTGCGTCCACCGCAACGAACTCCGGATGGGCCTGCCCAAAGACTCGGGCGACACCGTCATTTTCCGCTTCGAGCAAGCTGCAGGTGGCATAAACCAAGCGCCCACCTGGCTTGACCAATTTGGCCGCAGCCTCAAGGATGTTGTTCTGACGAACGGTCAACTCAGCAACGTCGCGGGGGCTTTGTCGCCATTTCAGATCGGGGTTTCGCCGCAGCGTGCCGGTGCCGCTGCAGGGCGCGTCGACCAGCACACGATCGGCACGCCTGGCCAGTCGAACCAGTTTGGGGTCCACCTCCGAGTCGATTCGCATTGGCTGAACATTGGTCGCGCCGGCTCGCAACAATCGCGGCCTCAACTTGGCCAGTCGGCCTTCCGAAACATCGATAGCAAACACCTGTCCCCCGCCGCGCATGGCCGCCGCCAGCGCCAGCGTCTTGCCGCCTGCACCGGCGCAGAAGTCGACGATCGTCTCACCCCGTCGAGCACCAACACAGGCAACCAGCCATTGACTGCCGGCATCCTGCACCTCGACCCAACCGTCCAGGAACGTCCTGGAATGTTCCAGTGCCGGATGCCCCTCCAGACGCAGCGCACCCGGCACATGGGCAAGCGCAGTTGCGATAATGTCCTCAGCCGCGAGAGCGGCAATCGCAGTCGGAACATCCGCTTTGAGCGCGTTGACCCGGAGGTCAAGCGGCGCGGGTGCCAGTAACGCGGTCTCGAGCGCTTCAAGATCATCCCCCGACCATTGGGCGGCAAGGCGTTCGTGCAACCAATCGGGAAGACTGTTTCGCACGGCAGGCAGGAGCGCGGCCGAACGGGCCGGATCATCCAGCGCGGGCGCGATGTTGGAGAACCAGCGCGCGAGGTCGGGGTCGCGGGCGACCACACCCGCACAGGCTTTTTCGCCTGCGACCATACACAGGGCGAGCAGTGCAAGCAGGCGCTCGCGCGGCCCCGGTCCGCCCGCGATCAGATGCTCCAGCCGGCGTCGATGACGTAGTGCAGCGAAGGCGGCCTGCGCGATTCGCGCCCGATCGCGTCGCCCCAGCTCCGGATGCGCCCGAAAAAACTCTCGCAGCAGCACGTCAGCCGGCCGGATACAGGGCAACAACCTGCGAACCGCGTCCTCGAGCAGCCAAAAGCGAACGCCACCCGCCATCCCAGCCCCGGCCACCCCGCCCCCGATCACCCCACCCTGCGCGCCTGGGAGGGGCCGTTTGGGGCGTCCTGCGGACTTCTCGTATGCCATTCTGTTCCGCCCTTTCAATGATCCATGACCAGCAAGCGCTCCTGAGCGCTCACGCCCTCAATCTCAACCTGAAACCCCGTCGAGCCCTGGTGCAGCCTGACCCGACCATCCGCCAACCAACATAGGGCTCGCGGAAGGATCTGGTGCTCGGTCTCAAGCACCCGAATCGCCAGCGTTTCCGGGGTATCGCCAGACCGCACCGGCACAATCGATTGCGCGAGAATGGGGCCCTGATCCAGCACTGGCGTCACCAGATGGACGGTTGCGCCATGCACCCGGACGCCGGCCTCGAGCGCCCGCCGATGGGTGTGCAATCCGGGAAACGCCGGCAACAATGACGGGTGAATATTGATCAGCCGCCCCTGAAATCGGGCGACGATGTCATCGCCCAGCACGCGCATGAATCCCGCCAGCACCACGAGATCCGCCGCGAATCGCTCAATCTGCTGGAGCAGAGCCATTTCAAAGCCTGACCGGCCTGGGTAATCCCGAAATGCGATAACGGTACTGTCAATCCCGGCCTGCTTTGCCACGCTGAGGCCCTGCGCGTCGACCCGATCGGCGATGACACCGACTACCCGATGATCCCAACGCTCCCGCCTGGCAGCCGTCAGAATCGCTTCGAGGTTGGAGCCCCGCCCGGAAATCAACACGACGATACGACGCATCGCAGCGATGGTAGCACCCCTATCCAAGGCCACCTGCTCTGCCGCAAACGGTCGTCACGGCCTGAAGCCCCTATAATTCAGAGCCTTGCGAAGCTTACCGAAGCGAACTCCCCGGCTTCACCCCAAAAGCGTGTTCGCATCCTGTGTTCGCACCCCATGAGCGCCCTAGACCAGTTCGCCTCCAACCGTTTCCCGATCCTGTCCCCGGGCTCGTCCAGTTCTCCGTCAAGTCCGATGCGCCTGCAGCGGGTGCGCGGTGGGGCTGGGAAATCCGATCGCCCACACGAGCACGGGACGCATCACGAGCGCAAGCCCTGCGCCGTTGCGATTGGGACGTTTGACGGAGTTCATCTGGGCCACCAGGCCTTGCTGGCCAAACTGTGCCAGTCCGCGCGATCGCGTGGGCTGGAAGCGGCTGTTCTGACCTTTGAACCAGCGCCTCGGGAATGGTTCGCCCGGCAACGCAACGACCAGGCGCCAACACGCATTTCGTCCTTGCGCGACCGGATCGCTCGACTGTCAGCGTGCGGCGTTGAACGCGTTTGTATCACCCGCTTCAGCGCTGCGCTGGCTGCCCTGTCCGCCCGGGACTTTGTCGCCGACGTGCTCGTCGGTCAACTGGGTGCCCGCCACCTTCTGGTCGGCGATGATTTCCGGTTTGGCGCGCGCCGCAGCGGCGATTACGCGCTGCTTGAAGAACTCGGACCGACGCTGGGTTACACGGTTGAACGGCTGGACACGGTGACCACAGCCGCAGGGGTCCGGGTGTCGAGTTCGGCGATTCGCCGGCGGCTGGCTGAAGGCGATCTGAGCGGGGCGGCAGCGTTGCTGGGCGCTCACTGGGGCCTTGAGGGACGGGTCCTCCACGGCGCAAAACTGGGCCGCCAGCTTGGGTTCCCGACGCTGAACCTGCGAGTACCCACTGCGCATCCGGCTGCGAAAGGGGTGTTCGTGGTCCAGGTCCATGGTCTTGCCGCACATCCGTTGCCCGCAGTTGCCAGCCTGGGCACCCGGCCAGTCGTCGAAGATGCTGGCCGAATGTTGCTTGAGACCCACCTTCTGAATTGGCAGGGCGATGCCTATGGCCAGCTGATCCGGGTTGAATTCCTGCATAAGCTCCGTGACGAAGCGCATTGGGACGGACCCGATGCGCTGGTCCAACTGACCGCCCAGATCCAGCGCGACGCCGATGACGCGCGTGCCTGGTTTGCTGAACATCTGAATTTCTAGGACTCCGAATGTCGTCCATGCCCGAATGGCGCGCCACGCTGAATTTGCCTGACACTCCTTTTCCCATGCGAGGCGATCTCGCCAAGCGGGAACCACTCTGGTCGCTCAATGGAACGACGCAGACGGGGACGGCTCCGCCGGCGTCTACCGCCGGATCCGACCCCTGGCGGCTGGCAGGCCGCTCTTCGTGCTGCACGACGGCCCACCGTATGCGAACGGGGACATTCATATTGGCCATGCCGTTAACAAAATTCTGAAGGACACCATCGTCAAGTCCAAGCTGATGGCCGGATTTGATGCCCGCTATGTGCCGGGGTGGGACTGTCATGGGATGCCGATCGAAATTCAGATCGAGAAGAAACACGGTAAAGGGCTGCCGGCCGCCAAAGTCCAGGCGCTCGCACGCGCCTATGCTCAAGAGCAGATCGGGCGCCAGCTCAAGGACTTTCAACGCCTCGGTGTGCTGGGCCAATGGGAAAACCCCTATCGCACGATGGCGCCCCGAACCGAGGCTGACGAAATCCGCGCACTCGGGCGCATCCTCGAAGCCGGCTTCGTCTTTCGCGGCCTGAAGCCGGTCAACTGGTGTTTCGATTGCGGGTCTGCCCTGGCCGAGGCCGAGGTTGAATACGCAGATCGCGAAGATCCTGCCGTTGATGTTGCGTTTGCCTTCCTGCCCGACCAGCTGCCAGCCCTCGCCAGCGCGTTCGGAGTCGAGGCGAGTGAGCTGGCAACCCGTGCCGGGGCCATTGTGATCTGGACCACCACGCCGTGGACCCTACCCGCCAATCAGGCACTCAACCTGCACCCGGACGTTACGTATGCCTTGTTGGACGTAAACACCGGGACCGACAGCAGCGCTGAACCCACTGCGCTTGGTGGTGGCCCGCGTTGGCTTATTGTCGCCGCCGACCGCGCCCAAAACTGTCTCAGCGACTGGGGGCTGGCGGGCGCTGTGCGTGCAACCGCGTCTGGCAGAGTTCTGAGCGGCATCGGCTTTGCCCATCCCCTGGCCGACCATCCCTCAAGCCGGGCTAGCCTTGAATCCAACTCGGTCCCTTCCGGCGAACCGTTCTATCGACGCCGGTCCAACGTCGTTCTTGGCGAGTACGTTACGACTGAAACCGGAACCGGAGTCGTTCATTCGTCGCCGGCATACGGTGTTGAGGACTTCCTGTCTTGTAAAGCCAACGGCCTGACCGACGCCGAGATTTTGACGCCTGTTCTGGGCGACGGCCATTACGCCGATTCCCTGCCCCTCTTTGGCGGTCTGTCGATCTGGGAGGCCAATCCGCGAATCGTCCAGGCTCTGCGCGACGCCGGTTCGCTGCTTCGGGTACAGCGCTACAAACACCCGTACATGCACTGCTGGCGTCACAAGACGCCGATCATCTACCGTGCGACCAATCAGTGGTTCGCCGGCATGGATGTCACCCCGCTCGATGGCGGCTCCAGTCTGCGGGAACGGGCCCTGGCCGCAATCGAGGCAACCCGCTTCTACCCTGCCTGGGGCAAGGCAAGACTGCATGCCATGATCGCCAACCGGCCCGACTGGACCCTGTCCCGCCAGCGGCAGTGGGGCGTCCCCATGGCCTTTTTTGTCCACCGCGAAACCGGCGCCCTGCATCCACGCACGGCTGAATTGCTCGAACAGGTCGCCAAGCGCGTCGAAGTCGGCGGGATCGAAGCGTGGCAGACACTCGATCCAGCAGAACTGCTCGGCCAGGAGGGACCCGAATCCGCACAGTGGTACATCAAGAACCCCGACACCCTCGATGTCTGGTTCGATTCCGGAACAACCCACTTCACCGTGCTGCGTGGCTCCCATGCGGCCGAATCGACATTTCCTGCCGATCTGTATCTGGAAGGCAGCGATCAGCACCGCGGCTGGTTCCATTCCTCCCTGCTCACCGCCTGCATGATCGACGGTCGGGCTCCGTACAAGGCTCTGCTGACGCATGGCTTCGTAGTCGACGGCCAGGGTCGCAAGATGTCGAAATCGCTCGGCAACGTTGTCGTCCCGCAAAAGGTCGCCGACTCGCTCGGCGCCGAAATTTTGCGCCTCTGGGTCGCGAGTACCGATTACTCGGGCGAGCTGAGCCTTTCCGATGAAATTCTCAAACGGGTGGTTGAAAGCTATCGCCGCATCCGCAACACGCTTCGCTTTCTGCTCGCCAACACGAGTGATTTCGATCCCGAGCATGATGCGCTGCCGATGACGTCGTTGAGCGTCATCGACCGTTACGCGATCGCAATGGCTGCGCGAACCCAGGACATCATCGCTAATGCTTATGAACAGTATGATTTCCATACCGTCGTCAGCACCGTACAAGGATTTTGCACGGAAGATCTCGGTGGGTTCTGGCTTGATGTTCTGAAAGACCGCCTGTACACGACCCGTTCAGATTCACACGCCCGCCGCTCAGCACAAACGGCCCTGTGGCAAGTCACCAATGCCCTGCTGCGCTGGATTGCACCGATCCTTTCGTTCACTGCCGAAGAAGCTTTTCCCCTACTTAGCCCCCGGCAACACGCTGCCGGGGCTCAGACCATCTTTTCGCAGACCTGGCACTGCCTCCCGGGGATTGAGCAATCGGAACAACTTCTGGCCGACTGGGACAACATCCGGACCTTGCGCGCCGAGGTCCTCAAAGCCATCGAATCCGAGCGCGCTGCGGGTCACCTGGGATCGTCCCTGCAGGCGGAAGTCACGATCCGCATTGGTGGCTCAGCCCACGCGCTGTTAGCCCGACTGGGTGAAGACCTCAAATTCGTTCTGATCGTCTCTCGGGCCACGCTTGAGGTCGGGGAAAGTCCGACGCCGATCATCACCGTGACCCCAAGCCAACACACGAAGTGCGAACGCTGCTGGCACTGGCGTGCGGATGTCAATACCTCCCCGGGCCATCCCGGTCTGTGTGGACGCTGCGTCGACAACCTGGACGGTATCGGCGAAGCAAGGACTCAAGCCTGATGCCACCGCGCCAACTCCCTGAGGGTAGCGAAGAGTCCGGGGGCGGGAGCCCCCGTCCCAGCGGTCGGGGCCGCCGGGCTAGCCGGAAAAAATCCAGCCGCCTTCGAGCCTCGCTGACCCGGCTGCTTCCCTGGATGGGCATCGCAATCCTGATCCTTGCGCTCGACCAGGCCACCAAATTCCAGATCCAGCGATCACTGCAGCCGGGCGACCGGGTTGTGATCGTGGAAAACTGGTTTGACCTCACCCTGGTCTTCAACCGTGGTGCCGCATTCAGTTTTTTAGCTGATGCATCGGGTTGGCAACGCTGGTTTTTTATCGGGATCGGCGCTTTGGCCACCACCTACCTGATCTGGTTGCTGGCTCGGCACAGCGGGCAACGGCTGTTCGCCTTTGGACTCGCGATGATTCTCGGTGGCGCCATCGGTAATGTGATTGATCGCATCTTGCAGGGACAAGTTGTGGATTTTTTGCTGGCACACTGGCGCGAAGTGTTCTTTTGGCCTGCGTTCAATGTGGCCGACAGCGCCATCACGATCGGCGCAGGTCTTTTGATCCTGGATGAAATCCGGCGGGTGTCGCGCACGCGATGAACCGGCGATGATGGTGCACGCATCCCAACCGTCACGCCGGGTCCTGCCTGGGTCAGCCTGACGCCTAGCCCCTCAATGACGATTGCCTGACCCCTTCGATGACGATTGCCATGACTCCCTCGATCGCGTCCGCCTCCGCATCGGTCTCCACTTCCGCATCGACATCTGCCTCCGAAAACCCGGCAACAACCCCTGCCGTGGCCCCAGCATCCAGCGCTGGCCTG
>Ga0214919_10011158_pt1 | contig 11234 bp, 5 predicted proteins | sample LL1503_MetaG_FD_177994 | JGI IMG/M metagenome (GOLD analysis project Ga0214919, IMG submission 177994) | Freshwater microbial communities from Lake Lanier, Atlanta, Georgia, United States - LL-1503 | ecosystem: Environmental > Aquatic > Freshwater > Lake | place: USA: Georgia | collected 2015-03-15
GCTCGTGACGACGCGCGTTTGGCCGATGCGGTGGGCGCGGTCGGTGGCCTGCGCTTCGGCGGCGGGATTCCACCAAGGGTCGAAGTGAACGACGGTATCAGCGGCGGTGAGGTTGAGGCCGGTGCCTCCGGCTTTGAGGGAGAGGAGGAAGACGGGAGGCGCGGGAGCGGCGGCGAGTTGAGGTTTGAGAACTGAGCGTTGAGAGCCGGAAACCGGAGCCTGGAAACGGTCTACTTGGGCTTGGCGGGCCGCGGTGGACATCGAGCCGTCGAGGTAGCAGTAGGGGATACCTTGCTCGTCGAGATCGGCGCGGAGGAGAGCGAGGAGGGAGGTGAACTGCGAGAAGACGAGGAGGCGGTGGCCGCCGTCGAGGGCTTCGGCGAGGATTTCGCGGAAGGAGTCCAGTTTCGCGGAGTCGGCGAAAGGGGAGGCGCTGGGGTTTGGAGAATCGGTTTTTTGGGCGGAAAAATCGGGCTCGGAATCGCCTGCCAGTAGGCTGTTGCCTGTGACCAAGCGGGGGTCGCAGCAGATCTGGCGGAGGCGGAGGAGTTGGGTGAGGGCGGCGAACTGGAGTTTCGTTTCGCTGGCGCCGCCGGCTTCGAGGTCGAAGAGTTCGCGTTCGGATCTTTCCTGGGTGTCGCGGTAGAGTTTGGCCTGCGCGGGCGTCAGCTCGCACCAGACGGTTTGCTCGAGTTTTTCGGGGAGCTCGGGGGCGACGGCGCGTTTGGTGCGACGGAGAATGTAGGGCGCGGTTTGGGCGCGGAGGCGTTCGTCGAACCAGGCGCGTTCGTCGCCGCGGAGGCCGGCGGGCACACGCGTGAGGTAGCCGGGGAGGAGGAATTCGAAGAGGGAGCGGAGGTCGTCGAGGGAGTTTTCGAGGGGGGTGCCGGTGAGGAGGAAGCGCGCGCGGGAGCGGAGGGCGCGAAGGGCGGCGGCGTTTTGCGAGCGGCGGTTTTTGATGTGCTGAGCTTCGTCGGCGATGACGCACGCGAACTCGATGGACGTGAAAAGGTCTTGGTCGCGGGCGAGCGTGCCGTAGCTCGTGATGATGAGATCGTGTGGGGCAAAATCGGCGGAGGATTCGAGGCGGTTCGACGAATGGTGGACGAAGGTGCGGAGCTGTGGGGCGAAGCGGGCGGATTCGCGGCGCCAGTTTTCGAGGAGGGAGGCGGGGCAGATGACCAGCGAAGCGGGGCGGGGAGAGCGGAGAGCAGAGGGCGGAGAACTCAGAGCAGAGGGCTGAGCTGCCGTCGCTCCGGCGGAGCTCCGGTGATCTGAGGAGTTGAGCGCCGGTCCGGAGTCAGCGTTGAGGGAGGGCGTGCGGCGGAGGGCGGTGGGCGGGGCGTGGCGGTTGGGGGGGGCGTCGCGGAACGGCACGGCGGCGAGCGTTGGTCCTCCGCGGGAGGCGACGGCGCTGAGGAGGGCGAGGGCTTGGAGGGTTTTGCCGAGGCCCATTTCGTCCGCGAGGATGCCACCGAGTTGGTGACGGTGCAGGTGCCAGAGCCAAGCGGCGCCGAGGCGTTGGTAGGGACGGAAGAGGGCGTCGAGGGCGGGGGGGACGGGTGCGGCGGTGAGGGCGGAGAGGTTTTTCAGGGCGCCGCTGCGGGTGCGCCACGACTCGGGTGACTGGAAACCAGGAGAGAGTTCTTCGAGGATGTCCTGGGCTTCGGCGATACGGGCGGAGCTGACGCGTTGGGTGCGGCGGGGCGCGACGGCGGCGGTGGGATCGCCGGAGAGGGCGCGTTGCGCGGTCGCGAGTTTTTGGAGTTTTTCTTGGTCGAAGAGAAAGATTTTACCGTCGGCTTCGAGGTAACTACGGTTGGTGGCGACGGCGGTGCGGAGGGTGGATTCGTCGGAGGAACCGGCGCGGAGGGCGAGGGTGACGGCGAAGCTATCGCCGGTCTCGGCGACATCGGCGATGATTTCGGCAACGCGGAGATGAGCGGTGTTTTTTTCGAAGTTGGGCGTTAAGTCGGCGCAAAAGAGGTCGCGGAGCCGGGTGAGATGGGCGGAGAGAAAGTTAAGTGTTTTGTGGCGGTCGCGCAGCCACCAGGTGCGGTTGGAGGGTTCGAGGACAAAGCTATTTTCTTTGAGGAGGGTGAGCAGCGTGTTGTAAGAGGGATTTTCGCGCGAAGGGAGGGTGACGGCGAGAAAGTGTTCGCTGCCGTCGATGCCGAGCTGGGTGCCGGCGGGACGCTGGACTACGCGCGGCGTGGGCGACGGGGCGGGGCGGGCGAGGGATGCTGGAGGTGATAGAAAAATGGATACTCCAGAGAGCGCATCGTCGTTCCAAGCGATGGGAGTGGACGGACTATTGACCCAAAAGAAAATGGGCTGGCCCTTGAGGGCGGCGAGGAGGTCGCGCAGGCGGGCGCGGTTGAGCTGGATGATCTTGGGCGGGGATGGGGCGCCGGACCAGCGTTGCAGGAGGACAAGGGCCGGGATGAGTTCAGCAGGAGGGGCTCCGGTGGAGAGATCGAGGTCCACTTTGATCGCGATGGCGTCGCGCGGGGCGGCGGAGGCGAGGTTGGGTGGGAGTTGGAAGCGGAGCATGGGTGCGTGAGAAAAATTTCCGAGAATATGCGGGGGGCGAGGCAACGCTGATTCGTTGCGCAGGAGCAACCCAGTATTCACCCAACCGGTGAACGAGGACGGAATAGGGCCCGGGATTTTTATGGAAAAAGATTTTTGTTCCGGGCTGGTCGTGCAGGTCTGGGAGTCGGTGCGGCTTGAGGAAACCACGATCAAGCAAGTTTGCTCGGTTCGCGTTGGGCTGATCGGGATGCGGTTGGTGTTGCGTGGGGGTGGGGAGGGCGCGCCGGGCGGCGGGTCGCCGGGCCACGTTGGCGGCGCTCGATCATGGGGAGAATCCGCGCAACGTGCCGCGGCCTAGCGCGAAAGGTGAACGCGGCGCGTATCAGTTTTATGAATCCACCTAGCATATGTCTACACCGGTGCCATTTTCCCGCGTGCTGGACTGACTGCGACGCCCTATCTGATCGCCTTGGCGGAGAATAGCGGGCACGAAGCCGCGGTGGATAGATGATCTCCGGTGTTGGCGCACGACTGCGTTCAACGAGAGCTAAATCTGGCGGAGGAACTGGAGCAGGCGGCGAGGTCGCGACCGTAGTCGCGAACGGGCGGTGGGCGGTCGGTCGTGCAGGGACGCAGCAAATTCGCGATGGATTTGTGCTTGGGTGCGCTGCGTGACATCCGCACCGTAGTTTCACCTGCATGAAAACTTTCTTCACGTTCGTAAAGCAGCACGTGTTCCCCGCCGTGGTCGCCATGACGTTGGCGTCTCTGCTCGGATTGAGCGAGTGGATGCAGAACGTCGAAAACACGACGCTCGATCTGCGTACGAAGTCGCGGGTGCGATGGCAGCCCGCGATGGCTGATCCGCAACAACTGGTGGTGAGCATCGACGAGGAAAGTCTCGCTGCCTACAAAGCGTGGCCTTGGCCGCGGCGCGTGCACGGTTTGTTCCTCGCGTTGGTGGGGCAGACGAAGCCGTCGGTGATCAGTTGGGATATTTTGTTCACCGAGCCGTCCGAGGACGACTCGCGACTGATTTTTGGCCTTAAGGCGACGGAGGCCAACGTGATCTTCGGCGCGATGGCGGGCGAGAATGCGGTCGCGGGCGAGAATGCGGTCGCGGGTGAGAAGGAGGCGGACGGTTTGCTGCCCGAGGATCCTGCGGTGAAGGCTGCGCGACTGATGCCGCTGGAAAACGTGACGGGTGACCGGAAGAATTTGTTGACGAAACCGAGGATTCTTTTGCCAGCGGGTGAGCTCGCGCTGCTGGCAAAGTCCGCACTGGTTGATACGCCCCCCGGGTCGGACGGAGTGCGTCGTCGCGTGCCGTTGATGATCGCCATCGGCGAGAACGTCTATCCGACGTTGTCGCTCCAGAGTCTCATGGAGCACTGGAAAGTGCAGCCCGACGAAATCTCGGTGCGTATTGGAGAATCAATCACGATCAACAACGCGTATGTGCAGCGCACCATCCCGATCGATGATACCGGGGCAATTCTGTTGAATTACCGGTATGCGACGGAGGGTTTTCACACGGTGGGTTACAGCTATCTGGCGAGCAGTCTGAACAGGAAGTTCGTGAAAAAGGAGGAGGTGACGGTGCCGGAAACAACCGGACGCATCCTCATGGTTGGACAGGTAGCAGCGGGTCTTACCGACGTGGGGCCGTCACCCTTCTCGGCGTTGACGCCCATGGTGCTCGTGCACTCCAACGTCATCGATAACGTGCTGCGTGAGGATTACGCGCACGAGGTCAAATGGTGGCCTATCTGGCTCGGTGCGGTGCTATTGGGAGCGGGTGGGTTGCGTTTTTTCACTCAACGAAAGCTCGTGGCGCAGGCGTCGTTCGCACTGGGCGTGCCGATCATTTATGTGGGCTTGGCGACGTTGCTGTGGGTTTCGGGCAGTCACTGGCTGCACCTCGTGTGGCCGTTGCTGGGATTCTCCTCACTCCAAGTTTTTATGATCGCTCGGCGGTTGATCGCCGAGCAGCGCGCGAAGGAACACATCAAGGGCATGTTCGGCACGTATGTGTCGCCGGCGCTGGTGAATCGGATGGTGGCTTCGGGTGAATCGCCTCAACTGGGCGGTCACGAGGACGAAATCACAGCTTATTTTAGCGACATTCAGGGTTTTTCGGGGTTCTCCGAAAAACTTGAGCCGGCCCAATTGGTGGAGCTGATGAATGAATACCTGACCGCTTGCACCGACATCGTGCAGGAAGAGGGCGGAACGCTGGACAAGTATATTGGCGACGCAGTCGTCGCGATGTTTGGAGCGCCGCTTCCATTGCCCGATCATGCGTTCCGTGCCTGTGTCGCGAGTCAACGCGTGCAAAAGAATTTGCGAGAACTGCGGGTTAAATGGGAGAGCGAGGGTTCCAAGTGGCCGGAAATTGTGTGGCGCATGCAATCGCGCATCGGGCTCAACAGCGGCAAATGCATTATTGGCAACATGGGAAGCCGCACCCGGTTCAACTACACGATGATGGGGGACAACGTTAACCTGGCGGCCCGCATGGAGAGCGGGGCCAAGGCCTGGGGCGTCTACACGATGTGCTCTGAGGCAACGAAGGTAGCCTGCGAACTGCACGGGGGTGACCGCGTGGTGTTTCGCTCGCTCGGGAAAGTGATTGTGATGGGGCGTTCGCGGCCGGTGCCGTTCTATGAGATTGTCGGGCTCAAAGAACATGTTTCCGCGCAGACCCATGAGTGCCTCGCTATTTTTGCCGAGGGCATGACGAAGTATTACGCGCAGGACTGGGAGGGTGCGCTGGCGTGCTTTGCCCGGAGCGAATTGCTCGAGCCCAATGTTCCGGGTGAATCTCTCGGCGTGAGCAGCAACCCGTCGCTGGTGTTTCGGGACAAGGTCCGTTATTTTCAGGAATTCCCGCCGGCCGCCAATTGGGATGGCGTGCACGTGGCGAAGGAAAAATAAGAATTCGCGCTACTCCCCATCCGTTTGGTGATCAGGTGCGGTGTATCCGCCGCAGGCCTCCGAGTATGGGAGGCGCGTCGCGAAGCAGGGACGATTCAGTGGAGCCGGTCGGACTGAGGCTTTTGAAAGCGCCTCCAGCGGGGTGACGATTTCGTGTCTGGATCGAATTGGGACTACGACGCTAGAGGAGGAGCTCTAAAAAGACGCGACCCAACTCCGACATGCTGCTGGCCCCGGTCGGTGGCTGACGCGCCGTCCTTCGCCGGAAACCTGGGGCATGGCGGCAAGCGCGCTTCCCCCCGATGGATTTTCCGTGATTCATCCCTCAGTATGCCCAAATCCATACATTGGGTTCAGCGCAACAATCTCGGCAGGCGGGGGGTGGCTGAGCTGCTACTGAGCTCTGATGCCTGCGAAGATACCCCGGTGTGGCGGCCCGAGTTGGTTGAGCGGTCACGCGGATTTACCGGCTCAAAACGGAGAGCGGGCATTTAAGTCCGTCGCTCCGGTAGCTCCAGTAGCATGGGTAACCTCCAAGTGTGTTCGGCAACGAGCGAGAGGACGGTGCGATGCATCCCGCGCACCGTTGACTTCCCACCGCTGTAACCCTGCCGGTAAAAAGTGATGTAAAAAACATCGGCAGAATAATTTTTGGGATTGCATTCGATTCCGGCGCGCTGATATTGCAATCCATCGTCGCTTAGTACTCCTGCGCATTTTCACTGTTTTATAAATTAATTACTATCATGAGGCACCTCAAACAACTGCTGTCTACTATCTCCGCGGGTTTGCTCGCGGTCTCATTATTCGCCGTGAGCGCCGCCGCTCGTGACGCCAAAATTGTTAAAAAAGTGGGCGATGGCGCCGCAACGATTACCTTGCCTAACGGCTCGCAGGTTGCGGCCACCGAGGGCATGATGGTCCGAGAAAATTCCGTGATTGAAACCAAGGCGGGCGTCGAACTCTACGTCGAAGCCACCGCTGGAGTGATTGCCACCATCAAGGCTAATTCCAAGGTCAAGGTTGAAGCGCCCGTCGCGGCCCTCAATCTTGATGCCGTTCTCGATCTCCAGCAAGGCAACGTGATTTCGCAGGTCGACCCTAAGGCCAAGGCCAAGTATGGAGTGCGCACGCCGAAAGGCGTAGCGGCAGCTCGTGGTACTGTATTCGGAAGCTCAGTTGTCACGATCAACGGTCAGCCCTTTACCGTAACGATGACTCTTTCTGGGTCGGTGTCCATTACGCCGCCACCGGTTGCTGGTGTGGCGCAAGCGCCGATTACGATCGTAGCTGGCACAGCTTCGACTGGTGGAGCGGCCGTTTCTTTGGCCGTGGCTGCAAGTACGTTGAATGTTGATGTCACGTCCATTGCAGCTGCCGCAGTGACGGCTATCGCGGTGGTCGCCCAAAACAACGCTCCAGCTGCGGGCGTCGCGGCAACTCCGGCTCAAACAGCCGCCGCTGCTACGTCCGCGAGTTTGCTGGCTTCTACGATGGCGACCGTTGTCACATCTGCGCCGGGAAGTATCTCTCAAGTCGCGTTGGCGGTAGCCACCAACGTTCCGTCCCAAGCAGCTAATGTTGTCACCGCTACCGTGTCTGCGGCCGTGACGGCTGCGGCGACTGGCGGCTCGACGGTTAATGTGGCCGCGATTGCTGCGCAGGTTACTCAGGCGGCATCCCAGGGTGCTGCTGCGGCAGCAACCACCGCCGCAATCGCGGCCAATCCCGGCAACCAAGCGGCTGCCTCAGCTGCGGCCTCAACCGCTGCGGCGGCTGTGGCGAAGAGTGTGGCGCAAGCCTCAGCTGCGGCCCAGACGACATCGACGACGACCGTCGCTCAGGCTCAGGCGATCGCAACTGCCGCTTCGAGCTCTGCCGCCACGGGAGCTACCTCGGGTGTTGTGTCATCGGCGGGCTCCTCTGGTATTACCGCAACGAACGTCGGCACGACCATCGCGGCGGGGGCGGCGCAAGGTGCGGCGCAAGCTGCCAGTGCTGGTAAATCGACTGCTGACGCGGCTGCCATCGCGGGTAGTGCAGCTGCAGGTGCGAGCAAGGGTGCTACCAGCGCGGGTGCTTCTGTAAATACTACGACGGTCACAGCCCAAGCGGCCACCGGTGCTCAGGCTGGTTCTTCGACCCCAACGGTTGCCGTTGCGCCGGTTGCCCCTCCTGCAGCGGTCGCCACCACACCGCCAGTGACGCCAGTGACGCCGATTGATCCGAGCATCAATGTGAGCCGTTCGGGCCCATAATTGGATTGGTTTTTTTACGAGCCCCGGCCGCAAAGCTGGGGCTTTTTTGTGGATGGAGACGGGGAGAGTGACCGGACGCGGATAAGGACCGTCGAAACGTTCGCCCGTCGCGAGCACGCGCGCTCCCGCCACGCTCTCCACACCCTCAATACAAACCGAAACAAGCTGCGGGGTAATGAGGGCGAATCGCTACTCTAAGAACGACGCCTGCTGGGGACTCTTGGAGGCGCGTTTGGCTGCTTGCTCCTCCGGTGTGGCAGTGAGATGGCGGGGTGGGCGGGTGGCCTTCAGTGCGACGGCAGCTTCCCGGTCGGCAACGATGCGATCGCAAATTTGATGGAGATGCATCCGCAGCCATTGCGTGGTGCTGCTCGTTTCCCGGTAGTCGGCCGGGCCGTAGCCGTGGATGCGACCAGACTGTAGCAAGCGATCGTTCTGGGCGAATTCTTCCGGCTTTTCCGGATTGTAGACCGCGTAGGCGCGACCGCCGCCGCCTTTGACGACAGCAAAACTCGGTACGTCGCTCGGGCCGTCGGCGATGTAGATCATGTTTTGCAGCGGGATTCTCCGGTCCTCGGATTGCATCTTAGAATTGACGTCGATTGCGGGGTTTTTGTTGGTGCCCTTGTTGATCTCGAAAATCGCTCGGGTCTTGCCGGTATTGTCGATGACCATCCCGATCTGCGAGATCTCGGACGCGGCTTCGAAGGCCATTTCATTCTGCTTAAGGAATCCGGGTTGCAGCGGGTTCTCGATGAACTCGCAGGCCCAGACGCCGTCGATATGTTTGGCGATGGCACTGCCGCGCACCATCTGGGCAATGCCGGTGCTAACGACGTAGTGCTCGAGCGAGATTTCGTGTTTTTGGTATTCGGGCTTTTCTTGGACGAACGCTTTGGCGCGGTTAAAAAACTCGGGCAGGCCGGGGTAAAACTTAATGTCAGCCCCGCAATCAAAGAGGATCTTGTTGTTCAAGCCGGCGAGCGGACCGGCGAGGGTGTACGTGAGGAGATGATTGAGGTAGCCGAGCTCGCCGGCGAGGTGATAGCCGCGGCGGTGGTATTGCTCGATGAGGGCGTTGGTCTCGGCCCAGAAGTTGGCTTCATCGATACCGTAGCGGCGGAAGAGCGGCGACTGCATGTATTCCGGGATTAAGGTCTTGTCGAAATCCCAGATACAGGCGATGGTGTTCTGTGTGAAAAGTGTCGTGGCCATGGCTGATCCGCACCGCTAGGCAACATTGCCCAGCGGGAAGAAGGTCGCGAGTGGAGCCGCAACGGTCGGCCCGCGCAATTCGCAAATGCCCACCCTTCCTGCTCTCTGTATTCATGGACGAACTTCCTGCCATCGCACCGTTTCAACGCCGCGCCGACGAACTCGCTGCGCACATGGCAGCGGCGGCTTTTTATGGGAATCCACGGCGTGCTGCCGAGGTGACCCGTGAGCATCAAAAACTTACCGAGTTAATTGGCGACCATGAGTTGCATGCGCGCGTTGAGCGGGAGATCGAGGAAGCCGTGGCGTTTGGCAAGGATGCGGCTACCGAGCCGGACCTGCGTGAGCTGGCCCTCGCGGAACTCCCCGATCTGCAGCGTCGCCGGGATGCCCTGCGGCAGGCGGTGCTCCTGGCGATGATTCCGCCCGAGCCCACGGATTCCCGCAACACGGTCATGGAAATTCGCGCGGGCACAGGGGGGGATGAGGCGACGCTGTTCGCGGCGGAACTCTACCGCGCCTACGCGAAATACGCGGATGCCCGGGGCTGGAAAATTCAACCGATGAGCAGCAGTTACTCTGAGCGCGGAGGATTCAAGGAGGTGATTTTCCTGATCACCGGCAGCGAGGTTTACAAGCAGCTCAAGTTTGAGAGCGGCGTGCAGCGGGTGAAACGGGTGCCGGTCACGGAGGCGAGCGGGCGCATCCACACCTCGACGGTGACGGTGGCGGTGTTGCCGGAAGCGGAGGAAGTCGACGTGCTGATCGATCCGCAGGAGCTAGAAATCACGGTGGCGCGCGCGAGCGGGCCGGGTGGGCAAGGGGTCAATACCACGGATTCTGCGGTGCAGATTTTGCACAAGCCGACCGGGCTGATTGTCACGTGTGCGGACGAGCGGTCACAGTTGAAAAACAAAGCCAAGGCGATGACGGTACTGCGTTCGCGCTTGCTGAAGCGCCGGGAGGATGACGAGCGATCCAAATACGCGGCGGCGCGGCGCAGTCAGATCGGGTCAGGGGATCGCAGCGAGCGTATCCGGACTTATCATTTCCTGCAAAACCGGGTGACTGACCATCGCATCGGGCTCACGCTTTACACGTTGCCCCAGGTGATGGAAGGTCACTTCGATCCGATCATCGCCTCGCTGCAGAAGGCCGACCACGAAGAAAAACTCGCTGCCCTGACCGGACACGTTTACCTGCCTGCCCGCGGCTCTGCCAACGAGGAGGACTGAAATGCTGACGATCCTAGATATCATCAAGAAAACGACGGATTTCCTCGCGGGGAAGGGAGTCGAGTCGGCGCGGCTCAACGCCGAACTGCTGATCGGCCACGCTTTGGCCCTGAAGCGGATGGCGCTCTACCTGCAGTTTGAACGGGTGCTCAGCGAGCCCGAGCTGGAGAAAATCCGCCCGTTGGTGCGCCGCCGCAGTCAGCGCGAGCCCTTGCAATATATCTTGGGTGAAACTGAATTTCACGGACTGAAACTAAAAGTCGACCGTCGCGCGCTGATTCCGCGGCCCGAGACGGAATTGCTGGTCGAACGTGTGCTGGCGACCTGTGCGGAGCGGGCGAATGTCGCGACGAATGTCCTGGACTTGGGCACCGGCAGCGGGGCGATCGCGTTGGCGATGGCGGCAGGGATGCTGTCGGCGAGCGTCACCGCCATCGATTTCAGTGAAGACGCGCTCGCGCTCGCGCGAGAGAATGCGATCGCGACGGGCCTGCAGGACCGGGTGGTGTTTACGCGCTCAGATTGGTTTGCGGGCCTCGCCGCGGAGGCGCGGTTTGATGTGATGGTGGCCAACCCGCCGTATCTCAGCGCCGAGGAGACCGCAGAGACAGCGCCGGAAGTGCGCGCACATGAACCGGCCAAGGCGTTGACGGCCGCGGACGGGGGATTGGCGGATCTGCGCGAGATCATCGCGCAGGCGCCGGTGTATTTGAATGCGGGCGGCCTGTTGGCGCTGGAGACGGGTATTACCCACCATCCGGAGGTCCTCCGGCTCGCCACGAACGCTGGGTTTAGCCGAATGGAATCGGGGCAGGATTTGACTGGGCGCGATCGCTACGTGCTGGCGTGGCGCTAACGGGCGCGGTCAGCCGCCACTGCGGGCGGTGAGCGGTGGGCGATTGCTTGCCCAGTCGGCTTTGTTAACGCCGAGGCTCACGGCATCGCTGACGACCCGCAGGGTCTCTCGGAGATGTACATCGTTCTTGATGTAGGTGTCGTTTTCCTCTTCGACGGCATCATCGTCATCGTCGTCGTCGACCTCTTTGTCGGCGTG
>Ga0214919_10011159_pt1 | contig 11233 bp, 3 predicted proteins | sample LL1503_MetaG_FD_177994 | JGI IMG/M metagenome (GOLD analysis project Ga0214919, IMG submission 177994) | Freshwater microbial communities from Lake Lanier, Atlanta, Georgia, United States - LL-1503 | ecosystem: Environmental > Aquatic > Freshwater > Lake | place: USA: Georgia | collected 2015-03-15
GTATGCAGCAAGTTGAAATTCTTTTTCTGAATTGATTGCTGCGCCAACTTCCTTGGGCTTTACTGGCGGTTCGCCTGGGAATTCCGGCCTTACTGGGTTTGATTTTTCTTTATAACATGCCAGGCAATGCTGCAGCGAATTGATCGCCTGTTGTCTAACCCGGTCTGAATTTTCTGCAGGGTTTCCATCCTTTGTTGAAGCATTTATACAAATGGTTAAGGCTTCAATCATTTTTTTTGTACAACAACAACCCGAACCTATAACCATTGCAGCTTCATGCCTAACGCATTCATTTTTATCTGTTCTTAATGCATTAATTAAAGCCAGTTCAGTTTCGGGCCACCAATTGCAATCAACCTTTGCTAGGCATCGGACTGCTGCTCTTCGTGCGTGTGATTCTTCTGTATCTCCAGCAATGATTGCACAAGCCCCCTGTGCGGAAGCACTGGATTTCTTCATGTCGGCTGGTGGGATTGGAGGGCAGCATGGTTTAATACAACCGCCCGTGGCAAGGCTTAAGGGCAGCATCATGTTACTGATAATCTTTCCTAGGCAGCACTTACAGAATTTTGCTTTGAGTTTTTTTACTTGTTCTGCGCCAGGGAGAAGCTTTGTATAGATGTTGGATACTTGGCCAGTGGCTGATGATGCGCTACTTGCCGCTTCTTGTGCGCTGGCAAATGCCAGCATTATGAAAGACAACCCCAAGGTTAAAAGTAGTTTGGATAAGAAATTCATGATTGCATTTCCGCAACAGCAAATCGGTAAAAAGTAAACTATTATATTTGATCGGAATATTTGACTTCTGATTTTAATAAAAGTAGGAATTTTTCCCAAAGGGAAAGATGGGAGAAATGGGATAAGGTTTTTCGTCGTAAGCAGGGGGGAAATTTATCTATCAGGATCGCGATAAAATTAGCAAGGAGCTTGATTAAGCGATCCAAATACCATTAAGGCCTGAAGGGTTCGAAACGAAGTAGGTGCTAATTAAGTCAAGGCTAGGAAAAGACCAAACGCTAAGAACGGGCCCGCCGCCTGGGCCAGCACCTGTTAAAATATCAAGATATGGGTCATTGTTGCCATAGCCAACTGCTACCCGAACCGAGCCCATAAAGTCAGTTGGATAAGCGAAATACACATTGATTTGAGCACCATTTAGGCTGTTAAAAATGCCTACAACTGGGCCGCCACCTGCCCCTGCTCCGGTAACTACTTCTACATTGCCATCGTTGTTAAGATCTCCCGCGGCAACAAAAACACCGCCGGTGAATTGGGAACTATAGGCGTACCATTGGCTAATGACGCTACTGGTTGCAACATTAAACACTTTGACTAAAGGGCCACCACCTGGGCCAGCGCCGGTAATGATATCGCAATAACCATCTCCGTTTACATCTGCTGAAGCAACGGTGATTCCACCTGTAAAGGTTGATTCATAGGCAAAGAAAGAAGCAAGAGTGGAAAGGTTTTGCCCGCTGAAAACGGTGACTACGGGCCCGCCGCCAGGTCCAGTGCCTGCGATAATGTCATCAAAGCCATCATTATTAACATCACCTGCTGCGACAAAAACGCCACCGGTGAAACTAGAACTAAAAGCAAAGAATGCAGCAAGAGTTACTCCAGTTACCGAATTAATGATGGCAATGGCTGGGCCACCGCCTGGGCCAGCGCCTGCAACCACTTCGTCGATCCCATCTTGGTTGTAATCCATCCTTGTGATTGAAATATTGCCGTTATAAAATGGGAAGGGATAAACAACATTTCCCAATGCCCCGGTAAAAGGGTTGACTAATTGAATGCCTGTTTGAGCGTTGCCTGTTCCAGAAATACTTGTTGATGCCATCAAGGGTGGTGCAATGGTGTTGATGATAGTGCTTACAACATTAGAGGGGTTGCTTTGCGTGCCGTAAGCATCGGTAAACGCATTAACAGGAACATAAATTGAACCGGTGGTGTAGGTAGCCACGGTGGGGGTGTAGGTTGCAGTGTAGAGAGTGCCACTGCCTGAAAAATTGGAGAGAGTGCCACCGGTAACTACGACATCAGCAAGTACAAAGTTAGTGGATGACGCAGATAAGGTAAATGTAATGGTTGCGGTTTGGTTGATTCGAAGAATGGTTTGGGTTGTGGTGATCGTGATATTTACAGGCGTTGCGCTATAAGCATAGGTTGCATTGGAGTTAGCAGCACTTTTGCCATCGATGGTGGTTACTACAACGCTAGCGATAGTTCCTAAAGTTCCAGGAGGTGTGACTGCGGTAATCATGGTAGAGGACACAAGCACGACATTGGTTGCGGCAAGCCCGCCAATAGTAACCGTGGCGCCCGAAACAAAATTGGTACCAACGATAGTAATGGGGGTTCCTCCAGAAGGAGTTCCCGAACTTGGGGTAACGCTTGAAATTGTGGGCCCGATGATAGTTGCGACCTGAACTGCAGCACCACTCGAACCACCAAAAGAAGTAACAATTGCAGTAAGGGCACCAGCAGCCGGTTGAGTAGAATAAGTTACGATTAACTGGGTTGCAGTTGCAGAGTTTACAGTACCAATAGCACCGTTATTGAAGGTTACGGTATTACTGGCAGGAGTAGTTGCATTAAAGCCAGTGCCTAAAATAGTGATGGATGGCACAACACTTGCGATATTAGCGTTGCTGAAAGTTACAGTTGGCGCAGCAACAATAGTTGCGACTTGAACCATAGTGCCAAAAGGATTACCAGAAGTTATGCCATTGGAAACAACACTTGCACTGAGTGTTCCTAGTGCTAAAGGCAAAATGCTAAAGGTCACGGTCAACGCGGTTGAAGTGGCAGTTGTTACGGTGCCCACAGCGCCGTTATTAAATGTAACAACGTTGCTGGCCGCTGTGTTGGAAAACCCTGTACCATTTATAACAATGGTAGGTGCATTGATTGCCAAGCTAGCTGTGCTTGCAGTGATAGTCGGGGGCGCAATAATAGTTGCGACTTGAACTGGTGTGCCACTTGGGGTACCGCTATTGCCCCCAAAAGAGTTTACAACGGCAGTAAGGTTGCTAAGAAACGGTTGCGTTGCGAATGTCAGAGTCAAAGAGGTTGCTGTTGCCGAGGTTACCAGGCCAGTGCCACTACTTAAAGTTACAGTGTTACTAAGTGGCGTATTTGCATTAAACCCCGTACCAGTAATGGTAAGGGTGGTGGCATTTATACCAAGATTGGTAGTGGTGCTTGTGACAGTAGGTGCAGCAACAATATTAGCCACCTGAACGGGAGCGCCGCTGGAAACCCCGTTGGCGGTGACAACTGCAGTTAAAAATCCAACTGTAGTGGGTTGCGTGGTAAAGGCCACGGTCAATTGAGTTGAAGTGGAGGCCGTCACCACGCCAAATGCACCCAGATTGAATGCAACGGTGTTGCTTGCAGGGGTGGTGGAGAATCCGGTGCCCGTGATAGTCAAGGTGGTGGCGTTAATTGCCCTGCTGGGCGGGTTGACCGTATTCACGGTAGGGGCAACAACCACGGTTGCCACCTGGACAGGGGTGCTGGTTGCTAATTGAACTAAAGGGGTACTATTGCCCCCATAGATTGTAACCACTGCGGTAAGGGGGCCGCTGCTGCTTGGAGGAGTGATTAGGGAAACTATCAATTGCGTGGAAGTTGCTGAACTTACAATTCCAACTGCACCATTGTTAAATGCAACGGTATTGTTTGCTGCGACGGGAATAAAATTGGTGCCATTGATGGTCAATGTAGTTGTAGTGGTGGTTAAATTTGCAGGATTTAAAGTTACGGTTGGTGCAGCAACAATAATGGTTGCAACTTGAACAGGGGTGCCACTTGGGCTACCACTATTGCCGCCATTGGTGGTGACAACTGCAGTCAGATTACCCAAAGCAGGTGGAGTGCTGAAAGTCACGGTAAGTTGGGTTGAAGTTGCAGCAGTTACCGTGCCTGAACCAGTGCTGAAATTGACGGTGTTATTGCCTGGGGTAGTGTCAAAACCAGTGCCGTTAATGGTGATTGTGGGGGAGGTAGTTGCCAAATAATTGGTTGGGGTGGAAGTAACCGTCGGGGCAACAACGATGTTGGCGACTTGAACTGGTGCACCACTGGAAAGATAGGGTGCAGTGCCAATGGTCGATGTATTAACAATTGCAGTAAGAATGCCGGTAGATGTAGGTGGTGTTGTGATAGATACGGCTAGGGTTTGGAAGTTGTTAGCATCAGTTGTAACGCCAGTGACTGTCCCAACAGCACCTAGATTGAATGTGACGGTGTTGTATATTAGGGTACTGGTATTAGCGGTCGTAATAAAACCTGATCCTGTAATGTTGATGGTGCTGGCATTTATTGCCAGGTTGGGCGGGTTTGTGGAATTAATGGCGGGAGCGGTTGTAATGTTAGCTACTTGTACCGCATTGCCACTGTTATTACCGTTTGTAGTAACGACTGCAGAAAGAATACCAGCTACAGTGGGCGCTGTAGTAAAAGTTACAGTCAACTGGGTGGATGTTGCCGAGGTTATAGAGTAAACAACACCCGCACTTGCAGGGCCAGAAAAAGCAACGGCGTTGCTGGCAGCGGTGGGGGAGAACCCGGTACCCGAGATCAAGAGGTTTGGAAAGGTGCCAATGCCATCAATAGATATATTACTGTCATTAAAGGTCACCGTGGGGTTTACGGTGATGGTCTGGGTAGCAGAGGTTAGCCCTGGGGAAGCAAAGGTTAGCGTTTGATTAAGTCCCGCAGTTCCATTGATGCCCGCATTGGTGAAGGTTGCAATGCCGTTCACTGCGTTGATTGTGGTGGTGCCTAAGGTGGTAGTCAATCCATCGGTTCCGCTCGCATTCATGGTAACAAGGGCATTGCTGTCTGCAACGGTGTTACCAAATGCATCTTGAATGACGATCACTGGTTGTTGGATAAAGGGGAATCCTGAAGAGCCTTTTGCAATGAGGCTAGTTATCAATTGGGTAGGGCTTCCAAATGAAAGTAGAATGTCCTCAGTTGTGCTGATCAATCCAGGAGAAGTAAAAGTCAGAGTATAAATTGTTCCTGCGGTGCCGCTGATACCAACACCAGAGAAGGTGGCTACGCCAGCGACTGCATTGATCGTGGTGGTGCCAAAAATAGTGGCCAGTCCATCGCCACCGCTTACGGCTATGGTAACGGGGGCGGTGTTACTAGTAACAGTATTGCCTGAAGAATCTATTATGTTGACGATAGGTTGGGTGGTAAACGGTGAACCACTTGCTGCCCCCGCTGCACTATTGGGAAGCGAAATCTCTGACGCAGTTCCGGGCTGTAGTAAAATGGTCTGGCTAGTAGTGATAACGCCGGAAGTGTAAGTAAGCGTATAGGTAATTCCCGCAGTGCCACTGATGCCAACACCAGAGAAGGTGGCTACGCCGGCAACTGCATTGATTGTGGTGGTGCCAACTGTGGTCGCAAATCCATCACCCCCACTTACCGTCATGGTCACAGGTTGATTGTAATTTGTGTCGGTAAAACCAAATGAATCCACAAAAGTAAGAATGGGTTGCGTGGTGAAGGGGAGGGCACTTCCAGCGCCATTTGCAGGGGTGGTAACATTTGCTGTCGATGATTGCCCAATGTAATTAAACAAGGTGTTGGCGATGTTTGTTCCGCCCGCAGTGGTTACCAAAACGCTAACGGGTCCGGTCGTTGAAGAACCAGGTGTGGTTGCGGTGATGGTGGATGTATTAACAACGGTTACATTCGTAGCTAGAACGCCATTGATGGTAACGGTGGTAGGTCCTGCAACAAAATTGGCACCGGTGATGGTGATGGATGTTCCACCATTGGGTGACCCCGAATTGGGGGTTACACTTACAACAGTTGGAGGTGCATAATACTGGAAGGCGCCAATGCTGATGGTTGTGGCGCTAGGCCTTGTAAAGCCCCTTTGATCCGTGGTAGTGCCTGCGATATTTGCAGCAGCGTTGATAGCTGAACTAGGAGAAATTAATTCTTGGGTAAAGGTTGGCCCGAGATTGTTTACCAAGAGCCCAAGATTGATTTGTGCACTGGTTACAGTATTTGCCCCAGTCAGTGTACCTGAGGTTATTAGGTTATTGGTCGAAGTTAATGGATTAGTACCACCGAAATCATTGGCACCAGTATTATTTCCAATGATGGTGTTGCGAAGAGTAAAGCTAGTGCTTAAGTTGTTAATTCCAGCGCCGCTCGTAGTGCCAACGGCACCGTTGAAACCCGCGTCACCGGTACCACTATTATTACTATTCGGACCACCTAAACCCCCAGTACCAAGGGCGCCACCAGTCACAGTATTACTAGAAATCGTGGCATAAATTATTTGGGGAATTGGGGAAGCATTGATAAAAACGCCACCACCCTGGCCAGCACCACCATTTCCACCCCGGCCGCCAGTTCCGCCAGATCTGCTTTCCGCTGTGTTGCCCCTGCCACCCCGGCCGCCAGTTCCGCCAGTTCCGCCAGTTATGGTGTTAGCATTTAAAGTGGAATTAGTAAGGGAAAAGGTGGTGCCGGAGCTGAAAATACCGCCACCTTGGCCAGTACCGCCAGTACCGCCAGTACCGCCAACCCCAGAGGCGCTGGCAAATGTGCCATTGCCGCCAATTCCGCCAGTTCCGCCAGTTCCGCCCATTGTGGTGTTAGCATTTAAAGTGGTGCTGGCCAAGGTGATTCTACCGGAGTTGAAGATACCGCCACCTGTGCCAGCACCACCAGCACCACCATTTCCGCCAGTATTCCCAGCAAGAGAATTATCTCCATTGACATTCGACCCATTTCCGCCCCTGCCGCCAGTTGCGATGTTACTAGATAAAGTGGAGTTGGTTAACGAGGTGATTGTACCGGAGTTGAAAATACCTCCCCCTTGACCAGCACCGCCAGCGCCGCCAGCAGCACCGCTAGCAGCAGCAGCAGCAACACCAGCACCGCCAGTTGCGGTGTTACTAGAGATGGTGGAATTAGTAATTGAGGTGATTGTACCTAAATTAGAAATACCCCCCCCTTGACCAGCAAAGCCAGTACCACCAGTTGCGGTGTTACTAGAGATGGTGGAATTGGTAATTGAGAGTGTACCTCCAGTCTGGTTAAAAATCCCGCCGCCTCCACCGGTTGTTGCACTGTTTCCGGTTGCTGTACTGTTTGAAATAGTACAACTGTTAATAGCAAGAGTGCCCTGATTAGAAATACCACCACCGTTGCCCGCAATATTTCCACTAGTAACGGTGATATTATTAAGGGTAAGATTTCCCCCGGTATTAACGTCAAAAATCCTAAAGAGATTATTGCCGCTAATTGTAAGCGAATTAGCCCCTGGACCTGTGATAGTGAGGGTTCCTGCAGTTGCTGTAGAAATAATTGTAGGCAATGCACTTGCCAGAGTGATTGTGCCAGTAACACCAGACCTAAAAACGATGTCATCATTAGCTGTAGTAGCATTAGCTAAAGTAATTTGTTCAAAAAGCGAGCCTGTGCCGGATGCGTTTAAGTTTTGAACTGTATAGGTAGCAGGAACAATTCTATCTTCAAATTGAAGAAGTTGGAGAATTGGTCTTCGGGCAGGACTTGGTTTAACATTGCCCCAGTTAACATTGAACATCTTTTTAAAAATCTTGCGCAACATTACGAACCCTAACTTTGCATCCTGCAAAATAAAGTGCGATCTAAAAAGAACAAAAGCATTAGGGATATTCCTAACTCTTTTATCCAAGCCCAGGAAATCCGATGCTGGGCCTTAAAAGATTCTCGGTTCGAGAAATCCCCTGTCAATTCTATCGGGTTTAAGAAATTGAATTATTACCCAAATTAAGCTGCTAAAATACACTCGCCATCGTGAATAGAGGAGGGGAGTGATTAGAATGAAAAAAAGGGTTGAATCGATTATTCCGATTAGCTATTGTAAAACGCAAATTCAGAATTATCCTCAACCTTTCTCATCTTATTGCTTTAGAGGTTTGGGTTTTGAATGCAGATGCCCACAATTTAGGCTTGCTACCTTAGCCTTTGGTATCACCCATGCGTATTCATTTTTGCTTAGGCAATAGGGTGTGTGAGACGAAGTAAATTATCCGCCAACGATTACCGTCGGGCATCCCAATATAATCGAACCGCCATGGGCTGTGCTATCGCCCATGCGGGCGGAAGGCATACCGCCAATCATGACAGTGCTTGATCCCTTCACAATTGTATCTGGTGGCCCGACGCAAACACACAGATCACCGACAACAGAAGCTGGCAAACCGCCAATTAACACGGTGGGCATACCAGGACCCGTAATCGGGCCACCAACATGGGGAACCGGCCCAGTTAGCATAGGGCAGACATGCATATCGGTAAGTCTTGCTGCTGGTGGCATTCGGATATCCCGTTTCAGGTTTGATTCAAATATTCCTACTAGTACCATAACAAGTCTGCGGGGATTGTTTAAGGAAATAATTTGCTTTTTGTTCATGCTTAGAATGAATTGGCCAGCGATACTTAAGAAGAAATCACATCTATCTAAATCTATTTTTGAAATCCAATCGCATGGTTCTAGAACTCGAATTTGAATAGTAACCATTTTCATGGATGATTGCCGAGGCACTGGAAACCTTGGGCAAATGAGTATTTTGGCGCGGCCTGATTTATTGGAAAAAGTGATACAACCATTAATGTCTTCCTATTTTAAATGCCGATAAGTTATCAGTACTAGGTGTGTTCCATGGTGATTTAATGACTTTGAAGTTTAGAGTTATTTTTGTTTTGGTCCTACTTTCATCCGTGTTGATGATTGCATGGCGTTTATTTGCGCCTATTGATGCTTTCCAAAAAAGTGCGCCTATATTTGTTGATATTTCCAAAAGCCGTTCCCCGATTAAAAATAATACTCCTCCGGTTTTTCAAGAAAAGCTGCCTCTTCCTGATGTAGTGCCAGCAGCCCAAATTATTGTTCCTACAATGGTGATCCTTCCTAAAGTAGAACCAATACCCCAAATTATTGAACCAACCAAAAAAATCGAACTTGTAAATCTGGAATTGCCCCTGCCTTCGCAAGCAAAAGCAAATAGTTATTCTGCGCCAAGTTATAGCAATAATGTTATTACGAATAAAGAAGTGTTGCCTCGCCCTAAAGAGAAAGCAGTCAACGAAAAAACCGAGTTAGTCACTGCCCCCCTTTTCCCTATCTTCCCAGCGATAGAATCGAAAAAGACCGATGGTTTGCCAACTCCATTTCTAATGGAAGACCCTAATGTTATTAATGCAGGCCACAACCATCAGATAACCCTTGGAGCAGATGGCGAAATTATTCTGGTGCAGGGCTGTTCAAGTTGCGGCAAAGGGACCATTGGTTCTGGGGGTGGCTTGGGTGCCGGGGGTTCCCATCTTTCAGGAGGCTCTGCTACCTGTGGGCCAGAAGGGTGTACACCTGGAAGGCACAATTGCTACCCTTGGGAGCATAACAAAACTTTTGCAGGCCGCATGGCAGGTGCCATGTATGAGGCACTTTGCTGCCCAGACCCCTGCTACGAGGGAAAATGGATTCCACTTGCTGATTCCGCGTTTTATTCTGATAGCATTCGGCCAATTTCTCAGCAAAAACTTCGATGGGATATCGGTCGAAACCTCGTCAACCCCACAAGAAATGCTTATATGTTCGCACCTAATCCTATTTTTCCTTATCCGGTTCAATCTTTGAATTATAATGATGTCTACATTTCAACCGAGATTGCAACCGGTGGATTCAGTATTCTTTCTGATATTTCTTATAGGACTCTTTCAATTGACCCCTCAGAAGGTGGGGGAGCATTTGGCGATATGATGATTGGTACAAAATCTCTTCTTTTCGATACAGAGCTCATTCAAATTGCAATGGAATTTAAGACTTTTCTACCTACTGGAAACTTTACCGCGGGCTTTGGTACAGGCCATGTATCTTTGGAGCCTTCCCTGCTTGTTTGTTTAAAACTCAAAGAGAAAACCTATTTACAAGGTCAGGTTTCTGAATGGATTCCTTTAGGATCTACCACTCCCCCAGTTGGTACTGCGGGTAGCCTTTTGCATGCTCATCTTAGTTTGAATCATGTTTTGCACGAGGTGAATCCAGACATACCGATTATTGGAACTTTAGAATACAGCGGGTATTATTTTCAGGCTGGGGGCAATCAAGATGTTAGTACAATCCCAACGGGAAGCAGTTCAACTTCTTCTTCTTCTACAACGCCTGCCACCAATAATTTTTATGCTTCTTCCAGTTCAGGTTCCAGTTCAGGTACCAGCGTAACTACACCATCACTCCCATTCAGTTATAGTTCTGGCATCAGTTACCAATATATTGGGCCAGGCCTTAGGATGTTCATGGGTAGCCATTACGACATGGGGGTGGGTGCACAGTTCGCACTTTCAGGCAACAATCGTTTTGCAGAACAACTTTATCGGGTCGAATTCCGCCTAAGATATTAAAGTTGCAAGTAGGTTTTTATCTTCAGAATAGAATTTATCAATCCAGAATTTTTTTGGCTAAAACCGTTGCGCCATCGTTGACAAACATTGCTTTGATAACTTCCAAGAGATTACCCTGGAATGCCACCAAAAGGGCAGCCTGGGCTCGGGGGCATTGGTGTTTAAAAGCACAATCTATGAGGTTCTGGGCATTTTGTGTTTTTTCGTTCACAAATCCTTTAATGTCTATTTCAGATGTTTCTTTTATGTCAATCAAGCATTGAGAACAAATCAATTGGCCAGGAATAGGAATGTTATGTTGCTTGGTATTTCTTATAAATTTGTATTTTCCATTTACAAATCGGGAACTTCCGCGCTGTTCGTGTCCTTTCTCGAGTGGAGCAATCATAGGGACTTTAATTTTGCAATGTTCTCCGCAGTATACTTTGCCACAGAGACGGCAGTGATGCCTTGATGTCTTTCTTGACGCTAATACGTTATTGCGATTGTTTCCATCGAAAATATTCCATCTTGACCCTAATTGACCGGTTTGGCAATCGGGAAAACTGCATGTATTTTGGTCATTTTCCCATTTTGCATTATGGGGCGTCAAGTAATGTTTATCTTTATTATATTCAAATTTAACTTTGAGACGCTTTTCAACACTAAAACTACCTATCGCCACTACCACGGGTAAAATTCCTAAAGTTGCAACGCCCAAAAAAAGCATAGCGGCTTTTTTCGCTACAAGAAAATCACTTCTATCTGCAAAATACCAACAACTATCTTCACAGGTTTTCCACTTCCTATCAGATGTTCCCAT
>Ga0214919_10011160_pt1 | contig 11232 bp, 11 predicted proteins | sample LL1503_MetaG_FD_177994 | JGI IMG/M metagenome (GOLD analysis project Ga0214919, IMG submission 177994) | Freshwater microbial communities from Lake Lanier, Atlanta, Georgia, United States - LL-1503 | ecosystem: Environmental > Aquatic > Freshwater > Lake | place: USA: Georgia | collected...
TGTCCTAAGCCAGGCTAGACGATGGGGCCGGCGAACAATGGACTATAGAGTGAACGAGCGAAATCGTCGAACGACTCTTGCGAACAGTGAAGTGAAAGTGACCCCAAGGGGATTCGAACCCCTGTTCAAATCCTCGGGAAATACGAACATACCACACTTGGCATGCAACAATTGCAGCGCATTTTTGAGCGATTTTACTTCTCAGGATGCGGCTAGCCCACCTTGCGAACCACCCACTCCAACCGATCCCGACTTGTCAGCCGTGGTGAACGCGTGGGTGAAATTGCCGAACGCGCTCAAGGCTGGCATTGTCGCCATGGTGAAGGCGGCGGATGGCGACAAGTAAAAATAGGTAGCGATGCTTACTACTGCTTACTGCCTAGCGGACTTCACTTTTCACAGCAACAGGTTTCGCCGCTTCTGGCATTGGGAAGATCATGGGTTCTTGTGGCGCGGCAGACTCATAGCAATTTCCAAAATCTAAAAGGACAATGCCCAAATCGGCACTATCTACCACGCCATTGTTATCTAAATCAGAACCGCAACTTGGGCGGTAGTAGAACGCCGTTAAACTTCCTAGATTCACCGTCACCACGGCTGGCCCAGGAAAGCCCGCAGGTGTTGTCGCAGTGATTTGTGTGTCTGAAACAACCACGACATTTGTTGCTGGTGCTCCGCCAATTGTCACTGTTGCAGGTGCTTCAAAGTTGGTTCCTGTGATTGTGATGTTGGTGCCGCCAATTGATGGGCCACTTATGGGGAAGACTCCAGTGATTGTCTCAGGCGGACCTCTTAAAGCGATAGTAGACGAGAAGCCGCATGCGATAGCGATTATGCCCACGTTGGAAAGAGTTGGAATATTGCACTGACCGTAATCGTTGTCACCCCAAGCAATAACTACACCATCTTTCAAAGCGCAGGTGTAGTTCATTCCGCAGGCGATAGCGGAAACACCTGATTTGGCGGCTATAGGGGTATTACACTGACCAAATTCATTGTCACCCCAAGCAATAACGACACCATCTTTCAGAGCAACGGCGTGAGAATAACCTTCTGCGATAGCGGATACACCGCTTTGAGCATCAGTAGGAATGTTGCTTAAACCCCTAGGGTTATAACCCCAAGACAGAACTGCACCATTTTTCAAAGCGAGGCTGTTATCCCCCATACCGCAGGCGATAGTGTCAACGCCATTTAGAACTTGACCCATGATTTGAACAAGTTGACCAGTGGCATGCGAAGGAGAAACAATTGGCACTCCATCGGAGTTCGTACCAAGACATGCGCCTGGGCCGTTATAACCCCAAGCAATCACTTGACCGTTTTTGAGAGCCAAGTTGTGATGTGTGCCGCATGCAATAGCGGACACGCCACTAGTGGCAGCAGTAGGAATATTGCATTCGCCACGAGAATTACCCCCCCAAGCAAAAACTTGACCGCTTTTGAGCGCTATGGTGTGGTCGTATCCGCATGCAATAGCGGACACGCCACTAGTGGCAGCAATAGGAATATTGCATTGGCCAGCATAGTTCATCCCCCAAGCAAGTACGGCACCATCTTTAAGGGCTAAGTTGTGATAACTACCGCTTGTAATAGCAGTAACGCCCCATTTGGCAGCAACAGGAATATTGCATTGACCTTCAAAGTTTGCACCCCAAGCAATTACGGATCCTTGACACCAAGCCACGCCTGTAACAAATATAGAAGCCACAACAGCAAGCGTAGAAACAGAACCAAATAATTTTGCCACGGTGTTTGTTGGTTTCATTGTTGTATCTCCAAATTAGGCGGTGAAGTTTCTCGTGACGAGTGATACTGAGTTTGATTCTTGTACGGCCTAACGCAATGATTAGCGCGGCGCGTTGATAGTGCAGTCAATTGGTGGTGGCGGATTACCTTCTTGTGTCTCACCGTAGCGCGAGAGGACAGATCCGAGATCAGCAGCGTCGACACTTTGGTTTGCATCCACATCGGCAGGGACGAATGAGGTAAGGCCGTTGTCGACTGTGCGCCAACCGACGAAGTTGCCGTTATCAATCGTCCAAAATGTTGCATTGTAAATATTCCCATTAGATACACTTCTTCCCAAACACTTAATTTCAACGCTGTTGTCTGACCAAATTCGATACTCATAATGGGCAGATGTCATTCCCCATGATGGAATCGATTCTTGCACTGTATTCACACTCGCACTCACAATACGTCTTTCGCCTGTCACTTGCGCGAACGCCTGCTGACCAAAGCGCGGCGACGCGATGAACGCAGCACCCAGAACACACGCACCCAACACAGCCAAGCCAAAGCCCGTTGACATCTGTTTCATAGTTTCATTCCTTTGTTAGTTGTTTCATATCCCGAAAGACCACGATATGCGGCCATGGTAGACCGATCGTCCGTCAAACATGCCACGGATTCGGGGAAAGTCAATTAAAGGGCGACAGTGGTGGCGACATATTTACGCCTTAATGGCTTGTGAATGCTTGCAACGCGGCTTTGTACAAGCGATGCGCGTCTCCTCACCCAATCTTCAACCGCTTCTGTTCCAGCGACGCGAATGATTCGGGTACGCCTGTAACGACCGTCAAATTGAATCCTTCGCCTTGATGGTCAAGACCCATGCGATCGCCGTACTTGCGGGGCAGCAACTTGGACAGAATCCAACGCCGCGTTTCGATTTGTAGGCGCCTCATTTGCACGGCCGCGCTATCAATCGCGCCAGCCGCATTGCGTTCAATCGGCGCGTCCGCCAATTCAATCAAGCCGTCTCCAAGCGTTTCAAGTCTGATTTGCATGGACGATTCGTACAGTTGACGAAAGCCGTCGTACTTGCCGTTTGCGATCCAACGAAAGATCGCCGTTGTGCTGGGCATATCTGGGTCGCTGCATATAGCACGAATGGATTCACCGTCTGCGATTCGTTGGCAAATCTTTGCGGCGAGTGTTTCAGTGAAAATGGTTGGTCGGCCGTTGGGTTTCTTAGTCTTTGTCATTCACCCATTATCGAAATCGCTGGATTGATATGGGTACCGTCACGCCTATATGAACGCGTAAGGTGACAGATTGGGACAATGAATTTTAAATTCTTATCCAAGCACGCACACGCACGCTTACCACGGTGGCGGCGGCGAGTTGTGGATTTAATCCGAACGCCCCGCCTTACGGCTTCTTTGGCTGGTTCACATCTTGAGTTGGCAGTAACACAGTTCCATCGGCTAAAGTGCCCGCGCCGATCCTTGGCTTCTCGTCCTTGTCGCGCCATGCCACGCTCGCTTCTCCATCGGCGAGTGTTCCTGCACCGATCCTCCTTTTTCCGTGCTTGTCGAAAAATGTCACGCCCGCTTCTCCATTGGCGAGTGTTGACGAATCAATCCTCGGCATACCGTCCTTGTCAGTACATGATACGCCCGCACTTCCATCGGGGATTGTTGCCGCGGTGATCCTTGGCTTACCGTCCTTGTCGATCCATACCACGCCCGCAGTTCTATTGGCGATTGTTGACGCGGTGATTCTAACTTTCCCTTCCTTGTCCAGCCATTGAACGCTCGCTTGTCCATCGGCGATTGTTGATGCCACGATCCTAACTTTCCCGTCCTTGTCGAGCCATTGAACGCCCGCTTGTCCATTGGCGGGTGTTGACGCGTCGATCCTCGGCATACCGTCCTTGTCGAGCCATTGCACGCTCGCTTGTCCATCGGGATTGGTGAACGCAGTAATCCGTTCTTTCCCGTTCTTGTCAACGACATTCCATCCCTTGCAAGTGATCGTGTCGAAGGTTGCATCACCCGTGGGACGAACCGCCGCAATGAATCCGCCCGCGACGATGATGCCCGCAAGCGCGATGATGGCGAAACGTTGACGCTTCACGCTGACTTGTTGTTTCGCAACGATGACTTGTAACGCCCCGATTTGTTGTTGAATTGTTTCCATCTGTGGAGCGTATAGCCGTTTACGACTTTATGGCTTTGGTGGGTTCAAGTCCTCTGCTGGCAACATAATAGTTTCACCGCCGCTTGTTCCCGTCCCGATCCGTACCTTCCCGTCCTTGTCAAACCATTTCACGCTCGCATATCCTTCCTCGGTTGTTTCTGTGATGATCCGCACCTTCTCGTTCTTGTCGAGCCATAACACGCCCGCATTTCCATTTGCGTAAGAACTCGCATCAATCCGTGCCGTCTCGTCCTTGTCGTACCAATGAATGCCTGCACTTCCATCGGGATTAGTGAACGCGGAGATCCGCAACTTCTCGTTCTTGTCGAGCCATTGAATACACGCACCTCCATCGGCGTCTGTTGAAGCATTGATCCGTAATTTCCCGTCCTTGTCGCTCCAAAGAATGCCCGCATTTCCATCAGAATTAGTGAACGCAGCAATTCGTTTTTTTTCGTACGCATCAACGACTATCAAGTCCTTGCAAGTGATTTCCTTGCGGCAAGTGATCGTGTCAAAATTGCCTTTCTTAACTACCTCTAATTCTTCCTTAACTACCTCTAATTCTTCACAAAGTCGTTTAATTACTTCTTGCATTGCCTTGATTTGTTGTTGAATTGTTTCCATCCGTGAAGGGTATAGCCGTTTATGGCCTTACGGCTTCTTTGGCGGGTTCTCGTCTTTCGTTGGCAGTACCACAGTTCCATCGGCGAATGTTCCCGCCCCGATCCGCCCCTTCCCGTCCTTGTCGAGCCATTGAACGATCGCACTTCCATCGGCTAATGTTCCCGCCGAGATCCGCCCCTTCCCGTCCTTGTCGCGCCATACAACGCTCGCTTCTCCATCGGCGAGTGTTGACGCCGCAATCCGTTTCTTCCCATCCTTGTCTCTCCACCGCACGCTCGCTTCTCCATCGGGTTCTGTTCCCGCGATGATCCTCGTCTTCTCGTCCTTGTCGAACCATCCCACTCTCGCACTTCCATCGGGGAGTGTTGACGCATTGATCCGCAACTTCCCGTCCTTGTCGAGCAATTGCACGGCCGCATCTCCATTGGCGAATGTTGCCCCCGTGATCCGTTGCTTTCCGTCCTTGTCGAGCCATTGCATGCTCGTTAGTCCATCGGCGTTTGTTGCCGCATCAATCCTCGTCTTCTCGTCCTTGTCGCGCAGTTGCACGGTCGCTTGTCCATTGGCGGATGTTGCCGCGGCGATCCTCCCCTTCCCATCCTTGTCGTTTAATTGAACGCTCGCATTTCCATTGGCGCGAGTTACCGCGTCAATCCTCTTCTTCTCATCCTTGTCGAACCATTGAACGCACGCACTTCCATCGGCGAGTGTTGCCGCCGCGATCCTCTGTTTCTCATCCTTGTCGAGCCATTGAACGCCCGCCCCTCCATCGGCGAGTGTTGCCGCAATGATCCTCACCTTCTCGTCCTTGTCGAACCATGTAACGCTCGCATCTCCATCGGCGAGTGTGGACGCCATGATCCGCCCTTTCTCGTCCTTGTCGTGCCATGACACGCTCGCATCACCATCCGCGAAGGTTGACGCGTCAATCCTCTTCTTCTCATCCTTGTCGAACCATTGAACGCACGCACTTCCATTGGCGAGTGTTGCCGCGGCGATCCTTCTCGTCCCGTCCCTGTCGAGCCATTGAACGCTCGCTTGTCCATTTTCGATTATTTCCGCCGCGATCCGTATCGTGCCGTCAGAATCAACGACTTTCCAACCTTTGCAAGTGATCGTGTCGAAATTACCTTTCTTAACTACCTCTAATTCTTCACGAAGTCGTTTTATTTCTTCTTGCATTGCCCCGATTTGTTGTTGAATTGTTTCCATCCATCAAGCGTACCTACAAGGCCATAACAACAGCGCGTCGAGTCAGCGTCTTGGGGTCTTGTCCGTTGCGTCTGTTGCGACGGTCGTTTGCTCGGCTTCTTGTAAGGGGAAGTAGGCTTTTAGCGCATCCAATCGAGGACTCGTTTTATGTGGAACCGTTTTTGAAATCTCACGCCGCTTCAGTCGTAAAGTTTGTGGTGGCTAGTGGGGACGAACAATAACTAAAGTTGGTTTAGTTGGGGCAAACCATACGTAATACAAACCCGCACTTAAAAAACAAAATAATACAACTACGCCAATAATCCAAACCGCCAACTTCCAAAAATTAAACCCTCGCTTTGTATTAACAGGCTCTTTTGCTTCCGTAAATACGGCATACTCTTTCTGTTTCGTAAATACCGTTATTTCATTTTTGAATTTGTCGACCATCCTTAAATACTACTTTCCCGTTGGTACGGGATTAGCAACACTTTGAGTGCCTCCCCCGTTCGGAATCACTTCTTGTACGGTGTGGTTCATAGGGTCAACCTACCTCACGCCAGGGGCGATTCCAAATTAATTCCAGAACTTCCGCTGAAATCTAGGAATGAAGGTCTTTGGCTATTAAAATGCGGGCTGAAGGTAGTGGGTTGATCGCCTGCGCACGGTTGAACGGAGTCTTGGAAACACATTCCCCAAGGCTCCGTTCGATCGGCCTCGAAAGGAATGTGTCATGATCGAAAACGCATTAGATAACATTTTGACCAAACTCCAACGGGTCATTGGTGAGTCGGAAGATGCGAATATGGATGGTCGGATCGAGCAAGCAACAAGAGACGACGTCAACGAGTTGGTAGACGTACTCAAGGCGGTACGGCTTCTTCATTTCCTGATCGTAGACGTATCAAAGTATGCCGCCCAACGCGTGAGGAATGGGCAGGACGCGCAGGCGCAGGAAGACGAGACAGATAAGCACCATTGCAACCTACTTAGTCGATGGATCGATGCGGAACCAATAGCAGCACGGGTTATCGAGGCAACTCGTAAAGATCGGTTCGACGCCTCTGACATCATTGCGGGTGCGTGCGACGCTGCAAGGTCGCTCGCAATGAACCCAGTCCTGACGGACGTTGACCCGAAACAACTGGAAGTCGCAATGACCGCGCTCAAACGTTTTGGGCCTACGATTTCCAGCAAGCAGACCGAAGAAAAAACAAAGACAAGGCGCAAGCGAAAGTCACCAAGGGTAAAGTCCGATCGACCGATGACCCAGGTGGAATTGAATACTCTGATCGCGAATTCTAAGCACGATGGCAACATCGCGGCGATGGCGGAGGAACTGGGAAGGGACGAGAAAACCGTACGCGAAAACCTTGAGAGAGCCTTGAGCAAATCGAGTCAACTACAACCCAGTAAGAGGAGTCGAAGCGTTGCTACCCAGGCACTGAGCACCGATTTGCGCGGACAAACAAACATCTAGGCGGGGGTTTTCGGGGGTCGCGAGCGGGGGTCGCTTGTGTTTTTTTACCCCACGATTTTTCAGAGAATAACTCCAACGGTTTCCTAAAAATTGGGTTTTTTAGAAACGTGAAATACACCACCGCTTCAAAACCCCCATTTTAGCGCCATGGTTATGAAGAGAAAAAACAAAACCAAAGCAGAAGCAAGGGCATGGGCGGAATTGGGACGCGCGGCGCGCAAGGTGAAAAGATATATCCGCTCGAAGCGCAGAGGAGTTCGCCATGCCAAGTGAATCTACACCGCTCTTGATCAACTCTAAGGAAGCCTGCGCGATCTTAGGAATCGGACTGCGAAAATTGTGGTCTTTGACCAATTGCAACGCAATACCGTCACGCAAGATTGGTGTGATGGTTCGCTACTCACCAGCCGAACTCGCTGCTTGGATCGAGTCAGGTTGCCCAACCAACGCTGGTGCTGGCGATCAAGTGCGCAAAGCGGTGCGGAAATGAAATTGCATATTCCTATTTCCACATTGAACGACGCGCTGCTAGCGCTCGACTGCAAGCCGCAGTCGAATAAGTCTCACAAAGGATGGATTGCGGCTTGTCCAGTTGAAGGTTGTGAAGGCGACTTGACTTACCGTTCAAGTGATCACTGTGTTGAATATCAATGTAGTGGCAATTCTTGTCGTCCAGAAGAAATCTGCGAAAGACTCAAGATTGAATGCGCGGTTCCAACAACTGCGACCGTGGTTGAAACTGTCGCTTTAGAACCCCAACAGCAAACTGAGCCTAAATCTGTCGAGTTCACAAAGCCTACAGAAGAGAAACCGAGTTCAGCAGCGCGACTTATTTCGATGGTTCAAGAAATCTTTTGTCTAGGTCAAAACCACAAACAAGAACCATTTGCTGTTCGTCGCAACGGGCCCAATATCGCTTTGTGGTTGAGCGGCAATGGAGGCTCATTGCGGAACAAAATTGCGTTTGAATTTGGCAAGCGTTTTAATTGCGTGATGACTGCGAATTCGTTTAACGACGCACTGGCAACCTTGCTCGGTGAAGCAATGAACACGGAACCGCAAACGGTATGGATCCGTGTTGGCCCATATGCAAACGGAATTGTGTTGGATCTAGGAACGCTTGATGGTTCAGCAGTAGTTGTGGATGCAACTGGATGGCGGATTGTTGAGCGTTCTCCGATTCTGTTTCAACGAAACGCTCTTACAGGTGCGCTGCCAAAGCCAATAAAAGGTGGCTCACTAAATTCCCTGCGTGAACTTCTGAATGTTTCATCCACCACATGGCCAATCTTGTTGGGGTACATGGTCACCGCATTGATGCCAGAAATACCTCATCCAATCCTCATGCTTGGTGGCGGTCAAGGAACTGGGAAGTCCACGGCGGCAAAATTCATCTGCAAACTATTGGATCCTTCAGACGCGATAAACAAGGGCCAGCCCCGTGATCCAGAATCTTGGGCAACGATGGCATCAAACTCTTGGACAATTCTCATAGACAATGTTTCCTCAATCCCTGCTTGGATGAGTGATTCGCTTTGTAAGGCTGTAACGGGTGACGGGTTTATCAAGCGTGCGCTTTACACCAATAATGAACCCTTGGTTCTTAGTTTCTTAAGAGTGATCATGCTTACAAGCATCGACGCAGGCGCACTTCGTGGCGATCTTGGAGAACGACTTGTCCTTGTCGATTTAGAACCCATTCATGAGACAAATAGGAAGACGGATAAAGAACTCAATCGCATGTATGACGCTGCTCAACCAGCGATTCTTGGTGCGCTATTGGATCTTCTAGTTCAAGTGATGTCGAAACTTGAAACCGTCAAAGTTCCGCGATTACCTCGCATGGCTGATTTCGCAAAGGTATTGGCTGCAATGGATGAAGCAACAGGAATGGGTTCATTGGCAATTTACGAAACTCAGGGAAATCGCATCGCGGGAGAAGTGATTGAATCAGATCCGTATGGCAGCGCAATCGTCAGATTCATGTCGACGCGGAAAGATTGGTCTGGAACCGCCCAGGAATTGCTTGATGCAATTATGCCTGCCGAGGGAGGCCGCGAATGGAGGATCAATGGTCGCAAACTAAGTGCGCAACTCAAACGATTGGCACCAGCACTGCTTGTAGAAGGTGTCCAAGTGATTCCACCAAGACCTACTGACAGACCAAGGGTGTATGTACTGCTTTCAACCGACGGAACCGTCGGATCGACGCAAAGTACCGATTGCGACTTCAAAACCCATCTGACCACTCCGTCGGTTCAATCTGCAATCGTCGAACCGACGTCAGACAGACGGAATGAAAAGCCTCAGAAATGGATTCAAGATGAAGGGTTAAGTCCATCCGACGGTAGCGACGGTCTGTTGCACCCAACTGACTTAGACAATCTTTGGAGCCCATCAAATTAATAACTTACACAATCACAAGTATCAGATACGATTCCGTCATGCCAATGATCACGGCGACACTTCGAACGGCACTGAATCAGTGCGGCAAGAGCCGCTATCTCGTGAGCAAGGAAACAGGCATAACAGAGGCGACGCTTTCACGATTTGTGAAGTGCAAGATTCCACTGCGAGGAACGAATATGGACACTCTGTGCAACTACCTGGGGTTGGAACTCAAACAGATCAAAGGCAAAAAGCCTAGAAAGTGAACTGATATGGCAGGTATTTCAAACAAAAAGAATAATAGAACCAAACGCGTCTTGTTTACCAACGAGAAAGGTAAGCGATGCACGATCCGATTGGGCAAGGTGAACGACAAGGCGGCCGAGTCATTCAAGTTGCGTGTGGAGGCACTTATTGCGGCACAGCGAATGGGTGTGCCACTTGATGGGGGATTGTCGGTGTGGCTACGCGACCTGCCAGACACAATGCACGGGCGTCTCGCGGCAGTTGGTTTGGTTGAATCACGCGTCAACGCCGCAGTGGTCACGCTAGAAATGCTTCTGAAACGATTTGAAGCAAATGGCGTTGTGAAAGCAAGCACTGGCAGGACATATCAACAAACACTTCAAAGCCTTCTCAAACATTTTGGAGGTGATATTGCAATCAACACATTGACGGTTGCAAACGCCGATGAATGGCGCAAGGCGATATCGGAATCTGGTCTGGCGACGGCGACAGTATCTAAACGCGTACGGGTTGCGAAAGCAATCTTCCGCAAGGCAGTGAAGTGGGATTTGCTTCTACGAAACCCATTTGAGGATTTGCGAAGTGGCTCACAATCCAACCCTGATCGAGCCTTCTACATCACCCCTGAAATGATGCAAGCCGTTCTAGCAGAGTGCTCAAGCGACCAATGGCGTTGCATTCTGATCCTTTGCCGTTACGCGGGACTGCGTTGCCCTTCCGAATTGATCGGATTGACTTGGGGCGATGTGAATTGGGAGCGGAAACTGCTGACTGTGCGTAGCCCCAAGACGGCTGGCTATGAAGGTCATGAAGTTCGGATCGTTCCGATCACCAAAGAAGTGATGCCAATCCTTGAAACGCTTTATCACAAAGCGGAAACGGGATCTGTTGAAATCATCGATCGCCAACTGAATACAGGAAGTAATCTTCGAACAAACTTGAAGCGAATGATTCTTCGGGCTGGCATGAAGCCTTGGCCACGGATCTATCAAAATTTAAGGTCGTCCAGAGCCACGCAATGGCTTGACGAGGCATATCCACTCCATGTAGTTGCGGACTGGATGGGACATAGCGTGGAGGTTTTAGCCAAGCACTATGCGCAGGTTTTAGATACTCATTTGGAACGAGCAACGGGCGGCGCAAAAAGCGACGCACTTGATGTCCAAAAAGCGACGCAGCACCAAGGGCATTTGCTTCGCACCCGTTCGCACGGCGCATTGAATTCTCAATGTTTTACCGATGATTTGCGAGCAAATGCGAACGGGTGCGAAACAGTGCAAACAGAACTAATGACCCCAAGGGGATTCGAACCCCTGTTCCATCCGTGAGAGGGATATGTCCTAAGCCGGGCTAGACGATGGGGCCAAACAAGC
>Ga0214919_10011162_pt1 | contig 11231 bp, 15 predicted proteins | sample LL1503_MetaG_FD_177994 | JGI IMG/M metagenome (GOLD analysis project Ga0214919, IMG submission 177994) | Freshwater microbial communities from Lake Lanier, Atlanta, Georgia, United States - LL-1503 | ecosystem: Environmental > Aquatic > Freshwater > Lake | place: USA: Georgia | collected...
CGTAGTGTAAATGTAATTGTAAGTGTATTTTACATCATGCAACTGATGTAAAATAGTTGTTGTTTTTTAAGCAAACGTTTTGTGCGCGTAAAGTGCTGTAAGAATGGTGTATATAAAGGTAGTGACTCCGAACTTTATCTTGTCGCCGTATTTTTCACCCAAAACCTTGTTTACGCTTTCGGCGTAATGAGAACCGACAAAGAGTCCTACACATAACCCAATAGTCAATAAAAAACCGACGTAGTAGTCGATTTGTTTATGCTTGTAGAACTCATAGAGTCCGAATATACCTAAAGGAAGCGAAGATACAAACATCATGGTTCCAGTTAACATGGTTTGATTTGGAAAAACGTTTAGGATAAGAAGAAGATAAATGGCAATCGCCGACCCGCCCGTCGTTCCTACAAACGAACCATATAACCCCATCAACAATCCCATCAACGGAACAAACAATTCGTTAAACATATTTTTTACAATAAAAAAATATACAATAAATACAATACTGTATTATCGACAGATTTTTATTGTGTGGTATATACAACACTATGCAACTTTTTCCCGTTCTTTACAACTACTATAAGCTCGCCGTCCAAAACTGGTGTTCCACGAATGATTACAAAATCCACGGATTATGGGCAGATGTGAATGCATCTTTCTATCCAACCCATTGCCAAAACACATCGTTCAACATGTCTGAATTACAAACGTCGCCACATTTTGACGAAATTATGGAAAAATGGTATGACTGTTCATACGACCAAACGATTTCTCTATACGACCACGAATGGAGTAAACACGGAACATGTATTTCCGCACAAACAGGATTCACCCAAAACGAATATTTCGAGAAGACTGTGGACTTGTATTCTTCTTCTTCTTCTTCTTCTTCTTATTCTTCTTCTTCTCCAATTTGTTTCGACTTGATGTTTGTGCCTATACAGTGTCCATAGTTACACCGACCAAACGATGTATTTTCACACGCAAGTAAAAAGAGTTAGAAACATTGTTGTATACATATACATTCATAGCCAGCCAATCAAGCAATCAAGCAATCAAGCAATCAATGCATACTGTTTTGTTATATAGGGGATTTAGAAAAGAACAATTTGTTGTTGATGACATAAACGATGTATTGGAAAAAAATGGATTATCATTGGACGATTTTGCTTTTCGGTTTTACGACGACAGAGTCAATATATGTAAAAACAAAACGTATTTCATTTGTCGTATCAATGATTTAGCAATAAAATCCGTTCAAATCGACAATAAATATGTGGAGATGGAACTTCCAAAGGATATGACTGTGAACGAGTTTTACACGTATATTGGATTTACCGAAAGCAATACCATGTGTCGCAGAGTGTATGGCGCTGAATCGGATACATCTATTCAACATACTGTATTGTTGTTTGGAGATGACGTGTTGTAATTACGCCATTTTTATTCCTGTGTATTATGTAATAGACCTGTTGTGGATATACACCAAATAAAAACAACCACAACAACAACCACAACAACAACCACAACAACAAAATGAATCCCACATTTATCCGAACCAATCCAATACTCATTAGCATCATTCTATTCATCACATTTTTTTCATTTATTCATATCACAAAACCGTCGTTTTTGTATAATACCAACGGCAGTCTTCGTCAATTTGGAATCGGGTATCGCAACAAAACCATACTTCCCATATGGTTAGTTGCCATTTCTTTAGGTATTCTGTGCTACGTATTTGTCAGATACTATATTCTCTACGCGTTCTGAAAAAAATGTATAGTAGTATAGTATAGTATAGTGTAAAAAAATATGGCTGCTCGAAGAAGAACTATGAAACGTGGAAAAACCGCGAGTCGAAAAAGCAAAGGGGTGATGAGTCGAAGAAGTAAAAGAAGTAAGGGGACCAGAGGTAGAGGTGTAAGACATATCCGCGCAATGCGTCGTGCGGATGTTAAAGGTCTAATTATGTAGCATTGTAGGGTTGAAACCGTTCCTTTTATTTTTTTTGTAATTTCATTAAGGTAGTAAATGAAATAACATAAGATGGGAATTTGCTTACCTACCAATTTAGTAAGCAGATAATAACCGATTGAAAATGTTAAGAAGGTTTTCTTACCAAATCATATAATTTCAAGATAAATGATAGTTATTTTTTCCATTTGAAAACATCAAATGTTAATAAAAATATATCTACTGTATCAATATCTATATATGGTGATTTTTGATGATTTCCTACATCTTTACCCCAAATTGTGGTATGAATTTGAAACATTTTACCATACATCATCTTGATAAATAAACTAGATGTTTCAACATAATAACCTTCAAATAGTTTTCTTACATTTTCTTTTATCGAATAAAATATTTTATTTTTTTCTGGAATTAAAGCATAAATATCGTCACATTTTGAATATGTCTCACAAACATTAAAATATTGTATTAACCTTCTTGGGAAAGCAATCTCACCATTTGTTCTATGTTTCAAATTATTTCTAAAACAAACTATAGAACCTTTATGTAAATTTAATGTTATAGGTATATTATTTTCACCCATTATATCCAATTTAGCTTCATCAATATATACTAATACTGTATATAACTCATAAGTTATATTGTTTGTATCATAATGCCAAGCAAAAGTGTTAATTGAATTAGCTAAATTATTTGCGATTGGTGAAGCACCAAAATTTAATCTTGAATTAGTATAATATTTTTTGTTTATATATTTGTATATAATATTTTTATATATTTTATGTAAATTTATACATTTTGTATTTTCAGTTATTATTTCAATAATTTTATCTAAATCTATTTTATTCAAAATATTTATGGCTAAAGAATGCCCCTCCCCTAAAATCGTGTTCTCGTCCGTAGTTGTTATTACCATATATATATATATATATAGAAGATATATATATATATAGAAGATAAAATCAAAATTAAAAATATTTTGATTATAGAATGACTAATCAAAAAAGTTTAGATTACAAAAATACTGCGGTTTAATACTATTTAATTGAAGATACTACACAAGAAGAAGTTTGTAGGCTGAGCTCGCCGATATGATCAACGAAGTTGATGCTGATGGTAACGGTACCATCGATTTCCCTGAGTTTCTTACCATGATGGCATGCAAAATGAAGGATACTGACTCTGAAGAGGAGATCCTCGAGGTTGAAACGGCTTTCAAGGTCTTTGACAAAGATGGCAACGGCTTTATCTCTGCTGCTGAGCTCATACACATCATGACCAACCTTGGCGAGAAGCTCTCGGACGAGGAGGTTGATGAAATGATCCGCGAAGTTGACATTGACGGTGATGGACAGATCAGCTACGAGGAGTTCGTCAAGCGCTTTTGATACTGTTTCAACCCAATAATATATTTTGTAATTTCATTTTTGTTTGGTAGTAGTATACACAACCAAACAAAAAATATGGCAATTATTGTTCCAGAACTTTGTGTAGGCGACAAGGCGACAACTATTGTCGCCGATGCGAATACGGGCAAAATATATATCATGGGTGAAGGAAAATCCATGACGATTTGTTCGCACATTGGCAACGCATTGCTTGTCGGGGAAACGGGGAGTGTATTTATCATCAATAAATCGGGCAATTTTTCACTCACCGATAAACACGAAAATAGCGATAGAAGTGTAGGCGGTTTGATTTGTGAAAAACGGAAGAGTATGAATAACGGGACAACAGATGTAAATGATAATAATGATAATAATAATAATAATAATAATAGTACCGATATACAATCATTTGTCGTTAAACAGCGCATTGGTGGCGGAAATTACATGTTGCTTATCGATACACAGGGTTATGTGTTTTTAGCGATATTATCCACTGATGGAATACTTACAGAATCCTCTATATCTTCTGCTGGTTTTCTCGGCAAATGCTATGACATGACAATGGTTTCAAAATCCCCCATTTTTTCGTTAACCTTTACAAAATCCCTACTCATCGGTGAAAACGGCAAGATTTGTCTCATTGGCGAAGACGGAATCATCATGTTTATCTGCGACACAGTCCATTCATTGAGAGTATCCGAATCATGGACGGTTTTTCCAACTACCATAACAAATACCATAACAAATACCATAACAAAAAAATAAGACGCGGTTTGTCTTTAACCGACATACAATTGACTATCCAACTTCGCCTTCTTATCCACAGCAGACTGTGTTTCTTCGCGATACGAGTTCAAACTATCCGCCAATGTTTCCGGAGTCTTTACGCATCCGCGCGTAGCAATATTGTATTGGATAATGAATATCAGAAGAATTGCCGTATAGATATACCAAAAGGCCTCGCCGATATTGTCGCGCAGTATCGTTAAATCAAACAACTGTTTTTTCAAATTATCAATGTCGACGCCAGCCATTCCTTGCTTCATCAATGGCGTCAACATATTCCAATACTCGTTGAAATTTTCAGGAACGATTTGGTTGATGAGTATGGATTTATTTCCAGTTAACTTCACAATGGATTCGGCTGCTCGTCTTAACCCTTGATGTTGTTGTTGTTGCTGCTGCGTATTGTCATTGCCTCCTTCCTTCGCCAACTGGTCTTCCAACTCCATATTCACCAAGAGTTTTGAGAGAATATCGTTGGCTTTTCCAGCAACAGCGAAATACCCATACACGTTCGAAAACACCGATTTGAATCCCGGGAATATCATGAGTGTCGATACCATAGTTCCAAAAATCAGTAGCCATGGCAACAAGGTGGTTAGTGCGGCAATGCCGATGTTGGTGCCCAGATTACCAGCACCACATTTCGATGAAATTGTCCATATACTCATCGCAATTTGAATCAGAACCACGACTCCGATATAAATGGCTAAATACTTGTTTCTATTTTTATAATGTTCCTTGGCCCCTTCCTCATTCACATCAGCGCCTCCCTTTTCCAACATATACGTAGGTGTGGGTTTGTAGATGTAGTATAAAATGGTGGGTATCAAGAAGAAAATTACGGATAGGGTATTTGAATCTGCCATTTTTATTAACTTATTTGTTTGTATATCCCATAGATAAAAATACATGTAGCATGATGTATTTTTTATCGAATCGTTTTTTCTATTCAGTAAAAAAACAAGTGTTTTTTTTCACGAGTATGAATAGAAGAAGGAAATTTGTGTGTCGAGAGAAAATAAAAAAATGAGTGGCGGTGGCAGTGGCAATCCCCTTTTAATTGAACCCGGTGTGAAATATTTCTTGAACGAGACGTTGAAACAGTGTCGACTATTTAAGAATGAACATTACAATTTCCTATACAACATCGCACTCCTTGTGAGCCTTCTGGTTCTTTTAGGCACAATTCTTCTTATCAAATACAAGGGGAAAATGACTCCGTCGGAAATGCATGTAAAGAATGCCGAAAAACAGCAATATATTCTCTCTAAAATCAAAAATTACCAGCAGGCGCGAGAGAACATTCACCAGAATCTGATTACGGGGTTACCACATTGGCAGAACGAATACGATTCGGTTAGGAGAACTGTATAACGGCAACGACAACGACAACGACATAGTATTTTGATGGATTTTTTCTTTTTGTCATCATGATCATCATTATCATAATAAAATTATTTAGAGATTTTGTTATGATAACATATATACGTTATCGAGAGAAATGGAAACATGTGTGCATTGCGAAAAAATATTCACAAAAAGAGGCGTGAATCGTCACATCAATAAATGTAAAAAAAACTTTTCAGTAATACCATTTTCAGTAATACCATTTACACAACAATCAAATACTGTAATGAACATAACGAACAGAATATTTGCTTTGCCTCCAGACTGTATGTCCATTATCCAAGAATACTTGATGTATAAGGAAACATTTGTTTCGTATAAAAGATTTTTCGCAAATCATATCAATTATGCTTTAGTATGTAAAATATTTTACAATGATTTTATGTTGAGTTCGAATAAATACAAATTGCTGTCCAATGAAGAAGAACGGTTGAAAATTCCCCGAAGAATTGTGTTGTCAACCTATGGATTAAGTGATGCTGACATGGATACAGTTTATGGAAATAAAAAGCACCGTCAAATATGTGAGACTGATCCGATTTACTCAATGACTAACATCATGGCTTATGCGTATAAAAAACACGGGACGTATGACAGATACATATCTGAAAAGACACGAATTTCTGTGGAGAAAAAAAGACAGCGAGATATTCAAATGACGGAAATGAAAGAACGAAAGGGGAACCTAACCATGGCATTACAAAAACACCGACTTGTCTTGCGCGAAGATTCGACTCTGTGCAATAACTACATTCGTCGAAATCAAGGAAATGTTGATGAAATTGTAGATACCATGATTGAAATGGATTTTTTATTTAGATACACGAATTATGCATCTATTTTGAGAAACCATACATCAAATTACGTATACGAATCGCGAATGTATGACGATTTTGGGTATGATCCATTATCGAATACTGAAAAAATCGTATTGTCTCGGACATCGAAAAAACTTGCACTGAAAGAATGGTGTGCGATACAGAAGACTTGCGACAACGCGATACATCAAAAGTATTTACCGTCGTCATTATATGGCAAAGTGAACGATTGTTTCTCCCAAATGAATTGTAGCAATGTCGGTAAATGACATGTTTCAATATTTTTTTTACAATATAGTAGTAAAATAGTATGCCACAACAAATCATATCGAGAGAAAAACAACAATTTATTGAAGGACTCAATGCCTATTATAAATTGAAAGATGGATACGAATCGGCATTCAATAAAGAAAAGAATAAACTCATAAGCAACAAGGATATGAGTTGGAGTGAAAAACGGCGCGAATTTGCGAAATTAAAACCTAAATGTGTTAATTGTAAGCGTCCTGTTAAGACCATTTTTGAAACCATTGTTGGCGAAGAGCAAGAGAGACGTGTTGTGGCGAAATGTGGCGACAGACAAAACCCGTGTCCTCTGGATATAGTGATTCATTTAGGGTGGATCGAGAATCTCAAAACCAATATTCAGAACGACAAGAGCGAAATCAACGATTTGAAACGCAATGTGATTGTGGATAAGAACGATTTGCTGTTTGGATACACCTCTTCGAGCGTTGCGGTTGAACGATTCAATGCGCTTAAGGAATCCATTGAAATGTCCACAAAATTCGTCGATTATTATACAGAAATATACGATGGTATTGTCAATAATCACGAACTGGATACCAAACTCGATGGACTGGAGAAAAATATTAATGATAACATCAATGGGATTCAGAAATTGGTGGGCGATTTTGAGAGGACGAAAAACACACAGTTTGTGCGTGATGCTGTGAATACATATGTTAATGAAGTGATTCCGAAATGTAGCGAATGGATTGATTCTAAATATATGGTTCGTGGTATTGAATACGACGATACAGACGATACATACCACCTTGTTTTTATTCCGTTTGAGTATTCCATCGAAAAAATGGAGATTGATATTGCAGATAAATATCAACAGGGAATCGTGAAATTTCAAGTTGGAATGACTGGATTCCTCCAATCCAACAACAAACCATCTGCTACTACCCAAAAGGTATCAACATCAAAAGAAGAGGAGGAGGAATCCGAGGAGGAGGAATCCGAGGAGGAGGAATCCGAAGAGGAGGAATCCGAAGAGGAGGAATCCGAGGAGGAGGATGGGGAGGGGGAAGATGTAGAGAAAATCAAAATCCATGACGAATCGGATATTCCTGTATTAACATTTGACGAGTTTCCGACAGAACGTATTGATACATCCAAAGCAAATGAATTAAAATATACATTCAAGATCCTTCACAAGGAATTGGTGGCAACTGACCCAAAGACAGGAAAAACATATCTTGTGAATGCTGGAAAATAATGTAACTATATAGTATATATACAACCCGAATATTCTGTAGGTAATGGACGACAATACAAAATTGGCAATAACAACAAACGCTATTGGAGTGGTTTCATCGTTGCTAACCTTACCAATTTCGATGGGTGTATGTATAGCAGGCGTTTTTTATTCAATCTCAACTCCAGAGGCAGCTGATTATCCAATTAAGACATTAGCAATTACTCAACTGCTTGCCCATACCAGCATTATTCCTATATCGATTATAGCAACCCGTCAACTGTTGAAAACGCAAGACCCAAAACATTTAATGTTGTATTTAATTCCTGCTTCAGGAATATTTTTATCGGCATATGGATTGGTGTATTGTATTAAACAAATTGATTCATCATCACAAGAATTAATTATCGCCAGCGAAACCCCAAAGGGTTTGAATAATAAATCTAAATCTGTAAAAAAACAAAAACATAAAAAAAACGAAAACAACGAATAACGCCGACCATAAAGAACAGTTGTAAAAGTAAAAATATCATGTAATAGTAAAGAATCTGGTGGTGTAAAAGTAATACACAAGTATTGAATGTTGAACATATCCATTCCCGTTTTTCTCATTAGTTTGGCACTGGGTTTGTTTTTGGTATATATCATGGGTCCTGAAATGAAAACGGTATACGTCTACCCTTCGCCAGATAATGTAGGAAAGATTCAATACAAGGACAAGGCCAACAACTGTTTTGTTTACAGCGCCAAGGAAGTCGAATGTCCCTCAAACGAGTCAATGATTCATACCGTTCCTATTCAGTAGGTTTACTCTTTTTCTCTCGACAAACTATTTTGAAAATCAAAATATGTAAAAAAAAATAGATTGTCGAGAGAAAAAGAGTAAAATATATACTGCGTATAATGTATAGAAGGATTGCCAAGTAAAGGATGAATTTGGCTAAAATTGTTAAAGGCGAAACTGGGCGATATATCATGTCTATTATCCTCGGATTTGGTTTGGCCACTATTTTTAGGGTGGTATGTAAAGACAATAATTGTATAGTATTTCGATCCCCACCATTAAGTGATATTGACGATAAAATATATAAACATGACGGTAAATGTTATACTTACACAGCAAATCAATCCAAATGTGATTCGAAGAAAAAAAGCGTCGATGTAAGTGATTCGAGTTATCGGTGAACTACATGCTATACCTATACATGATCAATTATCAAAAAAGAGGAAAAATATTTTATGTGTATATGTGTAGTATACACATAAAATGTCATCATCATCATCATCATATGCTCGCATATCTCATAAAAAAGTAAGGTCTCGGCGATATAGTAGTAGTAACAAGAAGAATAAGAAAACATTGCGTTATGCGAAAGCAAAAGGCTACCACAGAAATAAAAAAGGGAAAAATGGAAGACGTAGTGTAAAACATGGAGGAGGAGTTGAGAATATTAATGATGTTAATAACGTTGATGCCAAACGCCGGCGATTATCTATGAATTATCACGAATTGTGTAATAATAGTAATAAACCCATTGACTGGATTCACGAAGCGCCAAATAATGGGTGTAAGGATAATACATTGGAACCAAAAAAACTTGGCATCGGTACGAGAATCGATAGGTTTGGACCTCCAACAGGAAGTTATTTTAGCCCATTCAAAAATGATGGAACACCCTATTCATACATGTCTCGTTCGTTGCCGTATATCAATAATATTGAGTTTTGTGTAAAAGAATACAATGAGGTATACGATATGCCGAAACATATATATCATGTATACAAGGTATTGAAAGAGTTTACAGTTAATTCATGTACTGCTTCCAAGGCATTTGGTGCTCCAGGTGGTGCAATACAATATATAGCAGTTGTTGATGAAACTAAAACGAATAACCCTACTACCATGACAATTAATCAACTAATTGCCGAAGGTTTCATTATAGAATTAACTGACGACGAGTATACAAATGAAAACATAAAACTCCCTCCCTTTTCTCTCAATAACGAGTATGTAATCGCATAACACTGCTACAAGATTATACCGTTTAGTCGATGTTCGTTTTTATGAAGAAAAATATATAATTATGTGTTGTATAGGAAAGAACAATATATAATTTAGACCTTGAAAATATATATATCGAGAGAAAAGCAAGAATGTCGTCCGATTCAACCAATATTTTCGATTTACCTTCAAATGGAAGTAATAACATAGCACTTACCATAAACGAATCTCCTAATCAGCAGCAGCAGCAGCAGCAGCAACAGCAGCAACAGCAAACATATTCACCATCTATTCATTCATCTGGTGGTGGGGGGGTTAATGGAGGAGTTAATGGAGGAGTTAATGGAGGAGTTAATGGAGGAGTTAATGGAGGAGGAGTATCTTTGGACCAAACAACAATCAATCAAATCGTTAATGGATTACAACAAGCCAGTTCAACGGGTGCGACACAATTAAAGCCCCGAGATATTCCGCAAAACACTCAACAATTGACCCAAGATCCGCAAATCCAGCCCAATTATATGCCTCAAACACCCGAATCAATGAATAATAATTACATCGACGAGTTCGATACCAATGAAGATATTGTTAATAATTACAACAAATACCATAATCGCTCAAACAATCTCGATCGCGTATACGACGACCTTCAAATCCCCATACTGATTGCGGTTCTATTTTTCATGTTTCAACTTCCCATTTTTAGCAAATTGTTATTTAATTACTTTCCTGTATTATTTTTCAAGGACGGGAACATTAATATATACGGGTATGTTTTCAAAAGCGCATTGTTCGGAACTCTTTATTTCATACTGGCAAAAATAGTGTCGCAATTCAATACGTTTTAGGTTGTTTTGTTTTGTTTTGTTTTGTTTTGGAACGGACGGACTTTTTTACTTCTCTCGTTTACTCGATTTGAAAAGTGAAGCAAATAATGATTTTCGTGTTTTCGTTTTCGTTTTCCTCATTCTTCTTGTTTTCCTCATTCTTCTCGTTTTCTCCCCATCCCCCTCCTCCCCCCTTATTATTTTTGATGATGATCCTTTAGATGACTCGTTTGTAGACAAAACCCCAGATTTCAATTTATCGCCTGGACGATACCGTAAAAAACTCGCTTCGTATTCAGGTGTCCCAGACTTACCCTTTAACTCCATATATTTCTCGGACTTGTGTGCCCTCATTTCCTCCAGCGTTTCTTGATGTCCATAACAATTGATACTAAATCGCCGCAACAATCCTCGCTGATTCAACCTATTCTGCTGCTGAACCTTGAATAAATACTGTGAAATACATAGAATGCGGTCAGTATCGTAATAGTCCCGCGATGTGTATAAAAACGCCAAGTAGAAACTCAACATGGTATCAATGGA
>Ga0214919_10011163_pt1 | contig 11230 bp, 6 predicted proteins | sample LL1503_MetaG_FD_177994 | JGI IMG/M metagenome (GOLD analysis project Ga0214919, IMG submission 177994) | Freshwater microbial communities from Lake Lanier, Atlanta, Georgia, United States - LL-1503 | ecosystem: Environmental > Aquatic > Freshwater > Lake | place: USA: Georgia | collected 2015-03-15
AGTTGCAACCATTGCTGCATTCATTATTGGGCGACACGTTTGTTGTGGATTCAATTGCAATGGCTTTGCGATTGGCCGCCGGAGATTTCCGCGGCGCCACATTGGTGAGTCGATGCGGAGCCATGCTGGATCATCGCGGTCAAATACACATGACCGGCGCGCGCGCGTTGCGCTCTGGCGTGTTGGCCCGTCGCGTGGAGCGTGGCGAACTTGAGGCCGCGATTGGCGCAATTTCAATTGAAATTTCCATGGCCGAGGGCGACCTTTCTGGTCTCACCGAGGAATCCAAAATCGCAGCCGCGCGGCATCGTGAAGCCGACGAGAGCATGAAGTTGTCCATGCGTAAACGACTTGACGCCCAGTATCAAGCCGATCGCTTGGAGCAACTCGCATCGCGCGTGCGTCACGATCGTGATCGCACCGAATTGGAACGACACGAAGCCGATCGTCGCCTGCGTGAAATTGACACCGAGCGCAGCGATGGCGCCGCCAAGGTTGCAAGCTTGGATCGATTGTTGTCGGATGAGCGAACCGCGATCGCCGTTGCGACCGAAGCCGCGTCCGGCATTCGCCACTCGCTTGAGACGGCCAACGAGGCTTTCTCCAGCGCACGCACGCGTGTTGGCGAATCGGGCGCCCTGCTTCAAGGTCGACAACGTGAACGCCGTCTGCTTGAGAATGCATTTGACGAGGCGAAATTGCAGGACGCCGATCTTCAATCCGAGTCAGAGCGTCGCGCCGAAAGATCCGAGGATCTGGCCCGTCAGCAAGCCGAAGCCGAAGCCGAGAAATCCGCCGCGGCCAATCGTCAACAAACTGCGGCGGCGCAAGTGGGCGTTGTGGTTGAGCAACTTGAGCAAGCCGTGCAACTGGCGGAGCAACTTTCAGAGGCGCTACGCATTGTCAGAGACGAAGCCAGCCGCGTGGAGCGAGATCATTCCGAAGTGGAAATGAGCCGCCGCGAGGCCGAAGTGCGCCGCGAATCAATCGAGGAAAATTCACTCGCCGAACTTACGATTGATTTGTCCGCGGGTTATATCGACTACATGACCGAGCGCGCAACGCCGGAATTCATGACTCCCGACCGAGAAGCCGCCAGCCGCGAGGCCGAGCAACTGCGCGTGGAAATCAAGGCGCTTGGCAATGTCAACATGGAGGCCATCGACGAACTCTCGCAACTTGAGGGCAAGAACGAGGAGTTGGCCAAGCAAGTTGGCGACATTGATCTAGCGCGCGCCGGCTTGAACGAGTTGGTGGTGAAATTGGACGATGTCAGTCGCCGCAAGTTCAAGGAAACGTTCGAGGCCGTTCGCGAACGCTTCGCCGGCAATGACGGAATGTTCCGCCGACTCTTCGGCGGCGGCAGCGCGGACTTGTATTTGATTCCAATGGAGAACGGCGAAATTGATTGGCTTGAAAGCGGCGTGGAAATTCGCGCCAAGCCACCGGGCAAAGAGCCCCGCGTGATCAGTCAACTTTCTGGCGGCGAAAAAACCATGACCGCCGTGGCGTTGCTCATGGCGATTTTCCGCAGTCGACCAAGTCCGTTTTGCATTCTGGACGAAGTTGACGCCGCCCTGGACGAGGCCAATGTGGAGCGATTCACCAAGGCGCTGCCACCATTCTTGGACCGAAGCCACTTCATCATTATCACCCACCATAAACGCACAATGCAGGCTTGCCATGAACTACACGGCGTCACCATGGCGGAGCGCGGCGTGAGCCGGCGCGTGACCGTGAAGGTGGATCAGGTGGGCGAGGATGGTAAAATTGCCGCTTCCGCCACGGAAACTCCAGTGGCTTAATATTTTTAGGCAAATGTAAAATTATTCCACTTTGGATTTGAAGTAGACAAAGCACAAAGTATGGTTGCAATGCCGCCTGATGGGCGGAGCGCTCGGCGGGTCTCCGAGTTGCGCACTGAGCCCTTGTGGGGGTTGCAGTGTGATTCGCTCCGAATATCAGGCGGCGTTGTTTTTTATAAAGCCAACATCAATTTCGCGCTTGAGATTTCTCACGCGGGCAGACGCTTGATCACCGCGTCGGCGAATTGTTCGGTGGATAATTTTCCGCCAATGTCGCCAGTTTTTTCGCCATCTTGCAACGCGCGATCGTAGGCGGAACGAATGTGATCGCCAATGATTTTGAGCTTAGGAAGATCGCGCGTCACAGCCAAATGATTCAACATCATCACTCCGCTCATCAACAAACTCAGCGGATTCGCGATGCCCTTGCCAGCGATGTCGGGGGCAGATCCGTGCACCGCCTCAAAGACGGCGTACTCATCACCAAAGTTTGCGCCAGGCGCCACGCCCAAGCCGCCGATCAAACCTGCGGCAAGATCGCTGACAATATCGCCATATAAATTTTCCATCAAGATCACGTCAAAGCGCGTCGGGTCCTGTACAAGGCGCATGCACGCTGCGTCGATGATCAATTCCTCGTAGTGGATCTTGCCCAGCCATTTCTGCGAAACTTCTTTGGCGCATCGAATGAACAAGCCATCGCTCATCTTCATGATGTTGGCCTTGTGGAACACTGAAATCTTCTTGCGACCGCGGTCGTTGGCATATCGAAAGGCGAACTCCGCGATGCGGCGGCTTGCAAGTTCGGTGGCAACTTTCAAACTTGTGACAACGCCGGGCGTAATTTCATTCTCAATGCCCGCGTACAAGCCCTCTGTATTTTCTCGAACCACCACAAGGTCCACATTTTCAAAGCGCGTGGGCACACCAGCCAAACTGCGGATGGGTCGGACCGCTCCATACAAACCAAGTGTTTTGCGCAACGCGACATTCACGCTGGAGAAACCCGTTCCCACCGGCGTGGTGCATGGACCTTTCAAGGCCACGCGATGCTCCCGAATGGCGGCAAGCGTGGATTCGGGCAAAGTGCTTTTGGAACCGCCCTGCACCGCGGCAAGTCCGGCGTCATGGCGCAGCCATTGGATGTCCACCTTGGCGGCGGCGAAAATGCGGCATACCGCCGCGGAAACTTCGGGTCCAATACCATCACCAGGAATAAGAACTGCTTGAATTGTCATAATTTTTTTCAGCGTGAGATTGTGCGAGGGAATCAGGATAGCATCCATCAGCGACTTGCTACATGAGTGAGCCAATCCTTATCGATGTCTTGATTGTTGGCGGCGGTGCCGCGGGGCTTTTTGCGCTTCATGCTTTGCGCGGCGCGGGCGCTTCTGTGCTTCTAGTAGAGAACAACTCCTTGGGGTTTGGCCAGACCACTTCAAGCCAAGGCATTTTGCATGCGGGTGTGAAATATTCCCTGGGCGGCCTGGCAGGTGACGACGCAAAAGAGGCCGCGGATGCCGCGCATCAATGGATTCAATTGTTGGATGGAGCGAATGCGCACTTGCGCAACGTTCGGGTGCTCACGCGCCAATGTTATTTGTGGAGGACATCAACCTTGCGTGGCGCGGCGGGAATGTTGGGCGCCAAACTTGCGCTTAAGACCAAGCCAAAAGTTATTGCAAGCGGCGATCGACCTGGCTGGCTTGATGGCGTTGGCGGCGAGGTGTTGACGTTGGGCGAAACCGTGATCGATCCGCGCTCCCTGCTACGCGAACTTTCCACTCCGCATGCGCATGCGATGCTTAAAGGCAATGTCACAAGCATCACGCCGCGGACAAGCGATGTGGAGGTTGAGATTGAAAGTTCCAGGCGCGTGCGTGTTCGCGCGCGCCATGTGATCTTGACCGCGGGAATTGGCAATCAAGACATGGTGGGATTGTCCCACACGCCCAACGTGTCCATGCAACAGCGGCCACTTCGACAAGCCATGATTCGTGGAGCATTGCCGCTGGTGTTTGGTCATTGCATTGATGGCGCCAAAACAAGAATCACAGTGACCAGCGATGTATTCGCCGCGCCAGATGATGTGAAAAATGCTGGTCACGCAAGCGCGGCCAACGATGTGGTGTGGCATGTGGGCGGCCAAATCGCCGAGGACGGGCCACGTATGGGCGACAAGGAATTTCTGGAGTACGCCACGGGCGAAATATGCCGCTGCATTCCCGGCGTTTCATTGAAAGAGTGTGGCTTTGCAAGTTACGACGTCACGCGCGCCGAGCCACGCACTGGCGATGGAAAGCGACCCCCCACGGGATTCTGCCGCACGCAGGATCGAATCACCACGATTTGGCCGGTGAAACTTGTTTTGGCACCCAAGATGGCCGCGCAACTTGTGAAAGACATGGAGCCATCCACACACCCTCAAATCACATTGCCAATGGATCTGCCGCGGCCAGAATTGGCGCCGCGCCCATGGGAAACAGCGCGTTGGAGCGCGCTTGTATGAGTGACCACAATTCTGAGGCGAATACTTTCAATGACACGCCCGCGCCAAGCGTGTTGAATATTCCCACGCGCACGGCGTCTCGAATGCATCGGGCCGTGCCAGTGATTGGCTGGGGCGCGTTCAAGATTGGCCGCAATCAAGGCGCGAAATATCCAAACGCGTTTGATATTCCAAGCGAGGCGGACGCGATTGCCTTGGTGCGTGAACTGATCAAGGACGGAGTGCGATTGATTGACACGGCACCGGCGTATGGACTAAGCGAGGAGCGCTTGGGAAAGTTGTTCGCAAGCTTGCCAACTGAATTGAGATCCGAGTTATTTATCAGCACAAAAGTTGGCGAGACATTTGTGGACGGAATCTCGAGCTTTGATTTTTCACCGGACGCGACCACCGCCAGCGTGGCGCGAAGTTTGGCAAAACTCAATTGCGCCTTTGTTGACGCTGTGTTTGTGCACTCCAACGGAAGCGACAAGGACATCATTCAAGACAGCGGTTGCGTTGAAGCTCTTGGCGATTTAAAAAATAAATCGGTCATTGGAAGCGTTGGCTTCTCGTCAAAAACTATTTTGGGCGGCGAAATCGCTTTGAAACATCCGATGATCGACGCGGTGATGTTGGAGATTCATCCTGACGCCACGGACATGTTGACATTGCTGCCGTTGGCGCATGAACTCGGCAAAGCTGTGTTTGTGAAAAAGCCGCTTGCAAGCGGCACGCTGGATCCAAAAATTGCTTTGCCTTGGTTGTTGGCGCACAAAAACATCACAAGCGTTGTGATTGGCGGACTGAATCCGCGGCGCCTGCGTGATAATTTTATGATGGCTTCGCTGGCGAAGTGACTGGCGTTGTGCTTGGAGAAGTGGTTGGCGAAGTGCTTGGCGTGGTGTTTGGTTTAGTGATTGGAGCGGTTGTGGATGGCGTTGACATTGGAACACTTGCGCCACTCGTTCCATTGGTTGAACCAGGCTTGCTCGTGGATGTGGGGCTTGCAATTGGCTTAGTTTCCAACGTGGACTTTGGATTTGTCGGTGACGCGGTCTTCGCGCCAGCCTGTGGCTTTGCGGGAATAGTTAATTTTGTTCCCACCACAAGATCCGCGGGATCTGCGCCAATGACTTTCTTGTTGGCTTCATAAATTAAATTCCAGTGCTTGGAATCACCGTACACCTTGTTGGAAATTTGCGAGAGTGTGTCGCCCGAAACAACTTCATATTCCTGCGCGGCCCCCGCCACCGTTGCTCCGCTTGTGGTTGGCGCGGCAGTTGTTTTTACAATCACAGCGTCCTTGGCTGGAATATTCAGTTTGGCGCCAATCTTTAAAGTGCTTGGGCTCAAACCAGGATTCGCCTTGACGATATTTTCCCAACCTTGCGAAGTGCCCCAATATTGTTTGGCGATAGAGCTTAATGTGTCTCCCGCAGCAACAACATGAACGGTGGACGCTGGGGTTGCACTCGCTGAATTTTTTCCAGAGACAGAGTTTGTGGAAGATGAAGTTGGAACAACGCTCGGAGATGTGGCTGGAGTAGCGGATGGAGTTTGAACTTTTCCAACCGCGCTCGAAGTTGCTCCAACAGCGACGCCGCTGGTTGGAACTGGCGCGATTGTGGCGGGACTTGGCGCCGTGCCGACAGATTTGGCCGCTGTTGATGCGGCCGGAGCACCGCCTTTGATGGTTGATGAAACTGATGTTGGCGCTGAAGCCGCATTGGAGCTTGAAGCTTGTCCCGCAACAGCGGTGCCAACAACCACGCCCGAAGCCGTGGCTGGAGTGAATCCAGGCAAATTGCTGGGGAGCGGCTGCATGGGCGCGTTGTCCGGCGCGAAACCCGCTGGAATGTTTGATGATGTTGACGATGGAACCGCGGTGGTTGGCGCGAAGCTTGGAGCGCTTGGCGCTGAGGATGCGCTCACAGAAATAGGCGCCGCGGGAGCCAAACTGGATGAAACTTTTACATCCTCAAGAGGCTTGCCTTCGTCGGCAGAAACTTTAGGACCCACTTGCTTGCGCACATCCAATTTTTCCAAGGCTGGCTTGGTGGGCGCGAACCACGCGTAATACAAACCGGCGGCTGCGAAGGCGAGAACGATGACGGCGAGCAATGCGCGGAGAGGTTTGTTCATTGTGTTCCTTATTTGAGTGAGGCCTGGAAATTTATTTTACGCGGGCAACGCTTTTGCATTGGCGCGTGAATCGGAAGCTGACATTTCTTGAGCTGTGGGATCTTCATCTTTTCGATACACAAGAGTTGCCGCGATGGCGACGCTTGAGAAGGTGCTCACCAAAACTCCAACAAAGTAAACATATCCAAACGGACGAAGACCGGCACCGCCCAATTCAAACAAAATCAGGGCGGTGACAACTGAGTTTCCGCCGGTGAGCACGGTGCGGCCAAAGCTTTGATTGATACTTGAATTCACAACCTTGCGCGTGGCGTAGTGCGCCTTGCCACGATTTTCGCGCACACGATCAAGAATCACGACCGTGTCATTCAAGCCGTAACCAAGCACCGTGAGCAAACCGGCGACCACGTTCAAATCAATGCGGAAATCGCTGATGGATAAATACGCGCCCAAACTTGTGCGGGAAATCATTCCACTGAACGCCAACGCGCCCAAGCAAACAATCATGTTGAACACCAAGGCCAAGATTGTGGAGAAGGAGAATCGGAACGATCCGAATCGCACCCAGATGTAACCCAACATGAGCAAGAGACTGATTGCAACCGCAACCGTCGCATTGGCCACAAGACTTTGCGCCACGCTTGGACTGAAACTGCTCACTTGATCGAGCGTTGTTCCCTGTCCGAGCGCAGTGGAAAGCAACTTCCATTCCGAGGCGGCAAGGGCCGAGTCCCAAATTTCAAATGGGGACTTCAATGAGTTGATGGTTGAATCTGAAACCAACACAACAACTGTGCTGAACCCATTTTCTCCTGATGCAAGTTTGACAGGATCAAATCCAATCACATCGCACTCTCTTCCAGCTTGCGCCGAGAAGTCAGGCTGATTGCGCAATCGGGTCATTCTCTGTTTCAGATCCACAGTTGTGACTGGCGGATCAATACCGTCAATCACCAATGCGACGCCGCCGCGATAATTTCCAACTGGACGATCCATGCCAGCGCGTCCAATGCTGGCGCCAATGGTGTCGCGTTCCAATGGGAATGTGTGTTGCGCATGCGCGGAATCTGTGGAACCGTTGAACTTGGACGGCAATTGCGCGTCCATTTCACTGGCGAATGCCTTCACCACCGCGTTGGTCACAGTTGACGTGATCTTGCTCTCATCAGCTTGAGCGGACGGATTTGGAATTTTAATTTGGAATGTCGCGGCCTTGAAATCAGCCGTCTGCTCGCCAACCGTCAACGCCGTTGAGGCGCCGAGTTCGCGCAAAATAACATCGTCAGGATTTTTCGCGCCAATTCCCTGTACCCGCTCCTCTACTTCGGAACGCGAAAGCAACAAGTGACCGGCCGCATTGGCGGCCTCGCCTGGCTTTGCCATGCGCGTGGTCATGGTGATTGAAACACCGCCACGGAATTCGGTTTCAAAAATATCGGAGCCACGATGGATGATTCCAAACAAACACACCACCGCCAAGATAAATGCGCCGCCAACGAGAACGGAACGAATGCGAATCCAGTCGATGGCTGGCAACAACACGCGCGCCACACCTGGAAATACAATCGCCAACATTGGCAATTTTTTCTGTCCCAACCAATCAGTCCAAACGGACAAGAACACGCGCGTCACCCACAAGCCTGTGATAAATGTGGCGAACACACCGATGGCCATTGTGATTCCGAAGCCCTTGACTTCGGTGCCCGCGAACAAAATCAGAATGGAGCAAATAATCAAATTGGCGATATTTCCGTCAAAAATAGCCGCGAAGGCGCGTTGAAAACCCAAACGAATCGCGTTGCGCAGCGGCTCCTTGTTGATCACCAACTCTTCGCGAATGCGCTCGTAAATGAGAACGTTTGCGTCGACCGCGATCGCCATACTCAGCGCGACTCCGGCCAAGCCAGGCAACGTAAATGTGGCGTCCATGAAACTCATCACGCCAAAAATAAGAAACGCGTTGACGATAAGCGAAAGATCCGCGATGCCACCAGCCACCAAGTAATACAAAATCTTGACGATGGCCAGCACCAAAGTTGAAAGCGCAACCGCGTACAAACCACGCTGCAAATTGTCAGAACCAAGCGACGGTCCAAGCACATTCACCGATACTGGTTCGGGACTCAGTTGACCCTCAAGCGCGCCAGCGGAGAGCACGCGAATGAGATATTTAATTTCCTCCTCGTCAAAACTTCCAGTGATTTGTCCGCTACCTGCGATACGACTTTGCAGATTGGGGGCCGTGTACACCTGGCCGTCAAGCACAATGGCCATGGCGCGTCCAACGTGTGGCCCGGTGAGTCGACCCATTTCCTGGCCGCCCGCGGTGTCAAGTTTGAATGAAACACTTGTGCGACCAAGCTCATCCACTCCACGCGATGCGCGCTCCATGCTCCACGAATGACCGTCACCAGAATGGGTTAGAATTTTGTCCGGTGAAGTGGCCAACAGCAGATAAGGTTTTCCGTCGTAACTTGCGCCGATCAAATCACGGTTGGCAAAATAACCAGCGGGATCTCGCAGCAGCGCGTCAATTTGCGCCGGAGTTTCACCCCACTGCTTTGGATCGTTGATGGGAAACCATGCAGCGACCGCGCTTTGCGCGCCAGTTGGACCGCGTTCTGTGAGTTCCTTGCGCATCTGCTCCGGATTCACGCCCTCGGGCATGCGGTTGCTCATGGCAATTCTAAAATCAAGAACGCCAGCGCCGCGGAAAAGTCGTTTCAAATCTTCGGGATCATCAAGGCTGGTGCGAACCGCCTCATATTGCGCGAATGCCGCCAAGGCAGCGTCCAAGTCCTTTGAGGAACCAGGAAACTCAGAACGAATCACAGCGAGGCCGCGCTCACGATCGCTCAGGCCCATTTTGGGCGCGCCATTTTCATCAAGCACAACTACTCCAGCCGCGTCACGTATTGGTCGTGGTGCGCGCTCCAAAGAGAGCACGCGAACAAATCGCGATTCACTCAAGCCTTTGCCCGCCACGCCAGTCATTTGCGATTCAAGATCCAGCTCGGCTTTTGCCAGTGCTGTTTCCGCGCTCGCCACATCGGCGCCAGATTTTGTCGCCTCGGCCAATGCGGATTGCGCGGACTTCATTTGATTGAAGGCGGATTGCAACTTCGTGATTCGTTCCTTGAATAAAGGATCACTGCCACCAAATCGCTCGGCGGCCGTTCCCGCGTTCAGAGAATCATTCAACTCAGTCGCGTCAATTCCGCTTCTGCGCACGAGCTCCGTCAATGCTTCGCGAAATACGGATTGCTTCTGGCGAACCTCATCGCCTGGAAGTGGCATGACCACTTCAATGCGGTCGCGGCCTTGAGGCACAAATGAAATATCAAGCACACCAGTTGGATTAACACGCTGCTTCAGAACGTCGATGACTTGCTTCAGCACTTGCTCCGGACGGGCGCTGGGCGGCATTTTGACCGCGTACACCAAACTCACGCCACCGCGAAGATCCTTGCCAAGGCGCAGGGTTTTGTTGAGTGGCCAGACACTCCAAATGAGCGCCACGGTGAGAGCAATGATAAACGTTACTTGAAGTGCGAGCCGATTCATTCAAACCCTTTCACAGAATTACTCTGAGAGATGTATCCAAAAATTGAACTGTGTTTAAAAACTTATTTCAACAAAATAGAATTGACATTCATGCGGACATTATAAATTTGTCTTGGTTGCCGACTCCACAGCTGTTTCATTGGCCGCGGGCTGCAAGATCGTTGTGATGGCGTCGCGGGTGAATGTGAGTTTGGTCTCACGGCCCTCATCAACACGCAACACAACAACATCGGGCTTGACTTCAACAACGCTGCCAATGATTCCACCCGCGGTGACCACGCGGTCATTCTTGCGAAGTTCGGAAAGCATTTTGGCGCGGGCCTTCTTTTGCTTGCGACCACTGAGCGTGCTGAAGAGAACCATCATCACAAGAACTGGAATCAAAATCCAAAACATGTCGCTACCTGGTGGCGCGGGTGGCGCGCCTGTTGGCGTTGCGGTGGCGACGCCATTGACCATTGTTGGTGCGGGCGTGGCTGGTTGACCCGCGAGCGATGGACCAGGACCAATTTGAGCTTGTGCAAACGCAATCAGATGTGTCATTCAGTATCTCCATCAAGGCCTTGGGGGCTGGCCGCGATACACGGCCACGCCTCTTTCAGCGAAGACCACGCATTGCAACCGATTGCCCGCCGAATGTCTAGCAGCAGTCTTTGATAGAAACGAATGTTGTGCAGGCTGGCCAAGGTGGGACCAAGCATTTCCCCCGCCATAAACAGGTGTCTGAGGTAGGCGCGGGAAAATCCGCCGGCGCAAGTTTCGCAGTCACAATCCGCTTCAATTGGCTCTGAATCAGCCGCATGGATGGCGTTGCGCAGCCGAACCGGCCCCCGCCTTGTGAAGACCAAACCGTTGCGCCCGTTGCGAGTGGGAAGGACGCAATCAAACATGTCCACGCCCGCCGCAACGGCCATGACAATGTCGTGCGCGTATCCCACGCCCATCAAGTAGCGCGGCTTGTGCTCTGGCAACTTGCTGGCGGTGAATTGCACCACGTCGCAAATAGCCTGGGTGCTTTCGCCGACAGCCACGCCGCCAATGGCGTAGCCGGGCAAGTCAATTTGTTGCGTAAGTTCAAGACTGCGCGCGCGAAGTTCCAAAGATGTTCCACCTTGCACAATTCCAAACAGCGCTTGATCGCTTTTACGCGCGTGCGCTTTGTTGCAACGCTCCAACCACAACGCGCTTCGCTCAATAGCTTGCTCAACGCGCTTGATGGAAGTTTCGG
>Ga0214919_10011164_pt1 | contig 11230 bp, 12 predicted proteins | sample LL1503_MetaG_FD_177994 | JGI IMG/M metagenome (GOLD analysis project Ga0214919, IMG submission 177994) | Freshwater microbial communities from Lake Lanier, Atlanta, Georgia, United States - LL-1503 | ecosystem: Environmental > Aquatic > Freshwater > Lake | place: USA: Georgia | collected...
AAGGCCTGATTTTTCCCGGGCGCAGTCACGGGTAGTTGGGAGAGACGAGTTTTAGAATCTGGAGAGACGAAGAAGCAGGATAGACGATAGACGGCGATTTAATGCTTTTACGTCTCTCGTCTCTCGCCTGGCGTCTCTCGGCGAAGCACGTCTCTCGTCTCTCGCCCGGCGCCTCTCGGCTTTTAGTCCGCCCTGATCCCCGCTTCCTTCACGATCTTTGCATATCGGCCCATCTCCGAGCGGATATGTACATTGAACTGCTCGGGCGTGGAGGGGGCAGGATACAGCCCCTGTGAAATCAGTTTGGCGCTGACTTCCGGCAGTTTCAAAACGCGCCCAGTGTCAGCGCTGATCTTAGCAACGACGTCCGCAGGGGTTCCCGCCGGCACGACGAATCCCCACCAAGTGATCACTCCCAAGCCACCTCGAAGAAAAATAGCGAAAAGTGATAAAGTCGCAGATCTGTTAGTCGCAAAGCAACGAGGAGCATCAAATGAAAGAAGTCATGGGCGTAATCAGCCCCGAGGGGCTGCCGCAAGGCGCGATCAGTAACGTCGCCCGCCATCTCGACACGCTCGACGGCAAGACCATCGGCGAGGTGTACAACAACCACTTCAAAGGCGAGCTGATGTTTCAGACGTATCGCCGGTTGTTCAAGGAAAAATACAAGAACGTCAAAATAATTCCCTTCACCGAATTTCCGATCGTGTACGTGGGCGGGGACGCGGAGTCGCAAAAGAAGATCGCCAAAGAGATCGCGGAGCTCGCGAAGCTGAAAGGCGTCGACGCGATCATCACCGGCAACGGGGGTTGAGGGACCTGCACTCCGTCCTCGGTGAGGCCGGCGGTAGAGTTGGAAAAGGCGGGGATCCCCAGCGTGGTGATCACCACGACCGGGTTTACGACCATCGCCAAGGCGATGGCGAAGGCCGAAGGCATGGCCGACGTGAGGATAGGCGAGTACCCGGGCACGGTAGGCGTGCATCCCGAAGAGCTCGTCATCAAGAATGTAGAGGACGTCCTGTTCGGCCGCATCGTCGATCATCTGACCAAGCCGCGCGATGGCGGCAGCGGCGTAGCGCCTGCCGTTGCGCGCAAGGCCGCCGAAGTCATTTATGAAGGCAGCTTCGAAGACGTCAACGAATACTTCCGCAACCAGGGCTGGACGGACGAGTTGCCCATCATCCCGCCGACCAAAGAGCGCGTCGAAGCGTTCCTGAAACACACCGACCGCGCGCCGGATGAAAAAATCGCGGTGCTGCCGCAGGCCAACCTGGTGGCGACGCCGCGGAACATCGCGGCCAACGGCGTGATGGCGGGCTGCAGCCCTGAATGCATGCCGCTGTTGATCGCGCTGGTCGAGGCGATCGCGGACAACACTTACAACCTCGCCAATATCGGCACGACGTGGGGCGTGTTTCCTTTTCTGCTCGTCAACGGGCCCGCCGTCAAAAAAATGGGCATAGAGAGCGGCGCGCACCTGATTTCGAAAGGCAACAACCCGGCTATCGGCCGCGCCATGGGCCTGATCATCAAGAACATCGCCGGCTACCGGCCGGGCCGCAATTACATGGGCACGTTCGGCTACCCGCAGAGTTTCACGGTGGCCGAAAACGACGACGAGAACCCGTGGGATCCGTTCCACGTCGAGCAGGGCTTCAAGAAAGAAGACAGCACGGTGACTGCATGCGCGAGCGTGACCTGGGGCTGGGCGCCGGCGATCTACGGCACGCCCGACAAGACGGCGGCGCAGACCGCGCTTGAATTCCTCAGTATCGAACTGACCAAGAAACCCTGCCTTGCCCGGTTTGCGGAACGCGGGCCGCGGGGCTTCAAGAATATGGTCACGATCCTGATGGCCCCGTCGGTGGCAAAAGCACTGGCCGGTGCCGGCTACACGAAACAGATGATCCGCGAATATATCTACGAGCATGCGCGGGTCACGTACCGCGAGCTCGAGTTCCTGCTCAAGTACGGGCACTCCGAGGCGTTTACGATTCCCGATGCGGTGGAGCGCGGGATCTATCCGAAAGAATACCTGGTGGGGCCGGATGACCTGGTGCGGGTAGTGCCGAGTCCCGACGTCATCCACATCGTGGTGTGCGGCGATCCCAACCGCAACCGCACCATGGTGCTGTGGGGCGGCTACGTCAATCCGGTCACGAGGAAGATGACGTTTCCCGCTTAGAAGGCATCTCAAAAGAACAACTCGGACAAGCAACCGCCGATGGACGCCGATTAACGCCGATATAAATCCAGACCTGACCTGGAACCAACTTCAACTCTCTTGAGTTTATCTGCGTTTATCGGCGGTTCCAAATTGATTTTGAGAGCCGCTTCTAAAGCCAACTCTAAAACACGACACCGACAAGCAACCGTCGATGGACGCCGATTAACGCCGATATAAATCCAGACCTGACCTGGAACCAACTTCAACTCTCTTGAGTTTATCTGCGTTTATCGGCGGTTCCAAATTGATTTTGAGAGCCGCTTCTAAAGCCAACTCTAAAACACGACACCGACAAGCAACCGCCGATGGACGCCGATTAACGCCGATATCAATCCAGACCTGACCTGGAACCGAGGCCAAATCCCTTGAGCTTATCTGCGTTCATCTGCGTTCATCGGCGGTTCCAAATTGTTTTTCAAATCGCTTCAGGTTTTCAGAAACTCGGTTAACTCGCCGTACACCAGATCCGGCACCTGTTCCGCCGGATAGTGCCCGCACGGCAGTGGAACGAACTTCTTGATGTTCGCCGCGTAAATCGGCCACGCGGCGCGCGCGTCGAACCATTTGTCGGTGTGGCTTTTCGCGCCCCAGGTGACGAGCGTCGGGCACTGGATCTTGCGCCCCGCCTTGAGGTCCGCTTCGTCCATTTCGAAATCGAGCGTCGCGCCGGCGCGGTAGTCCTCGCACACCGCGTGCAGGTTCTCCGCGGTGCAGCAGCGCCGGTATTCGGCGAGCGTCTCCTCGGTGAAGCCGCCCTTGCCGATGCCCATGGCGGTGAGTTTCTTGTCGATGTAGTAGCGCTCCTTGCCCTCGAAGAATTTCTCCGGAATGTCGTAAGGCTGCGCCATGAAGAACCAGTGATAGGAGTTGACCGCCCACTCGCGCGTGATGTGGGTGAGGATGTAGTGCGTGGGGATGATGTCGAAGGTCGCAAGCTTCAGCACACGCTCCGGTTTGTCGAGCGCCATGCGATAGGCCACGCGCCCGCCGCGGTCGTGGCCGCCCAGGTAGAACTTGTCGAAGCCGAGATGGCTCATCACGTCGAACTGGTCTTCGCCCATGCGGCGGTAGGTGTAATTGCTGTGGTCGGGCAGGCCGCGCGGCTTGCCGCTGTCGCCGTAGCCGCGCAGATCGGTGGCGACCACGGTGTAGTTTTTCGCCAGCAGCGGCGCGACGATGTGCCAATGCACGTGCGTGAGTGGGTTGCCGTGCAAAAGGAGCAGGGGCGGGCCGTTGCCGCCGATGACGCCGTGGATTTTGACTTGCGGGTCGCTGGTCTGGATGTCGAACTTCCTGAAGCCTTCGTACACTGTGAACTCCTGAATGAAAAAACCGGATTGGATTTGTGAACCGTCGAAGCTACCTTTACCGCAGCATTGCAGTCAAGCAGTCCAAACTGTGCAGTCGGACAAGCAACCGCCGATGAACGCCGATTAACGCCGATATAATTCCAGACCTGACTTGGAACCGATGACAAGCCCTCTCAGATTATCTGCGTTCATCGGCGTTCATCGGCGGTTCCAAATTGATTGAGAGACAGTAGCTAGTAGTGCGGCGGGATTTCCTCGCGCGGATCCTGCGGATCGGCGGACGCCGAGTTTGCCTGATCGCGCAGCGCCGCCAGCTCACGCTGCAACTGTTCGATCTGCGACTGCTGGCGATAGACGGTCTTGTTCAGCTCTTCGAGCATGTCTTCTGCCAGACTTAATTTGGCTTCGATTTCTTCGAGGCGGGATTCCATGGGGCTCCTGCGGGCAATGGCAACTACTCAAGCGAAGGGGCTTTCCAGCAGCGGGGTGTGTTGGTTGGGAAAGGTAACGCAAGTGCGTTATCGGCTTGTTCCCGGTAAAACCCGGCTGCTTCCCGAAGGTCACTTTCCGCATCGGGATGCAGCGAGTATCTCATCTAAATTCTACTTTCAGTCGCGCCAGGGTTTCAGGTCCAGGCAGCGGAGAAACGGCGCCGCTTTCGATTGGCGCGTTACGTCGTTCGACTTCGATCGCCCAGGCGTCTTCGATTGCGGGATCGGCATCAAGGCTCGCAATCAGCCGTTCGACCAGACGAGCGCGACCGCCAGACGGTAACTGCAAGGCTTCGGCTTCCAGCATTTCTACGGTTGACGACATGTGTGACTCCTTGGATTTAAATTATCCAGGCCAACAGAGTGCCATAACGCAGGCATTGCGATCAAGCTGCTGCCCGATATATACCGTGTTCGCGATGCTTCACGTTCGAATCGTAGACTGGCGCTGATCGGCTGGTTTGTCTTCATCATCCGGCGCGGCGAGACGGTCGACGTTCCACAACTCCGGAACCCGGCGGGGAAAGGGCGCGCCCCCGTGTTATGGGGCGCACCCGTCGTCTACATCGATTCGACATAAGACTGCAGGCGCCCGGCTTCGGCGTGCACGGACGCGGACAGGCGGTCGATGGTCGGCCAATCGGCATGGCTGGCCGCACGTTCCATTTGGGTGCTGACATCGGCGAGCCGCAATGCGCCAACCGACCAGTTTGCACCGCTGATCCGATGCGCGGCGCGCGCGATCGCTTCTCTCTCCTGGTGCTCGACGCTTATGCTCAGAGTCTGCAAATCGGTCGCGTTGGAAGCGCACAAGTCCAGCAGCAGCTGTCGCTCCATGTCGCGGTCGAGCGCCCACATTTTCCGCAATACACGCCCATCGACCGGCGAGTCTTCGCCGAAGTCACCGATGCCCGTTGCCACACCCATTTGGGTTGCGGACATCGCCGACGCATCGGTTCGCGTTTTCTCAGCAGAGGCGCCGGCAAGCTTTTTCCTGGGCGCGCCGCCCGTCGCCTCCGCACATACTTTCAGATGAGGCCTGATAACACCGAGCAATTTCTCGCGCGTCACCGGCTTTTCAATCGAGCCCAGCACATTGATTCCGTAGCTTTTCGCCATGTCGCCGACGGAAGCAATCAGCGCGTGACCAAGACGGCTGACGAGGATGGCTGATGCGGGCACACCGCTTCGGGACATGCGCCACATGAGTTCCATGCCGTTCATTCCGGGCATGTCCAGATCGCAAATCACAACGTCGAGCCGCCCGGATGATTCCGTGAGAATCGAATAAGCGGCCTTGCCGTCTGCTGCCTCCTTCACCTCCGCGGCACCCAGGTCTTTGAGTACCCGAACCAGGTTGTGGCGCTGGAACGAGTGGTCCTCTGCCACCAAAAATTGCATATCAGACAGTTCCATGATTTTCCCTTTTTTTGATCGAATGTGCTGGTATCGCAAAAGTTGTGCCAAGCGACGCGCAGGGATTTGTGCGCATTTCGCCGGCAAAATGAAAATGCGCGCGCGACTTAAGTCACGTTTTGTTTGCAATGAAAACGTGCCGCGCGGCGTTTGCGCTGATGCGCCGACGAAACGCCGGCGCGAGTGCCCTGATTTCGACAGCAGCTCACGGCATGACTTTGACTTTTATCACGCGTGCTTGCGGCATTGGCTCATGGTTTCCCGCGACACTCGTCACCGCCGCGGCCAATGCGGATTATTCAGATAAATGGCATGGAACTTGCCATCACGAAACACCAACCAGAAGAAAGAAAATCATGAACGATCTCGCATCGAGTGCCGCCGCTCTACGCGACCCCCGGCTCATTCAGTCAAAGAGAGCCGCTGGCGACGGGGCGCGTGGCGGGCGACCAGGGCAGTTCAATTCCGCAAGCGTCATCGCCGCCTGCGCGTTGCTGCTGCTGATCTGCTTATGGAGCGGCATGCTCGTTTATCTGAAATATGAAAAGGCTTATGCGTACCGGACGGCCGAGCAGAAGGAGGCGAGCTTTGCGCGGGCCCTCGAGGAGCACACCCTCAGTACTGTGCGCGGCATCGACCAAACCACGATATTCGTCAAAGAGCAGTTCGAGCGCGCGGGCGGCCGCTTGGAGCTTGGGCGCTACGGGCAGCAGGGCGTGTTTCTCGGCAAGTTCTTCAACCTGATCGGCATCATCGATGCGGACGGCTGGTTCATCCTGTCCGACCGCCCGCTGCCCACAAGCAATCTGTCGGACCGCGAGCATTTTCTGACCCATGTGGCGACCGACACCGGCAAGCTTTTCATTTCGAAACCCGTGCTCGGACGCTCGAGCGGCAAGTGGTCCGTTCAGTTCACGCGCCGCGTCAACACGCCGTCCGGCGGCTTCGGCGGAGTCGTCGTCGCGAGTCTCGATCCCGGCTACTTCAATCACTTCTATCAATCCATCGACATTGGGGAAGACGGCGTCGTGTCGCTGGTCGGCACCGATGGCATCGTGCGGGCGCGCAGCAATGGCGGAGGTGCGTACGCCGGCCATGACCTGCGCGCGAGCCAGTTGTTTCAGGCGCTGCCGCGCAGCGACCACGGCAGCTACTATGCAACCAGCCAGATCGATGGCGTTCGCCGACTTTTCTCATACCGAAAATTGGCCGACTACCCGCTGGTGGTCGTGGTCGGCATCAGCGAGGAGACTTTGCTCAGGGAATTTTTCGAACACCGGAACGTGATGCTCGGGCTCGGGGCCCTGATTACGCTGCTGATCATCGTGGCCGGCGGCGGGCTTGCGGCGCACGCGCGCGATCAACAGCGCGTCGAGCAAGCGTTACGCATGAGCGAGCAGGAAGCCGTCTCGGCGAGCCGCATGAAATCCGAGTTCCTTGCGCGCATGTCGCATGAATTGCGGACTCCGCTGAACGGCATTCTCGGCTTCGCGGAGTTTCTGCGCGATACCGGGGAGTCCGCGGAAAAACGCGAATGGGCGACAACGATTTACGAATCCGGCTCGCATTTGCTGACGCTCGTCAATACGATCCTCGATTTGGCGAAGATCGAAGCAGGTCACATGGACGTCAATCGGCAGCCGGTCGAGCTCGAAGCCATGGTCAATCAGGTTATCGCCGTTCAACGCGCATTCGCAACGCGGAAAAACCTGCAGCTCAAGGCGAATTTCGCGCCCAGTGCGCCCAAAACCATCGACGGGGACGCAACGAAGCTGGTGCAGGTAATGAACAACCTTGTCCATAACGCGGTCAAATTCACCGAGCGGGGCAGCATCGAGGTGCATGTCCGGATGGAACCGGGCGAGGTGGTGTTCGTCGTCGCCGACACCGGCCCGGGCATACCGACGTGCGCGCTCTCTCTCGTGTTCGACCGTTTCCGTCAGATCGATTCGTTCGCCACCCGCGCGCAGAGCGGGACCGGCCTGGGCCTCGCGCTCGCCAGGGAAATGGTCGAACTGATGGGCGGCCGGATCTGGGTCAATTCCCGCACGGGCGAAGGCTCGGCTTTCCACTTCACCATTCCCTGCTTGAAAGGTTCCGCATGAATGATTCGACCTCGCGTGTGCTGATCGTTGACGACCATCCGGTGAATCGCCGGCTGGCAACTCTGCTTTTGCGCAACGCCGGCATCGACTCCGAAGAAGCCAGCAGCGGCGAAGAAGCAATGGAGAAACTCTGCGCACGTTCGTTCGCGTGCGTGCTGCTCGACGTCAATATGCCCGGATTGAGCGGCGAGCAGGTCTGCGAATATATCCGCGCCGACGAACAATTGGCCGGTCTGCGGGTCGTCGCCTATACGGCGCACGCTTTTGACTCGGAGCAGCGGCGTATTCTCGCCGCGGGCTTCGACGATCTCCTCACCAAGCCGATTACCAAGGAGCGGCTGCTCGCGGTAATCGAAGCGCGCTGACCGCCTGCGCTGCCCGGCCCTTCCACCGGCACCCGCCCGTTGTTGTCGGGCAGGCGATATTGCTGCAACGAGGGATTCGCCCAGTCTATGGTCTCGAGCGGCAGGCTGCGCGGCAAAGCCGCGAGCAGGTGGCTCGAATAATACGGAAAGCGATGCCCGCCTATCGTCGCCCCGAGCGCTTGCAACAGACGCGCGGCTTCGCCCGCCTGGGGCGATGGCGATGTTTCGGGCAGCCAAGGCGGATTTTAAATCAGCGCAGGCTCTGCGGTTCTTCTTCGTCGTGATGCGCGCCCAGCCGGTCGACATTCCACAACTCCGGAAACCAGCGAATCCACAGCGCGACGACCAATAGCGTGCCCAGTCCACCCGTGACAACCGACGCCACGGCGCCGAGCCAGGCCGCGACTACCCCCGACTCGAACTGGCCAAGCTGGTTCGCGGAGCCGGTAAAGATCGAATGCACCGAGCCGACGCGGCCGCGCATGCCTTCGGGCGTCTGCAACTGCACCAGCGACTGGCGGATCACCATGCTCACCATGTCGGAGCCGCCGAGTACGACGAGGGCGGCGAACGACAGCGCGAAGGAATGCGACAGGCCGAACACTACGGTGGCGGCACCGAACACCGCTATCGAGGCAAACAGGACGCGGCCAACGCGATGGTCGAGCGTGATGCGTATGAGCATGAGTGAAACCACCACCGCACCAATCGCAGGTGCGGCGCGCAGCAGGCCGAGGCCGGCCGGACCGACTTCGAGTATGTCGCGTGCGTAAATCGGCAGCATCGCAGTCGCGCCGCCCAACAGCACGGCGAACAGATCGATCGACATCGCACCGAGGATCACCGGCCGCTTGCGGATAAAAGCGATGCCGCCGAACAGCGACTCCATCGTCATCGGCTCGCGCGTCGGCACGGCGCTTTGCGCGAGGCGTATGCGCGCCAGCAGAATACCGGCGCCGAGAAAGCACAGCGCGCCTGCCCCGTATGCAGCAACCGCGCCCAGCAGGTAAATCAGTCCGCCCAGCGCGGGGCCGGCGATGGTGGCGGCTTTCTTCACGCCTGCCGTCCATGCGATGCATTGAGCGAATTCGCTGCGCTCGACCAGCGTCGGCATCAGCGCGCGTAGGGCAGGCGACTGAAAAGCATTTGCAACGCCGAACGCGAAGGTGCAGGCGTAGAGCATCGCGACCGGGACTGCGCCTGTGTAGCTGCCCGCTGCAATCAGCGCCACCGACCCGAACTTGACGAGCTGGCACAGGAGGGAAACGCGCCGGCGGTCGAAATTGTCCGCAATGTGGCCGGCGGGGAGTGCCAGCAGAAACTGCGGCAGGAACTGCGCGAGCCCGATCAAGCCGAGGCTCAGCGCGCTGCCGGTGAGCTCGTAAACCTGCCAGGCGACCGCGACCTGGAAAATTTCCTGGCCTAGAGAGAGCAGGGTTTCGGCGACCCAGTAGCCGGTGAACGCGGCGTTGCCGGGCGCGATGCGCTTCTTAGTCGAAGTCATCTAAAAAACCGTTCGCCCTGATGTATAGAAGGGCAAAGGCTTGTGTGCACGGGGACGCAGCGGACATTCATGCTTCGATACCTCAGCACGAACGTCCTTAATATTTTGTTGAAAAACGGCCGTCGCTCCCGTGAAGGCGGGAGCCCAGGAAATTGTGGGTCAATATATTCATCGACTTGCTGGATTCCCGCCTACGCAGGAATGACGTTTAAGAACCTGTCGGCGCATATTTCAACTAACTGTTAGTGGGATTTTGGAGATGACTAGTCAATATCTACCGCAGTGATTGCAGCAATGCGTGCGCGCCGCTCAGTCCGGCCGGATTTTCGCGGTCTTGATGACGCCGCCCCACTTGGTCATATCGGCCTTCATGAATGCAGCAAGCTCGCCGGGCGTGCCCGCCACCAGTTCCACGCCATCCGCGGCCATCTTTTCTTTTGACGCGGGCGCCAGCAGGCCGCGCTGGATTTCCGTCTGCAGCCGTTCGACGATGGCCGCCGGCGTGCCGGCGGGCGCCAGCAGCGCGTGCCAGGTGAGGACTTCGATGCCTTTCCATCCGGCTTCCGCCATGGTGGGAAGGTCGGGCGCGAGAGACGAGCGTTGCTGGCTGGCGACGGCAAGCATGCGCGTGCGGCCGGCTTCGCGGTACGGCAGCGCCGTGCGCAGCACGTCGAACATCACGTCGACGTGGCCGCCGAGGAGATCGATGCGCGCGGGTGCCGCGCCTTTGTACGGTATGTGCGTGAGATCGATTTGCGCGTTGATTTTGAACAGCTCCATGCCGAGATGGGTTGGACTGCCGCTGCCGGAAGTAGCGTAGTTCATCTTGCCGGGATTTTTCTTTGCCAGTGCGACCAGCTCATTCACCGAGCGCGCCGGTATCGACGGATGCACCACCAGCGCGTTGTATTGCCGTGCGATGAGCGTCACCGCCGCGAAGTCGCGGATCGCGTCGTAGTTCAACTTGTAGAGATTCGGATTGACGGTATGCGTGCCGTAGCAAACATATAACGTGTAACCGTCGGGCGGCGATTTCGCCACGTACTCGGCCGCGATATTGCCGCCGACGCCGGGACGCGGTTCGACCACGACGACGGCATTCCACACTTGCGTCAGGCGCTGGCCGACGAGCCGCGCCATCAGGTCGCTGCCGCCGCCGGCTGCGGTACCGATCATGATCCTGATCGGTTTGGACGGGTAGTCGACTTGCGCGTGTGTGCCGGTGGCACACAGCACGGCTGCAAGGGCTGTTATGACGGTGATCTCGCTACGCATGGTGAATGTCCCTGGTTTATTGCCGCGCCAGCGGCGACGCCCTGATGGTGTCGACGATCTGCTTCGCGGTCTTGAGGCCCACGCCCGCGCTCGCACGCAACAATTTGATTGCCGCGATCTGGTCGCCGGCGCGGATATGCGGCATGACTGCGGCGGGGACGTCGACGATGAGCGACATGCTGTCAGTCTGCGACACGCCGGTTTTGAACGACACGCCCATCGGCATCGCCGCGCCCATCTGACCGCCGGCGCCGGGCAATTCGGCGTCCCTCGACCGCCGGCGCATGAAAATGAAAGCGATGATCGAGCCGGCGATGAATGCGCCCGGCACCGGACGTATGCTTGCCGCTTCGAACGCGCGCGATGTTGTCAAAAAAAACTTTCATGCCATCCCGCGGTTGGTTCATTGACTGTGGAATAATGGCATATACCTACAAGTATACAAGAGGAGTTTTCATGAGTGCCCCCAGGAAAAATATTCCCCAAACCGAGAAGCGGCGGGGGGTGGCGCTCTTGCGCGACCCGCTGCTGAAC